>WNFR01006623.1_pt1 | contig 19710 bp, 19 predicted proteins | sample 5400221 | NCBI WGS metagenome assembly WNFR01 (sample SAMN13153357, study PRJNA577476) | soil metagenome | isolation source: 40 cm soil under Madrone tree | place: USA:California | collected 2016-06-14 | reverse complement strand
AACCTACTTTTTATCCCGGGTATCCTGCCACTGGTGCTGATGATTTTCTGGTTGATCCGAGTCCGCTTCACAAAAGCGTATAAGAGTAAGTCGGTGCCAAGCAGTGGCAATGTTCGCTCGTTGACGGCTTAGACTTTGTAGCTTTTCGTGGTCGGCATAAACCTATCGAGATGAGAGGAGCGGGCCAGCGCAGTAGCGGCGTCCATCTGGAAATGAAAGCCGCGGTCAACCGATCATGTGCCTCACTGAGAGGCACACACAAATCTAACAAGCGGCTCTAGGTGCTCTGACCGGCCTTGCGAAGCTTGCTCCAATACCACCATTGACGTTGCTCAATTGGCAGGTCTGGATCTTTCGCTTGCGCCACCACGGCCACGAACACATCGAGACAACAAGGATCGATCCATTGGCCTCTCAAGCGACATAGCTCGCGGTACATTCGCTGAGGACTTCGCCGCCGAAGCTGACTCACCGACGTAATTCCGAGCAACTCAAAGTCTTCCAGCATCGCTGGGCCAATCGACACCAGGTCTATTAACTTGCGTTCTTCTTTGGGCATGGCACTCCTCTGTTTACTGCTTCGTTTGGGTGGGCAATTGCGAAAAGATCACGTAATGGCCGCCCGGCTCCTTCGCAATGATCTCCTTCGCGCCGTAACCCGTCTCATGAATGCCTTTCACAACTTCAGATTCATGCAGCGCCGAAGCAATGGCATTGATGTCTGGGACCTCCATGAAAATGAAGGTGGGTCCCTGCTCAACCGCTTTGGCCAGCGGGTCCGACGGATTCGCCTGCATGCCCTCGTACGTTTGGTACATCAGCTCAACACTGCCGTTGTCAATCGCCGCAAACCCGATGTGATCACGCTCGGGAACCTGAATGGTGGTTTTGAATCCGAACCGCTCAGTCCAAAACTTCAGGCTTGGTTCGACGGCTTTAACGTGCAGCACTGGCGTGGATTTATTGATCATTCTCTTCTTCTCCTCGTTCGAACGCGCTATGGTGACGGCGGCCACTGCGGCAACCGCGAAAACTGCGAAGTAGACGGTCATGGCTTTTCGATTCAAGCTACGGTTGGGCCTCATTGCATCCATTTCTCCTCCTGACTGCCCATCTAGTCTGATTTGGACTAGTGATGCTAGAATAATTGGCGTGGCCAAACCTGTCAAGCGGAAAAATCCTCCAGCCGTTAAGCAGCGGCAGCCTGCCAACCAAACCAGATTGACGATCTCCGACCTCGTAATTCTTAGCTTGTTGGCGGAGCGGCCCATGCACGGTTATGAAGTAAATGCGACACTCGAAGATCGGAAGATTCGCGACTGGGCGCCGGTTTCCCGGCCGCAGATCTATTACTCATTGGACAAGTTGACTAAACTGAAACTCATTCGAGTCACTGATGCCGATTCACCATCGGCGGGTCCCGAGCGCCGAGTCATGGAGACTACAGCGCTTGGCTGCGAACAACTCGCTGACGCGCTCGAAGCTACTCACTGGGTACGCCAACGTGTGCACCAACCGTTTTTGATTTGGTTGGCTCTTTCATGGCAAGCACGGCCACGGAAGTTTCGTAGGCAACTCATCAATCGCAAGAACCTCTTGGAACAACAACTCAACGAAGAGCGAGCAACACTCGCAGACGTCATTAGCGAAGTTGGTCATCCCTATCATGAAGCCGTCTGGATGCTGCAGCTGCTAATTGAGCAGAAAAAAACTGAACTCCGCTGGGTCGAACGTATTCTTCAGGATACTGATAAGCGCGCGCCAGCGCGGAATGCCCGAAACTAGCGGCGTCCAGCTAAGCGTCCGAGACGCCTTTCGTATTCAACGGCGTCACCTGTCTCCACGTAGCGGCGCAAAAGCCGCAGACACATCGCCCAGCAATAACACGAGGTCTGATAATGATACCTTTGACGTTCCTCGTCCTTCGAGATCCGACTGATCGATGGAAGGATTTTGGATCGTTATAGCGGACCAGTAGTAAGCGCCAGTGGAGAATGCTATGGCGGCGTCTGGTTCTTCCGTGAGAGTTCTTGACGCTTCAAGGGTTCGGCACTAGCATACAGCCTTCCGGTTAATAGGATAAATGGGTGAATTGGCGACGGGCTTCGACGGGGGGCTCTGTACGAAGCCGCGATCTACCGCGGCGCCCCGGGTTCGGAGTTGACTTCTTTTGTCAGGGCACAACTCTGTTTCCGCCCAATGATTCTGTGAGAGCGGTCGTCTCGCTCCTACCCCACTTGAGATTCCAGTCATGGACTTCAACTTCCCCGGCGCGCTGACGCCGGAACAACAAGCCCGAATCATTGAAGAGACTGTCCATAGCTTTAACGAATATCTGAATCGCTGGCCCGAGCCAAAGCCGGTGGACGGCGCGGTTGTCGAATGGTTCGGTGAAGGCTGTTTGCTGCACGATGTTTCCGGTCGAGAATTCATCGACTGCCTGGGCGGTTTTGGCATCTTCGCATTGGGCCATCGTCATCCAAAAGTGGTGGCGGCGGTCAAGGCACAGATGGACAGGCTGGCGCTGCACTCCCAGTGGATGCTTAACCCGCGGTCTGCAGATGCCGCGCGACGCCTTGCGGAAATCACTCCCGGAGATTTGCGCAAGACATTTTGGTGCTCGACTGGCACAGAGGCAGTGGAAGGTGCACTGAAGCTTGCGCGTCTCTATACGGGCAAGAGCAAGTTTATTTCTACAATCAATTCGTTTCACGGCAAAACCCTGGGTTCGCTTTCCGTCACCGGTCGAGATCTATTTCGAAAGCCCTTCCTACCTTTGCTCGAGGCCACGTTTGTTCCCTACGGCGATGCTGACGCAATCGACAACGCTATCGACGATCGCACAGCCGCTGTAATCCTGGAGCCGATCCAAGGTGAGGGCGGCGTGATTGTTCCGCCCGACAATTACCTACTAGCGGTGAGACGAATCTGCACTTCGCGAGGTGTGTTGATGTTGCTTGATGAAGTCCAGACCGGGCTCGGACGCACTGGCAAGATGTTCGGGTGTAATCACTCGGGTGTAGTACCCGATATTATGAGTTTGGGCAAAGCGATTTCCGGAGGTGTTATTCCTTGTGCGGCGTTCCATACTACCGACGAGATCTTCAATTCCTTTCACCAGAATCCGTTCTATCACACGTCAACTTTTGGCGCGAACCCGATGGCCACAACTGCCGCAGCCGCGACCATTCAGACTCTTCAGGAAGAGAATCTCGTAGCGCGGTCAGCCGAAATCGGCAACTACTTCAAGGCGGGCCTGGAGCAACTACACAAACTTTACCCAGCGATCATTCGTGACGTGCGCGGGCGAGGCTTGCTCATCGGTGTGGAAATCATAGACGCCAGAGTGGGCGAATCGCTCGCGCAACGCATGTTTGATCGCAACGTGTTGATCGCTTACACGCTGAACAAGCCGGAAGTCATTCGTATCGAGCCGCCGTTGATCATTACAACAAAGTTGGTCGACTTAGCGCTTGAACGGTTCGAAGATTCTTTGCAGGAGGAGAGCCAGGGCTGATGCGGAAAATGTTTATCGACGGTAAATTCGTCGAGAGTCTTTTGGGTGAAACCTTCGCCGTTGAGAATCCCGCGACCGAGGAACAAATAGATGAGGTACCACGAGCCCGCAGTGCCGACGTTGATCGAGCAGTACTGGCTGCAGTCAAAGCTCAGGACGACTGGCGATTCGTGCCGAGTATTGAAAAGTGCGAACTACTGCATGCAGTGGCTCGAAATATACGCGACCACCAGCTGGCCCTTGCGACCCTACTGACGGAAGAAGGTGGCAAGCCGCTTATTGAAAACATGGATGAAGTTGAGTGGGTGGCGGCGTGCTTTGACTACTATGCAGAGATTGGCCGCCATGAGGCCGGACGTGTTATTCCACCTGTCCAGCATCATCAGATGAACTTCGTGATGAAGGAACCATATGGCGTGGTGGTATGCATTGTTCCCTGGAACTATCCGCTGCTGTTGATGTCCTGGAAAGTTGCTCCCGCAATCGCAGCCGGCAATGCTGTGATCATTAAGCCGTCCGAGCACACGCCGCTGTCCACATTGCTCCTCGCTGAAATTGCTTTTCAGGGTTTGCCGAAAGGAATCGTCAATGTCGTGACCGGGTACGGGCAGGAGGCGGGCGAGCCGCTGGTGGGTCACCAACAGACTAATGTCGTCGCCTTCACTGGCAGTGTGGCAACCGGGAAACGCATAGCGCAAATCGCAGCTGAACGAGTGAAGAAAGTTAACCTTGAACTGGGCGGCAACGATCCCTTTATTATCTGCGATGACGTCGACCTGGAAGTTGCTGTCCACAGCGCGGTGTGGGCCGCATATCTGAACATGGGTCAGGTCTGTACGTCAGGTGAGCGCTTTTACGTCTTTGATTCCGTCGCCGATCAGTTCATCGATCGCTTTGTTCAGTTCACTGGCTTATTAAGGATTGGTAATCCGATGGGGCCCGATGTAGACCTGGGCCCGATGATCTCAGATGCGCAACGCGAAAAGGTTGAACGCAAACTCGATCAGGTGCGCGAATTGGGGGCAACGGTGGTCTGCGGAGGCAAGCGACCAATGGGTCTGACGCGCGGCTATTATTTCGAGCCCACGGTCGTCATCGACGTTGACCATTCCATGCCTTTGATGCGCGAAGAAACTTTCGGACCCGTCGCGCCGATTATGAGAGTAAAGGATATTGATGAAGCCATCTGCCTAGCAAATGATTCTGAGTACGGGCTTGGTGCAAACATTTTGACTACTAAACTTGAATATGCTCTGAAAGCCGCCGAGCGGATTAAGGCGGGCACATTCTGGATCAACGACCCGCTTACGGACAACGATGCTGGTCCGTTCGGCGGTATGCGGATGTCAGGCGGCGGCCGCGAACTCGGCGCCGAAGGACTTGAAGAGTTTCGTGAAACTAAGCATGTCCATCTCGATTACAAGCTCGAAATGAAACCATATTGGTATCCGTACGACTGGTCCAAGGGCCGCAAGACTGACTGAAAAGAAGTCTTTCCGAAGGCTCTAACTCTTTAGTTAGCTCTTTTCGTCCAACGATAACTAGTAAACTTTTAGTTTCTTGAACTCTTCCGTCCATAATTCCTGAACCGGGGTTTAAGTCTTGATCAGGCAGCTCACAGAAATTCCTGGGCCGAAATCGCGTGCGCTGCTTGAACGCCGCCAGAAATCGGTCCCCCGCGGACCGTTCAACGTGGCGCCAATTTTTGTCAAATCAGCTCGAGAGACTGTGTGAATTTCGAAATCAATAAGCAGAAACCATGAGAATAATTGTCCTGGGTGGTTGTGGCGCGATGGGATCCGAAGCGACGCGCGACCTTGCCACAACAAGTGACTTTGAAGAGATAGTGATCGCGGACGCTGACCTGCCACGAGCGCAAGCGCTTGCTGCAGAGCTGGGCGGCGGTCGCGTACGGGCAATTCATGCCGACGCGAATGATGAAAGTGCTTTAACCGAAAGCCTGCTCGGTTTTGACGTAGTTGCCAACTGCACCGTTTACCACTTTGGACTCACGGTTACCCGGGCAGCAATCAAGGCCGGCGTCAACTACCTGGATCTCGGAGGACTATTCAACACACCGCGGCAACTCGAGCTTGATGAAGTTGCGCGCAGGGCTGGCGTGACAGTGTGTCTTGGTTGCGGCGCAACCCCTGGCGTTACAAATCTGATGGCCCGGCGCGGTGCAGATCAACTAGATCTCGTTGACGAGGTGCACATAGCTTTTGCTTCTTTTCGGTCAATCGCTCCTTCGCCAGGATTGCTTGATACCGTCCTTGACGAATTCAGTCCGGGTAGTCGTCGTTTCTTTTGGAAAGAGGGAGAGTTCATCGAAGTGCCGGCCTTCTCTGGCGCAAAGCAGGTGCGTTTTGCTGAACCTGTCGGCGAAATTGAGACCTACTACGTGCCTCACTCAGAAACACATACGATTCATCGCTTTATTGATAAGGGTGTTCGACTGGTCGATGTACGCGGCACGTGGGGGCCTGGCATCATGCGCGCCTTGCGCGTGTTTGCCGATCTAGGGCTGACTGCAGAGATAGCAACTCAATTCAATGGCCAGTCGTTGCCAATGAAACAATTCCTTCGCGCACACATTCTGGAACACGCGGCTGATTTTGACGGTGACGGAGAGTGGGCTTTCTTTCTTAACGTTCAAGTGTTGGGCCAAAAGGACAGTCGGTCATTAAAGCTCGAATACATTACCAGTCATCCGCTTCGCGCTAACTGGGGCACGGCTGTCACCGCAAAAATGACCGGGATCCCAACGTCCATAGCTGCGCAGAAATTAGCATCCGGAGAATTCACCCGGACGGGAGTGATGGCGCCGGAGGCTTGTTTCGACCCGCAATCGTTTTTCGACGAATTAGCCCGCCGAGGGATCGCGGTCGAAGAGCGGAAGGAAATTAGTTAAGTATCGAAAAGTGCTACTTTTTTGGGAAGCATAGATCTATGCGGAGTCGTCAAACGACAGCCGCAGTCAATTCCCTGCTGCACGCTCCGAGAAGACCTGCTCGTCGAGGTATCGAAGCGCGCCCGCGAGGGCCGCTTCGATTACTTCCTCGTGGAGTCGACGGGGATCTCGGAGCCGCTGCCCGTAGCGGAGCCTCGTTTGGGCCGGCGGACGGTCCTCACCTTGCCGCTACTTCCTCCTCCGCAGAAGAACAGATCGCCGCCATCGGACTCGAGCCCCGAAACGCCCACTCCCGGCGGCATCTCGAGCCTCTCCAGAACCTCTCCCGTTCGAGGATCGACTCGCCGCAAATCGCTCTCGTCACCTTCCCAGGTGCCGTGCCAAAACTCTCCGTCGATCCAGGTGACCCCAGTGACGAAGCGGTTGGACTCGATCGTGCGAAGAATCGCCCCTGTCTGGGGATCGATTTGATAGATCTTCCGGTCTCGATACTGCCCCACCCAGAGCGTCCCTTCGGCCCACGTGAGCCCCGAGTCACCGCCGCCGCCGGGCGCCGGGATCGTGGCGAGCACACGGCCGGTCTGCGGATCGATCTTCTGGATGCGATCCTCGGCGAGCTGAAACAGGTGCTGGCCGTCGAAGGCCGTTCCTGCATGCGCGGCGACATCGATCGAGCGCAGCGTCTTCCCGCTCGCAGGAAGGCGATCAGTTTGTCTCCAGCAGCAAACCAGACGTTCTGACCGTCATACGTGACTCCATGCACGCTGTCGGCACCCGGAAAGGGTCCATACTCACGGACGATCTCGGCGGTTGATCGGCTCATGCTTCCATTCTAGTCAATCGGCAGAGGAGCGGGGAGTAACAAGGTCGTCGTGAATCCCGGCACGGGCGGGGTCATCCAACGACGGGCGCGCGCGCGACCGAACGACTGCACCTTGCCTGCTGTCGCCAGCGAGTCGAGCGCCCGCTGCACGGTGCGCTGGCTCGTTCCGAGCGCAAGCGCAAGGGCCGAGCTCGACCACGATTCACCGTCGGCAAGGAAGGCGAGCACTACCGCATGCTCCTCTTCGACGGGCGGCGCCAGCACGACTACCTCGCGTGCGCGGCGCGGCGACAGCGCAAACCCTCGCTTCGTCGCGCTCACGTCGGCTAGCGTCCGAAGCACAGTGCGAAGCCGCCCGGCTTCAACTCGCAGCCGCGCTCGATGCGATTCATCGACGAACTTCGATCCGAATGCGCACGCGATGAGCGTGTCCCTCGCTACGTCTCCCGGCCACGATTCGCCCAGCGCACGTGCAAGCGCGAACAACACCGGACGCCTTGCGAGTGAGACCACTTTGTTTTCGTCACGTACGACATGACGGCAAGCGTCCACGACGAATGCTTTCGACGCCAGCAACGCTTCGACCTCTTCGAGCAGGAGGAGTCGCTTCTCGCCACTCAGGCGCGCCGCGGGCGTGTTCAAGACGAGGGATGCACTTTCGACCTCCGCCGTCAGCGCAGGGATACCTGCAAGGCGCGCTGCGCGCTCGGCCCGAGCGAGCGCTGTGCGCGCTGCCTTCGTCCGGAGGCGCCGCATCGCAATCCCCGCGACCACCAGCTCGTGGACGGTTCTCGACGCGGGAGGGAGGGGCGCGGGGTCGAGCTCGGCGAGCGTACGCTCGGCCTCGTCGATGCGCCCGATCAGAAGGAGGCGCCGGACCTCGAGATACCGCGCATGCGCGGCGTTCACCCGGTCGCCGTGCTCTTCGAGCGTCGCCCGTGCCGCGTCGAGCGCCTTCGCAGGCCAGCCCAGGTCGCGCGAGACGAGCGCGACCTCGGCCTCGGCGACAACGCACCTCGCGCGGGCGACGGCCTCATGCCGACCGAAGGCACGTGCAGCACGTCGCAGGAGGACCTTCGCTCGAACGAGATCGCCGAGCTGCGCCATTGCGATGCCTCGAAGCGCGAGAGCAGGCGCGTCGTCGCGCAGGGCGACCCGCTTCAATGCGCCGAGGGGATCGCCCGCCGCGAGCGCACGCGCCGCGGCAGTGATCAGAGAGTCCATCGCAATCCCGTCACACTTGTAACTCCCATCGTTCGGATAACCGGCGCTAAGATTATCTCAATGACCAACAACCACCAAGTCGTATCGATAATGGAGATCAAGATGAGAAAGATCCAGACAATGATAGTAATTGCAGGTCTCTTGTTCGCGCTGGCAGCGAGCGCGGAAAATAAGCAGACTCCCGCGGCGACGAATAAAATCGAGCCGCTACCGCGAGATTTGGAAATTCAGCTAGCCCTGAGCGCACTGCCGCCGCACCTCAGAGACAACGCAACCGTATATGTATTAAACCCTGCTAAGGGTTTCGAAGTTGCCCGCAAGGGTACCAATGAATTCCACGCCCTTGTTGCTCGAACCGGCGATGATACGTTCAAGGGATCCTGGCCCTTAACGGAATATAGAGATGATATTCTTTACCCGATTTCCTTTGATAAAGCGGGCTCCAAGGCGCAGATGCGGGTCTTCTTTGACGCAGCAGAAATGCAAGCCAAGGGTACTCCTCCCGGCGAACTCAAGAGAATCATCCAAGACCGTTACAAAGCAGGAATCTATAAAGCGCCGGAACGAGCCGGCGTCTCGTATATGCTGTCTCCAGTGCTGAGAACGTACTTCAACCCGGAAGAAAGCGACCGTGTCCTCACCGCTAATTACCCACACGTCATGTACTACGCCCCTGATATTTCCAATGACGACATCGGCGGCGGGAAGCCCGGTGGCATGGAGCCTTTTGTTATCCTTCACGGCCACCATGGATACATGATCCAGCCTCTCGGGGTGACGGAAAGAGCAGCAATTAATAAAGAGTACCAAGAGATGCTTGCCAGACTCTGCAACATCAAAGATGTCTGGTGTTTGCCAAAAGAGAATTGGAAAGGGCAATAAAAGACCCAATCAGAACAGCATCGAACTGATCATGGAGTACGCGCCACCGCCGCCGTATGGGACGGGCCGTCCCGACCTGGCAGACGCGCAGACCCTTGCAGCTGCGCGCGCGGCGATGCAGCAGGCGATGACCGGTGTACCCGCTTAGAGTCGACGCAACACTGTGCGTCAGGGAGTAGACAACTATCATAGGAGGAACCATGAATCTATACGGACTAGAGCAGTTGGTAGAGAGCGCACGCACCGTGCGCAAGAACACAATTTTGATCGCGGAAGATATTCCCGAAAAGGACTACGGCTATCGGCCCACGAGAGAGAGCCGCTCGGTCGCCGAGACCCTAGTTCACATCGCACTGCTGTCGCAGGCCGCTCGTCTTCTCCATAAGGAAGCGTCCCTGGAGAACTTCAACTTTGGGGAACTCGTCAGGAAGTCCGAGATCGAGGAGCAGCGTCCACGTTCAAAGAACGAGATCGTTGAGCTCCTGCGCGCTGAAGGGGAAAGCTGGTGTCAATGGCTGGAAACGCTTCCAGAGGCGGAGTTGACTGAGCAGGTGCGCATGCCGGGTGGCGCTTTGAAGAGCCGCTTTGAAGTGCTGCTTGGCACGAAAGAGCACGAAATGCATCACCGAGCGCAGCTCACGGTGATCGAGCGGTTGCTTGGCATCGTTCCTCACCTGACCCGAAACCGTCAGTTGACGGCTGCAGCAGCCGCAAAGGTCAACGCCTAGCGTCGTTCGAGAGTTCGCGGCTGATTCGCGGTAGTGCACCCAACGATCTTTTTTGGAGCACACTGATGAACACAGAAGTCATTCGGCAAAGTTAGCCGACATGGAACCCTTCTGATCCTGAAGCTAACGTTGACGCCGCTGCTCATCGTTGTGGCAACGCTAGCCGCACGCCGCTGGGGACCTGCATTGGCGGCTGACCGTCACTTCACACACGGGCTGGAGAAGAAGTGATTGGTCGTAAGCGAAAAGGAGAGATTCATGAGCGAGAATATTTTCGAGTGTTCTGGTGAAGCAACTTCCTTCGAGCGCCCCCGTGCTTTCGACACGATTCTTTATGGTGGTTTAGTCGTCGGAATAGTGTAAGCCTGATGTACGCAATAGTTTCAAAGAGGAGACGAACATGAGTGAACTACGGTATCCAAACGAAAGCAGAGAGTATCGCGATGCGCGCGAATCATTGCTCAAAGACGAACAAGAGCTTGTCGACAAAGTAAAATCTGTGGCAGAAAGACGCCGCAATCTCCCTCCCGGCGGGCAGTTGAAGGAGGACTACGTCTTCCAATGGGCCAACGATGGGAAAGTAGGGAAGAGCGTGAAATTCTCCGAGCTATTTGCGGACAAAAACACCCTGCTGCTTTATTCATTTATGTACGGTCCGAACTGGGACAATCCTTGTCCTTCCTGTACGTCGCTGGTCGATGGGTTTGATCGAACCTGTTATCAGGTCACTCGAGACGCCGCGTTTGTCGCAATTGCCAAAGCCCCGGCCACTCGAATCAATGCGTGGGCCAAACAACGTGGATGGTCGCAGATTGCGTTGGTTTCCGGATCGGACTCTGCCTATCAAGCCGATTACAAATGCCAGGGAGACTCTGATGATATGCAATTGCCAGTGATGCATGTATTTAGGAAGCAGGATGGAAAAATCTTTCATTTCTGGGGAACTGAACTGTCGGGGAATCATGTCGACACGGTGTGGCCGTATTGGAATCTCATGGACTTTACGCCAGAGGGTCGGCCAGACATTCCCACTCCGCCACAAAATTTCAGGTCCGAATTCCTGGAAAAAAACTATCTGAATAAGGAGTAGTTTGGGCGCCGCCACGACGAGTACAACGAGGGCTGAGCGACGTCGTGGTTATCGTGGCGCGACCGGCGGGACGGGAGATCTCACGACGCATGTCTTTCGAGCGATGGTCCCAGCAAGCCTTCTTCGGCGTCTCAGCGCTGCTCTTCGCCACCAGCGCGGCGCTGACAATCGTCTGGTGCGCGACCATGTCGGCGATGGGCGAGATGCCGATGTCCGGCGGCTGGACGATGTCGATGGCGTGGATAACTCATCGTTGCTGTCAGTCACTTGTTTTCAGAAATCGCCAGGACTTTAATCTCTCAACGATTACGTCCTTATCTGCCGTTATAACGGAGTAAATAACTCGTTTACCTTCTCCTTCGATCCAACCATAGTTTCCAGTGAGTTTTATTTTCTCTGATCTGTGTGAAAGCAAGTCTGCCCAAGCGTAAAGATTTTACCAGCAGCGATAGCTCCATTTCTCTTTATTATTGTCGTGTCATAAAAGTTTAGCCCCCTTGTATTTCATCATACGCTCGCGCAGGTTCGGCACGCTTGATGAGATTGCAAGGCCGTGGCGTTTCTTGTATCCGACAACAGCAGTTACATCACGAGAATGGAATTGTTCGTGGCTGGGCGGTCTTGCACAAGTGGGTAATTCGTTAGGAGCCGAGCGACACGGTATGTACAATTGTTCCCCATCAGAAACTCAAGGAAACGCTTGTATGAGTTTTGCCGTGGTCACCCGCATGCCAATGACCTAGAGCAACTAAAAACATGTGTAACCCGCACAAAAGCCAACGGAAGAAAGAGACAATGGCAATGCCAACCGGTCTCGGTGACGACGCGACTGCAATAGGCCAGTCGATGTTTACCAGCCTGTAGTTGAGCCTGGCTTTTTCAGGAAGGATTTGGTGTGGAATGCGTATGAAGATTCCGCTGAAACGCAAAACAGTCTTATGGGCGGCGACGATTCCCTTGATCATAACGGGTCTGGTTGTCGCTGCTCGCTGCTCGAAGACGCAAACCGTACAACCCAGCCCACCCGAGGTACAGGTCGTGCAAGTCGAGCAGAAGGATGTCCCGATTTACAGTGAATGGATCGGGACGCTCGATGGGATGGTGAATGAGGAAATCAAGGCTCAAGTGACGGGCTACCTGCTGAAACAGGACTACTCGGAAGGCTCCTTCGTCAGGAAGGGCCAGTTGTTGTTCGAGATCGATTCCAGACCTCTCCAGGCAGCGCTTGATCAGGCCAACGGGGATCTCGCCAAAGCCGAGGGCCAGCTCGCCCAAGCCGATGCGCAGCTTCTACAGGCCAATGCGCAGCTCGCCCAAGCCGAGGCTAATCAGGGCAAGACCCAACTCGACGTGAACCGCTTCGTCCCCCTTGCAAAGGAGAAGGCCATTACTGATCAAGAACTCGACAATGCGGTCCAATCAAATCTCGCCGCCAAGGCTCTAGTCAAGGCGGCCAACGCTGGAGTTGAGACAGCCAAGGCGGCGATCCTGGCGGCCAAGGCTCAAGTAAAAACGGCCCAGGCTGCGGTCCAAACGGCACAACTTAATTTGGGCTTTACCAAGATCACTTCACTCATCGATGGCGTCGCCGGGGTAGCCAGAGCCCAGGTCGGTGACCTTGTCAGTCCTAGCGGACAGGCACTAACTACAGTTTCGACGGTCGATCCGATCAAGGTGTATTTCACCGCCAGCGAGCAGGAATGGCTTGATTGGAACAGCCGTTTCCCAACAGAAGCCAGCCGTGTAGCTCAGAGGAAGTTATTGCCTCTCGAGCTGATTTTGGCCAACGGGAATACCTATCCCCATGAAGGGTTCATTTACCTCTCGGATCGCGAGGTGAATCAAAGCACTGGCACCATTCGAATAGCCGGAACTTTCCCCAACCCGGAAAATATTTTGCGCCCCGGTGGGTACGGCCGAATCCGCGCTGCGACCAATATTAGAGAAGGGGCGCTGCTCGTTCCGCAGCGCGCGGTCACGGAACTCCAGGGCAGCTATCAGGTGGCCGTAGTGGGCACAGATAACAAGGTAAGTATCCGGACCGTGAAGGTGGGTAACCTCACGGGAAACATGTGGATTATTGAGGAAGGGCTGAAGCCGGGTGAACGCGTTGTCGCCGAGGGCGTGCAGAAGGTTCACGCCGGTGCGCTAGTGAACCCGAAGCCGTTTGTAATGGCAGCAGCTGCCGAGACGAAGGGAGGGTAACGTCTATGTCAAGGTTCTTTATCAATCGGCCCATCGTCGCGATAGTGATCTCGATTGTCTTTGTAATCGTAGGCGCGGTCACTATCTTGACCCTACCTGTAGCCCAATTCCCCAACATCGTTCCGCCGGAAATTCAGATTCTGGCCACCTACGTCGGAGCGGATGCGCAGACCCTCGAGCAGTCGGTTGCCACGCCCATCGAGCAGCAGATGAACGGCGTTGACAACATGAACTACATGTATTCCTTAAACGCCACCGGAAACTCTGGCACAACGCTGATCGTGAACTTCGATGTGAAATCGGATCCGAATACCGATTTGATATTGGCCCAGTCCCGTCAGACACAAGCCGCATCACAGCTCCCGACCGATGTTACGAACTATGGCGTAACCGTCCGAAAATCAACAACCGCGCCGCTTATGTTGATCGGCCTGTACTCGCCAAACGGTACGTACGACGCGCGTTTTCTTGCCAACTATGCCTACATCAACCTTAGCGATCCACTCGCGCGTTCGCCGGGCATCGGCCAGGTCCAGATCTTTGGGGCGGGTCAGTACGCGATGCGCCTCTGGGTGAAGCCCGACCAATTGGCAAAGCTTGGCATCACCGTCCCTGAAATAGTCAGCGCCATCCAGGCCCAGAACACAGTAAACCCTGCCGGAAAGGCTGGCGGCGAGCCGGCGCCCCCGGAACAGGAATTCACCTATTCTGTCCTGGCCCAAGGTCGTTTGACTTCGCCGGAACAATTCGGACAGATCGTAGTCAGGGAAACACCGGATGGCGGCACCGTGCGCGTGAAGGATGTGGCCCGCATCGAGCTGGGCGCGCAGGATTACAGCCTTGTAAGCCGATTGAACGGCAAACCGAGCGCCATTATCGCGGTGTACCAGTTGCCCGGCTCTAACGCCGTGGACGCGGCCGCGGGCGTTAACAAGCTTATGGCTCAAATGAAGCAGCGCTTTCCAGAAGACATGGACTCGGTGGTATCACTCGATCAGACGCTCTCCGTAACCGAAGGGATCAAGGAGATCATTGTGACGCTGGCGATTGCGATCCTACTGGTGATCGCCGTGGTTTACATCTTTCTGCAAGGTTGGCGTGCCACTCTAATTCCACTACTCGCAGTGCCGGTGTCGCTCGTCGGCACATTTGTCTTCTTCCCGATCTTCGGTTTCTCGATCAACACGCTCTCCTTGTTCGGGTTGGTGCTGGCCATCGGCTTGGTGGTTGACGACGCAATTGTTGTGGTCGAGGCTGTAGAGCGCCACATCGAGGAAGGCATGGCCCCCAAGGAAGCGACGCTGAAAGCGATGGAAGAAATCTCCGGGCCACTTATCGGCATAGCGCTGGTACTCTCGGCGGTTTTCGTGCCTACAGCGTTCGTTCCGGGCATCACGGGACGGCTATACCAGCAATTTGCTGTGACCATAGCCATCTCGGTGATCCTCTCGGCGTTCAACGCCCTCACGCTCAGCCCGGCGTTGGCGGCCCTGTTGCTTCGGCCAGGGAGGAAGAGCCGCGGGTTGCTGGGAAAGTTTTTCGATTGGTTCAACCGTATCTTTGGACGCGCCACCGAGGGTTATCTCCGTTGGTCCGGAGTGCTGATTCACAAAAGCGCGGTCACGCTGGCAATGCTGGTGGTTTTTGGCCTTGCGGCATTTTTCTTCAGCAACAGAGTGCCGACGAGTTTCCTGCCCGATGAAGACTTCGGCTACATGTATGTCAATATGCAGCTTCCCAACGCGGCTTCGCTGGCGCGCACAAACGCGGCTGCGAGACATGTGGAAAACATCCTGTCGCAAACGCCAGGCGTCCGCTACACCACCAGCGTCATTGGCTTCAGTCTGCTCAGCTACGTGCGGGCTAGTTATAACGCCTTCTTTTTCGTCACTTTAAAGCCATGGGGTGACCGCACGCAGAGAGAAGAACAGTACCAGGTTATTAAGCAACGCTTGAATCAGGAACTAAGCAAGCTTCCGGAGGGAGCCGCGTTCTCGTTCTCACCACCAGCGATTCCCGGGGTTGGTACCTCCGGGGGATTCACCTTCGTCCTCGAGGACCGCGCCGGCAATGATGTCCAGTTTCTCTCAAACAACTTAAACACATTCATGGCGGCGGCTCGGAAGCGGCCGGAGATTGGGGCTTTGAGCACCACATTCCTGCCGAGCGTGCCTCAGAAGTTCATCACAGTCGATCGGGACAAAGTGCTCAAACAGGGTGTGGCCCTCAACGATGTTTACCGGACAATTCAGGCTTTTATGGGTGGGTTGTTTGTCAATTACTTCAACCGCTTTGGTCGCCAATGGCAAGTCTATATTGAGGCCGAAGGAGACTACAGGACGAGGGCCGAGAACGTTGGCCAGTTTTACGTGCGCAATAATAAAGGCGACAGCGTGCCCCTCTCTGCTCTGACGAAGATCGAACCACGCACGGGTCCCGAGTTCACCATGCGCTATAACGAATATCGCAGCGCTCAAATTAATGGCAGCGCTGCGCCCGGCTATAGCTCCAGTCAGGCAACGTCGGCCCTCGAAGAGGTGTTCGCGCAAACGATGCCCCGTGAAATGGGCTTCGACTACACGGGTATTTCGTATCAAGAGAAGAAGGCGCAAGAAGGAGTGCCCGCCTCTGTGATCTTCGGGTTCTCGTTATTGTTTGTTTTCCTGATCCTTGCGGCGTTGTACGAAAGTTGGTCGCTGCCGTTCAGCGTGCTGCTGAGCACACCGGTAGCGGTATTCGGCGCCCTCGGAGTTTTGTGGTTGCGCCGCTTCGTGCTTGGCCTGTTCTTGCCGGCCTACATGGTCCAAATCGAAAACGATGTGTATTCGCAAATCGGTCTGGTCATGCTGATCGGGTTAGCGGCCAAGAACGCAATTCTGATCGTCGAATTCGCTAAAGACGAATACGAGAAAGGCAAGCCCCTGGTTGACGCCGCCCTCGAAGGGGCTAGGCTCCGTCTGCGGCCGATCCTGATGACGTCCTTTGCGTTTATCCTGGGCTGCGTGCCGTTGTGGACGGCGTCCGGCGCGGGATCGGTGGCCCGCCAGATCATGGGCACCACCGTTATAGGTGGCATGTTGGCCGCGAGCCTCATCGGTATCTTCTTCATTCCGGCGATCTTTTATCTGGTAGAGAAGTTCTCAGGCGCTGGCAAGGCGCGCGTGCCAACAGCCGTGCAGGAAGAGCGAGCGCCGGTCACGGACTGACGGGGCAGGGTTGTTTCTGATCCGCGCGAGCAGCCGGGCTCGGATGACCCATCCGCGCCTGACTGAACTGAAAGCTAAGCAACTTGACAAAAGCTTCCGCCCGCCCATTAAACGTCCATTAAGCGTTCCCGTGAGTCCTGCAACTGCGGTAGAGTGCTATCCATGCCGCTAAGTTCCATTGAATTACAATAGGTCGCTTCTCTTTCACGGCGGCGACACGGGTTCGACTCCCGTACGGGACGCCAATCTTCTTAAGCATTTCGCAGAATCCTACTTGGAATCAGGTGGCCGATGATTTTCTTAACGGACGTTTCTGGATGTGCAGGATCGGAAATGCTTGAGCCATTCTGAACGTACGGCCCTTCTCGATTTCACGCGTTGCCGGTCGCTAATAACGACTAAACGGCCGGGTCTGCGCCGTGCTAAAGAAGATCGTCCTCCGGCTGATCTTTGGCCGTGCGTTTCGCTTTGTCATTACGCCCACGGGAACGTAACTGGGCTGATCCAACGATGCACCCGCGGGATTGCTCAGCGCGACCTGGAAGATCTCGTCGCCTTCGATATAGGCGTCCTCATTGATGAGCACCGTCAGAGTCTTGCTCGTCTCAACGGCCGGCACGTTGACGTTTGCGGCCGTGTACTCGAAATCACCTTTCTGCGTGGCAGTACCATCGTTGGTTACATAATCAACTGAAGCCCTACCGCTGGTATCGCCGCTGCGCGTGACGGTGATCGTCAACGCGCTGAGGCTTGCACGGTGTAACTCGATTGATCAAACTGGAGCGTACTAGGTTTATGATTGTGCCGATGCCCTGGGCTTTTGCTATGGTCGCGTCGCCGGCCAGGCTCAGATCGACAAAGAACACCTCGTCCGGCTCCTTCGTTGTGTCGCCGGTGACGTTAACGGTGATGGTCTTCGAAGTCTGGCCCGCGGGAATAATCAACATGCCGCTCGTCGTCTGGTAATCAGAGCCAGCCGTCGCGCTGCCATTGGCAGTCGCATAGTTGACATTCACATCGTTCTTTAGTGAGTTGGACGACGTGACTGTGAAGATGAAGGCGGTCGTAACGCTGTTGCCCTCGGCTTGCGAGACATCGCTAATCGAAAGGGTCGGCAGATCGTTATCCTGAATGCTGAGAGTTGCCGAAGCGATGCTGCCAAGGATCGCTCCACCTGACGGATTAGTTATCGATATTTTGAAGTTCTCGCTGCCTTCGGGTGTGCTGTCGTCGACAATCGGTATGGTGATTGGCTTGCTGGTTTCGCCGTCATTGAAAGTCAGAGTGCCCGACGTCGAGATATAGTCCGACGGCGACGTCGCCGTGCCATGGGCAGTCGCATACTGAACCGTTACCGTTACACTTGGTAGGAGATCCTCATAATGAACAACCAAGAAATCGAAAGAAAGATGAATTTTATCGTGGAGCAACAAGCCCAGTTTGCTTCTGGTATTCAACAGCTGCAGGAGTCTCAGGCCCGAACGGATCATGTTGTGGCCCAGCCCGCAGAGGTTGTGTCCCAAATGGGAGAAGTAGTCACGCGGCTGGCCAACGTGACGCATGCTGGCTTCGGCGAGGTGAATGCAAAGATCAATGCCCTCGTCGATTCGCAGGTTCGCACGGAAGAGAACCTCACCCGTACCGAATCATCCGAACATCCTCACGATTTATGAGATCGGAAATGCTGATTCAGTGCGTTACATAGCCACTGAGTTTATCGATGGCGTAAATCGTGCCGTCAAATGGAAGCGAAATAGCAAATCTGAGTTTTTCTCCGGACGGTGCAGGTCAAGGATCGAACAGAGAATCCAGAACGGAAGTATACGCAAATCTGGTACGCTTCATATCCGGGTGGGGAAGTACGACGGCTTACGAACGACCTGAATAATTACGAAGACATTAGTGTCACCGCAGACGGACGAAGTGCCGTGACAGTGCTCAGTGAAGGCGCGTCCGATATTTGGATCACACCTGAGGGAGATGCTAGCCGCGCTTCACAAATTACATTCAATAAATTTGACGGTGTGCCAGGTATCGCCTGGACAGCGGAAGGCAGGATCGTCCATGGCTCGAACGCCAGCGGTACGAGAGATCTTTGGATAATGAATGCAGACGGGAGCGAAGACAGGCAATTAACATCGAACGCCGGCCTGAACCTTGTCCCCTCGGTTTCACCAGACGGTCGTTACATTGTTTTCATGTCGAACCGAGCAGGCTCAATGAACGTCTGGAGAATGGACATTGATGGAAGCAATCCAAAGCAGTTGACACATGGTAGCAACGATTTTAATCCGTACTTCACGATTGACGGTCAAGTAATCTTCGCTTCTGGAGCTGAAGGCCAGACGTCGGTGTGTAAGTTGCCGATTGACGGCGGCAATCCCATACGGTTGACTAATTACGCTACATCTACAGCGGCAGTCTCGCCTAAGGACGGAAAAATCGCAATTGGTTTTGTCGATGAGCAGGCCAGGCCCCCGCGGCGGAGAACTGCAGTGATCGCCCCTGATGGTGGTGCGCCCATAAAGGTGTTTGATTTTCCTGTAATCTTCGGCACGCTCGGCCCTGGCTTCTACGGACAAGTCATCAATTGGACGGTTGACGGGCGTGCGCTTACTTACATTGTTACCAAAGATGGCGTCTCAAACATTTGGAGTCAGCCCGTTGATGGTGGCCCCCCAACACAAGTCACCAATTTCAAGTCCGATTTGATCTTCCATTACGCCTGGTCGCGTAATGGAAAAGAGCTAGCCGTAGCGCGCGGTTCAAAGACGAGCGATGTAGTGCTAATTACGGATGTGACAAATGCACAGTAAGTACGTGGTACGTCCGTGAGGCCTGCGCGCGGCTTACGCGAAGGCGGGCGAGCGCGAGAAAGCGCGGGCGATCCTGAAGCAAACTTAGAAGTTATGCGCTCACACGTTGAGATAAGAGGAAACCATGACGGTCCCATCCAATTGGTATGAAAACTTCTTTCACGGTATTGCTCTCGACCTTTGGCGAAAAGCGGTCTCAGATGAGCAAACAAAGGACGAAGCAGACTTCCTTGTCAAAACACTTGAGTGCGCCTCCGGTTCTCGCTTGCTTGATGTCCCCTGTGGCAATGGGAGGCATTCACTTGAGC
>WNFR01002349.1_pt1 | contig 19715 bp, 15 predicted proteins | sample 5400221 | NCBI WGS metagenome assembly WNFR01 (sample SAMN13153357, study PRJNA577476) | soil metagenome | isolation source: 40 cm soil under Madrone tree | place: USA:California | collected 2016-06-14 | reverse complement strand
GTCATCCTGCGAGTTGCGCCGGCAATCCCCGCAGCCATTCGAGGAACTCGGCGGTTCCGGCGGTCCGGAAGGTGGCGTGCGTGGCTCCGGGTCCGACCTTGATCGAAATGCCATCCCTGGCATTGACCAGAACGAAGGCATCCTCGTCGGTCATGTCATCCCCGGCGAACACCGGGCGCCGGCCCGCGAACGGCTTCTCTTTGAGGAAATCCGCCACGGCGGCCCCCTTGTCGCCGCCGATCGCCTTCACTTCGACGACCATCTTGCCGCGCTTGATCTCGGTCTTGTGGAGTTCGCCGACGGCGCTCTCCACGGCCTCGATGCTGGCCTGCTCGAGTTCGGGGTGGTCGCGATAGTGGAGCGCCAGCGCGCCGTATTTGCGCTCCACCAGTAAACCCGGATGCTTGGCAAGCAACGGAAGCACCGCCCGCTCGATCGCGTCGGGAAGGCCGGAATCGAATGCCGACGTGTAGGTTCTCCCCTGCGCGTCGCGCCGCATCAGGCCGTGCACGCCGGCGACCGACAGACGCAAGGGCGCGAGAAAACGATCGACCGCGGCGATTTCGCGACCGGTGACGATCGCGAGCGCGCCCGCCAGCAGTCCGTCGAGGCCCGCCAGGGCATCCCGCGTCTCCGGATCCAATCGCACGTCGTCCGGACGATCGGCGATGGCCACGAGGGTGCCATCGAAATCCAGGAATAGGGCAAACTGATCGGGATTACGAAGGTCTGGGAGGGTCATTGTTACCAGTGTGAAATCCATTCTTGGCGTCGGCAACGGCCAGGTTAGACCAAGCCGGCGACGGCAGGTCAATTCTACTGCATAGAGGTCTTAATGTGACGTGATCAAGCCTGGTCACGTTCGCGTCAAGTTCGATCTTGTCATTGCGACAGATTGGCCGGTGATTCCGAAATCGAAAACGCCGCGGTCGGCAGTGGCCAAAGGCGTCACGGCGCGAAAGAGACAGCAAAGCTTGTCGGCCACGTGCGATTTCGCCGGCAACTTCACGCTGCACGCCTGCCGGCCCAGTGGCATGATGGAACTTGACGCGGCCGAATGGGGCGGACGGGCAGGGGAGGGCGTTGGAGGTAACAGGGGCAAAAGTTGTGGCGTCATCGCCGGCTTGTCCCAGTGATCTCGATCAGAATGGCGCAGTGCCCGCGTATCGGGATGGCCGGGACAAGCCCGGCCGTGACCACGTGGGAACTGCCACCACTTTTGCCCCTCTTACGGCGGCGGGAGTATCTAACCAATTGAAAACATTGGAGCGGGTGAAGGGAATCGAACCCTCGTCATCAGCTTGGAAGGCTGTTGCTCTACCATTGAGCTACACCCGCATCGGCAGCCGGTCGTCAGCACTCGGAACGGTGCCTAGCCCCTCTTAATAAAGATGTGGCCTCCGAACTGTGTTTGGTGGGGGAGGTAGGACTCGAACCTACGAAGGCTAAGCCAGCGGATTTACAGTCCGCCCCCTTTGCCGCTCGGGACACTCCCCCAGTAGCGCCGGGTACTTAAGGCACTGCAACGGTCTGGGCAAGTGTAGCTTTGTCGGTTCCATGATCATTCTGAACAATTTTCCGGGCGTTATTCTGAACGCATGTTCTCCTGGTGTTCACCATGGTCATTACGGGCATTCCCGTCATGCAGGAATGAGTGAAGGGTCAATTCATCGCGCAACCCAGCCCCGGCGCGGCCACAGGTCCCGCCATGGCCCCGGATCAAATTCAGGCCGACTGAAGCACGCGAATGGCGTCGGAGAGGGTCTGCAGATCGTATGGCTTTTGGAGAACAGAGAATCCCTCTAGAACAGCTTCCTGCGCCCGCTCGCTGTAACCTGTCGTGAGCAGTATGGGAATCTTCGAATAATTTCCGCGTACGATCCGGGCAAGCTCGAGACCGGCTACGCTGCCTGGCATGAGAATATCGGTAACGACGAGCTGGTATGGCCCCTTGCTCTGAAGATTTCGCAGAGCGTCCGATGCATTCCATGCGTGATCCACCGCAAACCCGAGCTGTTCAAGGTATTCTGCCGAAATTGCTGCAACTTCCTTGTTATCCTCTACGAGCAACACGGTTCCCTTTCCAGTGCGTGGCTCGCGATCGACCGGCGCCGCCTTTTGTTCAACCTGGATCGGCGCATCGGTTGCCGGCAGATAAATACTGATCGTCGTGCCGCGTCCCGGCTCGCTGCGTATCGTCGCCGTTCCGCCGGACTGTTTCGCGAAGCCGTACACTTGGCTCAGACCCAGACCGGTCCCCTTTCCCGGTCCCTTGGTCGTGAAAAACGGATCAAAAACGCGCGTCAATGCCTCAGCCGGAATGCCAACGCCGGTATCGGCCAATTCGACCGCCACAAATGTGCCGCGCAAGCCATCAATGTCAGCACCTCCAAAAAGCTCGACCCTGCGAATGGCCAACGACAGGATGCCGCCATCCGGCATGGCGTCACGGGCGTTCACACCAAGGTTCAACAACGCAAGTTCGAGTTCGCCTGGGTCGACATGGACGCGGCAAGGACCGCCGTCCACTCGCGTCCTGATTTCGATGTCGCCGCGAAGAGATCGCTTGAGCATCTCTTCGAACTTGGGGAGCATTTCAGTAAGATCGAGAACGGCCGTTTCGAATGTCTGCCGACGTGCGAATGACAGGAGGTGACTGGTCAAATCTTTTCCGCGTTTGACGGCGGTCGCGATCATCTCCAGCGATCTGGCCAGCCTTTCGTCCTGGATGGTCCGCCCCAATTTGTCGGCCGCGCCGGTGATCACCATCAGTAGATTATTGAAATCATGAGCAACTCCACCAGTCAGCTGTCCCATCGCCTCGAGTCGTTGTGACTGTCGTAAGGCCTCCTCCGCCCGTTTGCGTGCCGTGATATCGACAATGCCTGCGAGCATTCGCACGGGTTTGCCGTCCGCCCGCTCCTCGTGTGCGTTCAAGAGCACGTCCAGAACCTCGCCGGATTTTCTCACGAACCGGCATTCAACTTCCTGGATTTCGTCTCCGAGCTGCAAACGCGGCCATACGGTCTTCTCGTAACGTCGCTTGGAGTCCTCCGTCATGAAATCAGTCAAATTTCGTCCCGTTGTATCCTCACGCGGGTAACCGAGCAGCTTGAGCCAGGCATCGCTGACCTGTTCGATTCTTCCGTCCACCCCGACCGCGTGGAGAGGAAGAGGAGTCTCGCGATAGAGCTTGCGAAGCTGTGCTTCGCTTTCGCGCAGGAGAGCGGCTTCCCGTTCGGCAAGCCTGGTGAGCTTCCTGTCGAACGTCGATGCCACCAGCGCCAGCAGCAGAATCACGAACGTGATTGCTGCTATGGCCAGTGCGAGGTTCGATTGCGCCAAGCTGGGTACGCCGCGCGCCTCGTCCATTCCCGGGTGGGTAACGAATGTCGCCGCTGCCATTCCGGTATAGTGCATCCCGGAGATCGCAGATCCCATGACCACAGCGGCCAGGAGCCGCTGCCAGGTTAGGGTGGTCCTGAACGCCAACCACAAAGCCGCGATAGATGCCCCGATCGCGATAAGAACTGACAGAGCGACCAGGAAGCGGTCATAGCGGAGGTCAGCCGGCATGCGCATGGCCGCCATACCGGTGTAGTGCATCGCGACAATGCCGATGCCCATGAAAATACCGCTGAGCACGAACCGGAGCGCGGTCGCCTGGCGGGCGCCGATCATAAAAAACCCGACCGCGGTGACCGCGATTGCGACGACAAGGGAAAAAAGTGTCAGACCAAAATCATAGCTAACGGGCATCGGCATAAAGAAGGCGAGCATCGCGATGAAGTGCATCGACCAAATCCCGCCTCCCATGGCAATTGCGGCCGTCGCAAGCCAGGCCAGCCTTGCCCACCGTCGCGACACCCTGATGCGGCCACCGAGGTCAAGTGCGGCGTAGGACGCAAGACACGCGACCGCAAATGAGAGTGCGACGAGGTATGGATCGTAGGTGCCGATAACGATCATTGGCTCAAACCGTACTTGTCTTGCGGCACCCTTTTGCCTGGCATTTCGTAGTTACGATACCTAATTACGTGCAATGGAGCCAGGAGGGCGCGAAAAAAGTGCAAAATGTCGCCCGTCCGCAACGGCCGACGACGCGTAATGGAAAAGGGGCGGCGCGCCATTCGGGACGCCGCTGGGCACAACCGGCCGGCTCCTAGATGGGCAGCGGTCTCAACAAATCCCGGCCATCGGTCGACGGACTTGGGCAGGCGGAGGTCAACGGCTAAGGCGGCCTGTTGGTTTCCCCGAAACCGGCTCCTCAGCGGAGCCATTTTTTGTTCTGACAATGCGAATTTACCGTTTGCGTTCAGTGACCTGGAAAAATGACCGATTTTGTCAGAACAGGCCTTGAAATCACAACAGCCGCGGGGGACTTCCAAGCTGATGACGAGGGTTCGATTCCCTTCACCCGCTCCAATGTTTTCAATGGGTTAGTACCCGCCGCCGTAACAGGAGCAAAACTCGTGGCAGCCCCACTTGGTCATGGCCGGGCTTGTCACGGCCATCCCGATCATCGGGCATTGTGCCATCCCGATCGAGATCGCCGGGACAAGCCCGGCGATGACGCCACGAGTTTTGCCCCTGTTACCCGCCGCCGCTTCCATTCCGACAACCCGGCTGTTGCTCATTCCAACAACTGTCCACCATTTGTCCGCGCCGCGCGCCTTGTCCTGGCGCCTTCACGACCTGTTTCATGGTTCGCTTGGCGTACCCGGCATCTGCAACGCCGCGCCGCACTGTTCCGACACGGGGCACTGACCAACAATGTGTCGCCACTGCGCGGGCTGATCAGCGGATCCTGCCGGCGCTGTTGTCATTGTTTGCCGCGATGGCCTCTCCGACGAATCGAGGTGGGTGGGTTAGACAAAGCGCATCAACGCTCCGAGCGCTGAAGCAACCCATGTGCCAAGCTTTGACGGCGTATCAAAAGCCGCCGAAAGCGGCTTGACCGAAGCGCGCTTCGTGGATGGGGCAAGATAGAAGCCCGCTTCACCGGGGCTGCCCCATCGCGTGGGTGACGTCGGTATGAAGGTGGGAGCTGCACAATTACCGAGACCGGATTTCCGGTCGGGTTTGAGCGCCCGCTCTGTTTACCGGCGAGTTTGTCCGCCTCAAGCGCCTTTGCTCTGCGCCTTCAATCCAAGTTAGCTCGCACGGACGAGCGTTCTTGCGGGAGCGAAAAGGTTTTCGCCAAATGCGCCTAAAGTATCTTTAACGCGAAATCAGCTTCGGCAGCTTCGAATATAAATCAATTGAAAAAACAAGACGATGAGTTTTGGCACGATAGTTGAAAGGTCGTCCTGCGTCGACGAGGTGCATCCCTTATCGAAAGGGTCCTTTTTCACACAGGGAGACCACCATTATGAGCACTATGGAGATATTTGAGTACAACCCGGAAATGCCATCCTACGAAACCGGATGGGGCGGGGAAGCCGAGTACGAATCCGAGGTCTTCAGCGAAGCTGAAGTCCTGGAGCTGGCCGGGCAGTTGACGGAAGTCACCACCGAAGCCGAGCTGGACCGATTCCTGGGCGACCTGATCAACAAAGCGGGACGCGCCCTCGGTAAAGTCGTGCGCTCTCCGATCGGACAGGCAGTCGGCGGATGGTTGAAAAGCGCCGCAAAGTCAGCCCTTCCGCTCGCCGGCGGAGCGCTCGGCGGCCTGGTCGGCGGACCGCTCGGCGCCAAGATCGGCAGCGGGCTCGCTTCAGCCGCGGGCGGCGCGCTCGGCCTCGAAGCCGAGATGAGCCAAGAGGACCGCGAATTCGAAGGCGCCAAGAACTTCGTGAAAATGGCGGCCGATACGGTCAAGTCGGCGGTGTCGGCGCCCCCCGGCGTCAATCCGGTTGCGGCAGCAAAAGCGGCCGTCGATGCCGCGGTCCAAAAGCATGCCCCAGGGCTCAGCGGCGGAGGCGTTGCCGGGCCCAGCGGCAAATCCGGCCGCACCGGCCGATGGGTGCGTCACGGCAGAAACGTCATCATCGTCAACTGCGCGTAGGCGCCGTGAAGCCGAGCGGAGGGCGCGATGCCTGTCTTCAATCCAAGGCTGGACGAGCGGCCGGACACGTTTAGATTTTCCGGTGCGCGGCGTGACAAATCGTTTGCGGGTTCCAGGTTTCGAGGCCCCTTCAGCGACGCTGACGAAGCGGAGTTGGCCCTGGAACTGCTACAGGTCACCAGCGAAACCCAGTTTGACCGGTTTCTCGGCAATCTTTTTAAAAAAGTATGGGGAGGCGGCATCGCGCCCGTCGGCTCGAAAGTCACTGGGCCCCTTCGAGGGCTCCTCAAGACGGTCGCTAGCAAGGCGCTGCCTTCCGTAGCGACCGCCGCCGCAACGTCGTTCGGGCCGGCGAACGATGCAATCGCGGGAAATCTGGGCTCGCTTGTGAGTCGGGCACTGGAGGCGGAAGTCGCCGCACCGACTGGCGCCGACCGCGATTTGGAGAAGTGCCGGCAATTGCTCGAGAAGCACCGGCAATTCGTGCGATTGGCCGGGACGGCCGCAACTGCCGCGGCAGCGGCGCCAGCCGGAGTCAATCCCGTCGCGGCGGCGCAGAGAAGCCTGGCGGATTCGGCAAATGAAAGGCTCATGCGCAGGGACGCCCCACCCGGAAAAACTGCGAGTCTCACCGCACGCGCTCCCGTAGCGGCGACGACGACCGCCGCTGCCGCAGCCGGTCGCGTGGCGAAAGAAAGACCTCAAACGAAAACCACGGCTCCGGGAATGCACGCCTGCAGCATTTGCGAGCAGCCACCCGGTTCCTGCCAATGCAAGAAGTTCGGCCACAGCGGCGGCTGGTTCCGCAGCGGCAGCAGCATCATCGTCAACTGCTAGAGGCAGAGCGGAGCACATCAGCGGTGCCGGAAATCCAGCACACCGTTGAGCAGGACGCAACAGGAGAACCCCATGCACGACATCGATCGTATTCGTTTGGAGACCCAGTCCGAGACCGGAATGTTTGAGGCCGGTCCATTCGAAGCAGAACAATTCGAGTTTTCTCAGACAGGAACAACTTACGGCGAAACCGGCGAAGTGTTTGGCGAGGCCGAGCTGTTGGAACTTGCAAGCGAGTTGCTCGGGGTCACCAGCGAGGCCGAACTCGACCGCTTCCTCGGAGATCTGATCGGACGAGCCGGCAAAGCGATCGGCAAGTTCGTCAGGTCGCCCGAAGGACAGGCGATCGGCGGCATCCTGAAAGGCGCCGCAAAGCAGGTCCTGCCCGGAATTGGTTCAGCGATCGGCGGCTACTTTGGAGGAGCGACAGGAGCAAAACTCGGTGGTGACGTGGCGTCCGCCGCCGGCAGGACGTTCGGCCTGGAGCTTGAAGGGCTGAGCAACGAGGACCGGGAGTTCGAAATTGCCAAGCGTTACGTCAGCTTCGCGGGCGATGCCATCAAAAATCTTGCGCTGGCTCCGGCGAGCCCTGATGCGAGAAAAGCCGCTAATGCGGCGGCAGTGACGGCGGCGAAATTGTTTGCGCCGGGACTGCTGCTGCCGCCGCAAGCGGCAATGGGGCCTCAAGCAGATTCTGCCGCTTCCCTTCCGGCCGGGCACAGCGGCCGCTGGGTACGCCGCGGCAACAGCATCATTCTGTACGGGATCTGAATGGTCATGAACGCGAGCTCATATGCCCACTGGATGCTGGACCAGGAAGCTCGTGCCTTGCTGGCGAGACTCGCGCGCGTCAAGCCGTTTGTGCTCTCCCAGCCGATGACCTTAGCTGCGAGTCTTCTGCCGGCCGCCCAGATTGCGATCGAACGCTTTCTTGCCGAAGGTCGGCACGAGCTGAAGAATCGCATTCGGGAGTTCCTGAGCTGGCTGCATGACGAAGGCCGGCAGGCCTCGCCGCAGGACCTTCAGCGCCGGTTCGTCTTCCTCAAGCTGCGGTTCAACGCCGTTCTTTCGCAGCTCGAACTGTTCCACCAAGTCATCAGCCAGCGCAGTGAGAACGAGCAAGGCGTCTGGCTTTCCGGTCTCGATGTCGTCGCGGCGGACGCTTTGGCTCTGCCGGATTATTACCAAGCGCCGCCAGTGATCTGCTATCTCGACCGCGGCATCGGCGGTGCCATACGGCGCGCACGGACCCGCCTGCCCGGCGGCGGCGAGAACCCGGTCGCCGTGATCCGCATTCCGCGCGAGCGCATGATCGGCAGCGGCATCGCGTCGTCGCTGGTCCATGAAGTTGGCCACCAAGGGGCGGCGTTGCTTGGGTTGGTTCCCTCGCTCCGGCTGGCTCTGCGCGCCAAACAGCAAAATGTTCGCGAGCCTTCGGCATGGCGCCTGTGGGAGCGGTGGATCTCGGAAATCGTTTCCGATTTCTGGTCAATCGCGCGGGTGGGCGTGGCATCCACTTTGGGGCTCATCGGCGTTGTCAGCCTGCCGCGGCCTTTTGTCTTCCGGATCAATATCGACGACCCGCATCCGGCGCCCTGGATTCGCGTAAAGCTCAGCTGTGCCATCGGGGATGGCCTCTATCCGCATCCGCAGTGGCAACGCGTGGCGAGGCTGTGGGCGTCTTACTACCCGATCGCCGATCTCGATGCCGAGCGCCGCGACCTGCTCGCCCGCCTGGAGGCAAGCCTTCCGGAATTCGTCGCGGTCCTGACCGATCATCGCCCGAGCGCGCTGGGCGGGCGTTCGCTTCGCGAGGCGATGAAAATCGAAGAGCGGACTCCCGCCAGGTTGGCGGCGCTGTTCGGCGCCTGGAGCATGGCGCCGAGCAAAATGTATCGCGCACCGCCTTCGCTGGTCTTCGCCGTGCTCGGTCAGGCGCGAGCAGACGGCGGTCTGAGCCCCGAAGACGAGAGCGACCTGCTCGCGAAGCTGCTCACCTTCTGGGCGATGCGCAGCACGCTCGATAGTTCGGCATACTGCGCCGCGATACCGAGGTCGCAAGTGCGGGCGTTGGCAAGCTAGGTAAACATCGAACAAAGGAGATACGACAATGGCGCAACAATCTGACAATTGGTCATGCACTCTTTCGGCGGACCCAGTCCAAGTTCGCAAGCATGATGAAGTGACATTGACAGTTACTCTGTCGAACACCGAATTCGACAAGCTTAAGGGGAATGACAAAGAGACGGTTTATGCCAAGGGCTTTACCTATGCGTACACGACTAGCAATCTGCTCCTGCAGAACGCCATCAACAATGCGCCGGAAAACAACACAAGACAATTTTCTTTCGAAGTGCCGGACCTTTCCAGCGGGGACTACACGATTGACGTCAAGGTCGCCGCCACCGCCCCCGAAGATTGGCAGGATGACCCTCTCGAAGACTTGACGCGTCCCAGGGACATCCCCCCGAAAAATACGGCGATCAGCGTCACGCGGCTTGTCGAAACCGAATCGAAAGTGACCCTGCAACGTACATTTGCAGGTCCTACCGACGATCGGGCGCTGTGGACGGCCATTCGCAATCGCACGGCCGCAATCGGGTTCGACCGATACAAGAAATTCATCAATTGCGTCTTTTGCGAGGACCATCCGGATCAACATAATCCGTTCACCGATATTCGGAAACGAATAGGCAAGTCTGTGAGTGATGACTGTCTAGACGACTCGAACGACCAGAAGGAGAAGCGGCTCAGCATTTATGGCCCTTATGCATACAGCGTTCTGAAGCTCGCGACCCAGGTGTTCCTGACACTTGAAAGCGGGGTCGTTCTCAGGAATACAGAGCGAAGACCAAAGATCTTCGACCTCGAAAAGGAGCGTATCCGGCTCAACGATTTTTCCCTTGAATTCCGCGACCTCAAAAGAGACCTGGGAACTTATCTCGGCCCCACCGAACACCTGCCGTACCTCGACCGAATTCTGACGAATTTGATCACTCTCGATGACGACGACGCCGAAGAGGTCCTGCCCTACTGCGTCGGAGTGTTGCAGCACCGCTTGACCTCCCCGAGCCTGATCGAGCTGATCTGGTCCTATTGGCTCGAAGAAGGAATGCTCGTTCAAACCATGAATGCAATCGCCCGGCGTTTCCAGAATCGCCGCGGCTCGCCGAACGACCCGTTAGGGGAGCTTGAGTTCGATCCCCTGCGGCCGCTGAACAATCTGATCTGGGGCTTCATCCAGGACGAACACAATCGGCTGACGGTGCCGCGACGGGCCTATGAGTACCTGCATCATTACGGCCTTTCGCTTGTCGGCAAGGCGGTTCCGGATCTCAATCCGGCCGATAGCCGGTCGAAGTTCATCGAGGCGTTCCACAACCTGCTCTCCGCTGCGGCCCGCTTCTTTAAGGAGGATTCCGACACCACCGTGATCGCCGACGCGTTTCCATTGCTGAACGCGCTCAAGGAGGTCCATCTCATTTTGGCCGAAGGGGCCCACAACCAGTTCGGTGATCTGACATGGACCGCCCGCGCCGAGATGATGACCATACAGTGGATGCTGGCGCGCCCCGAGATGAGAGAATTTCTGCGCGGTCGCTACATGGTGCCGTACCAGGAAGAATGGATGGGCGCGGTCGACAGCATGAAGAAACTTCAGGGCTGGACCGATACCACCGTGACGCATTTCTATGAGCTCGCGGTGACCGGCGAGCGGATCCTGCTCTCGATCCGCTACGGCGACTGGTCCGACATCGAGAACATCGAGGATCAGGCAAAGACCTGGGCGCGCTCCAACAAGCCCGAGATCCAACGGTACATCCATGGCTATCGGACGGTCACCGGCGTGGACCTGGCAGGTGACATCATCGATACCCGCGATGCGGCCGCTCGGTACCTCCAGCCTTCGGTGCTGATCCAGCGCAGGCTGATGGAGCAGATTTCGCTGACGGCGCGGTCGGCGGACGGGCCCGACCTCCTCGCCGCAAGAGTGTCGGGCGCTGCCGCGTTGCCTGGGCCTGGCCGCTCCAAATTGCCGGTTTATCGCAAGGAACCGTAAGGTGAGGCCTCCGCTGATGACGCTCGACTTCACATCGGCGCTCTATCTGGGCTGTCGTCACGCCCACGGCGCGCTGCGGCCGTGGGCGCAGCTCACGACGGGCCGGCCGGCGGCGCTCGAACGGGCGCCGGAAGCCGAGCGCATCGCAGCGGCTCTGGCGCAGCTGATGCGGTTGGAGCGCGCCGCACTCGCACCGTCGACGCTTCACCTCTACTGGGATCTGTTCGACGTGCTGGCGCGAGACGGCATCGCCATTTATGCCGACGCGTCGGGCTATCCGATCGCGCGTTGGGGCATCGAGCGGGTAACCGCGAAAGGGGTCCGGACGACGACATTCCCGGCGCATGATGCAGCGGCGCTGGAATATCTTCTGCATCGGGAACGGCACGGCGGGCGTCGTCCGGTCCTCGTGACGGATGGCGTCTGCCCCCAGACCGGCCGGACGGCTCCGCTGCCGGACTATCTGAGGCTGGTCCGGCAGTGGGACGGATATGTCGTCGTCGATGACACGCAAGCCTTGGGAATCCTGGGAGAGGCCCCTGCGCGCGACGCCCCCTACGGCCGCGGCGGCGCCGGGACGCCTGCCTGGTATGGGGTCCAAGGGCCGGGGTTAATCGTCGGAAGCTCCCTGGCGAAGGGGTTCGGCGCACCTTTGGCAGTCATCGCCGGCGACGCCAGGCTGATCGCAAGATTCGAGGATCTGAGCGCGACCAGCGTCCACAGCAGCCCGCCCTCTCTGGCGGCAATCAGCGCTGCCGAGCACGCACTCGCCCTCAATGCGAAGAGAGGCAACCTCCTGCGCGCTCGCCTTGTGAAAATCGTGCGGCGCTTCAGGGAGAACTTGCGTCAGATCGGCCTGTCGGCATTGGGCGGCCTGTTTCCTGTCCAAACGTTGAGGGCCATCCCGGGCATCGACCCGCGGCGCCTCTATGGTCAGCTGCTGGACTGTGGCGTCAAGGCCGTGTTGCGCTCGGCGAAGGACATATCCGACGGCGCCCTTACCTTCCTGATTACCGTATTGCACACCCGGTCCGACATCGACCGCTGCATGGACGCATTGCAGCACGCGTTGGTCCTCGTGCGCCATCAGCACGAAAGACGAAACCACGCGCTTCGGAGAGAGCGTTCTGACACCTTTGCCTGATCCACACACGACAAGCCGGAGGTCAGCCATGAACGGCGAACTGAATTTCGAGGCTATGCCCTTTGAAGCTTATCGGGGATTTCAAACCTCCCCGGCGCCGACCGACGTCGAGATGGAAGAAGAATTCGGCCGGCAGCGTCGCTCCCGCGGAGCTTCCGCGCGCGCTCCGTGGGTCATGCCGCGCCGATCGAAAACCCCGGCGGTTTCCCCATTGAGGGCAGCGACAAAACCGCCAGTCCACAGGCCGCCCTTCACGCTGCCGAAATGGCCGTGGGGCGCGGACTTTGCGCCTTCTGGCGCTGTTGCACAGCCATTCCCGACCGAACCTCAACCGGCCGGTTCGGAGTATATGCGCTGGGTGCAAAGTGCGCTCAATGACGTGCTTGGCTTGAGGCTGCAGCTGCATGGGATCGCAGATTCGGCCACCCGCAGCGCCATTCGCAGCTTTCAGCAGCGTCAAGGGCTTCCCGCCGATGGCGTTGTCGGCCCCGATACGGAACGTGCGCTGATTGCCGCCAGAGGCGGAGGATCGCGTCGCGACGGCGCGGCCAGCGCAACTGGCCCCGGCGTGCCGGAGCCGCTCGGGCCGGCCGATGCGCCTGCGGCCGACCCAGCCGCCACGCCTGAACCGCCCTTCGCATCGCCAGCTGGAGAATTTGAATTCGAACGGGGCGATGCCAAATCAAAGCCTGCGGTCGCCCGCGGGCGGGCGCCGTCTGCCGCCGGCGTCAGGATCAGCGACCGGGACGTTGCGGCGACGCTCAAAATGGCGGCAAAAAAGGTTTCGCGTCTCGGCGACACGACCATCGAGGAGCTGCTTGCGCGCCATCAGGCCGAAGCAGGCGGAATTCCGGTAGAGGTGCTTCTGGCCTTCATTCATTTCGAGGCAGGCAATCTCTTTGACGACGCCACCGCCGGCAAATGGAGCGAAAAGCACAAGAGATATATCCCGTCGTTCTACGAGCTCGGTGTGTTTCAGACTCCGGCCGGCGACCATGGCTGCACCAACGAGGCCGGCGTCAAGACATGCAGGTACCGCCCGCCCGGCCGCAACGTCGAGAACAGCCAGTTCGGCAAAGGTTGGCGTCGCCTTGCGGGTGCCTACCCGACGGAGATGAACTGGAAAGACCCCACGATGCAGGTTCGCGTCGGGTTATGGGACCTCACCAGCACGGCGGCGAGGATCCGCGCGGAGTTCGCGGCGTTGTTTCCGTCGACGCAATCCGAATGGTTCCTGCGCATGGCGGTGCTTTATTCGTTTGCCGCCGGGGCGGGCGCGGCTCGCGCCTTCCTGCGCAAATACAAAAACGAGCTCCTGGCACTGCCGGAGAGTCAACGCTGGGAGTTCTTGAGGGGCAAGAACGTCGGAGCTTTTCGTTTCGATCCCGACAATGTCGACAAGAAAATCGCATTGGCGGGAAAGCTCCGCGACCTTCGCCGTTCCGCCGCCACTCGGTAATTTGGAGAACCGCGATGACACGACTCTTAAGTTTCAACCCCGAACCTTTCGAAGCCGAAGCCGAAATGAATGGCGCTTTGCTCACGCAATGGTCCACGAGAGGCACGGCGGGCCAGCAATGCGGATTTCGACGCGAAGCTTCGAGCGCCCGCTCGCCCTATTCCGGCGCCGCGTCCGCCGCGTCAGGGGCCGAACGTTGGCCGCAGCCTGAATGGGAAATCGGCCCAACGGCTGTCGCTCGGCCGCGGACTCGGCGGCGTCCCACGCGCCCCGCCTCGCCGCCTCCGCCGACCCCGGCAGCTTTCGATGCCGAGGCGTTCCGCAAGAAGGCCGTGGAGATCGCCAAACAGGAGTTGGCCCGCTGGGGTAACGGCAAGATCAAGGAAACCGATCCCAGGCTTCGCAAGACGCTGCAAGATTACTGGAAGACGGGCACGGGAGCGAGCTTCAGGCAAGACCAGCTCGGCGATCCCGCTTTTCAAAACGCCAACCCCTGGAGCGCGGCATTTATTTCCTGGCTCATGAAGACCGCTGGCGCCGGCAGCGCCTTCAAATATGGTGGCTATCACGCCGCCTACGCGCGCGCCGCGATCGACAATCGGCTAGCCAACAACAGCAACCCCTTCAAGGCCTATCGCATCGCTGAGGTCGCACCGCGCGCGGGCGACCTCGTATGCAAGAGCCGGGCGGGCAGCGGCGCCACCTACGACAATGTCAGGCCGCCGATGAAGACCCATTGCGACATCGTCACGGAGGTCCGGCCGCGGAGCATCGTGACCGTCGGCGGCAATGTCAACGATTCGGTGGCGCAGAAAATCCTGCCGACCGACCCCCATGGTCGCATCGCGGCGCCGGATTATTTCGCCGTAATCCGGATCGACGGCCAGCAGCCGTCTGACGCAGTCGGTCCGCTGCCGACGCCAGCGCAGCCGGCGGCGGTTACGGCGCCGCGCCTGTTGCGACAGGAGTCAGATCCGCCAGGGACCACGCTTTACGTTGAAATCGACCTGAAGATCGTCGACAAGTTCGGAATTACCGCACCCCCGGTAACCGGGATTTTCATCCCGGACGGCTACCGGCCGGGCGCGGCCGTAGATTTGATCCTCTATCTGCATGGCTTCAAGGCCGAGGCCATTAAACGACAGGCGGTCGATCAATATTGGAACAGCCAGCGCTTCCCGTACGCAGCTCTGCGCGAAGGCGCGAATGCCAGCGGGCGCAATGTCATTCTTGTCGCTCCGACATTGGGCTCTCACTCGGAGGCCAAGCGTCTCCTCGCGACTGGAGGGCTGGACGGCTACCTCTCGCAAGTCCTGTCGGCCTTGGCGGCCTATGGCCCCTTCCGTCCGGCAGCCGCCACGCCGGCGCTTGGCAGCCTCATTCTCGCTTGCCACAGCGGCGGGGGCTGGCCTATGCGCCAGCTCGCGGGAGGCAGCGACCGGGCGCTCGCGCTCCTGCGCGAGTGCTGGGGATTCGATTGCACGTACAATCAAGGCGACGACGACTTCTGGGCCGGATGGGCGCGGGCGCGTCCAAACGCAAGAGTTTACATCTATTATATCGCTGGCTCGCCGACTGCCCGTCACGCCGAAAGTCTGCGCAACAAAAACGTTCCAAACGCGATCGTCGAACCGTCGCGAGATAAGCGGCATAACTACGTGCCAGTCACGTATTGGGCGGAGCGCATTCAAGGAGCGCCGTTCCTTGCGGCGCGATCGGGTGGCGCGGTCCAACCCCCGCCGACTCCCGCCGCGCCGGTCGATGTCCGCCGTTTGACGAGGAAGCAGCATGATCTCTACCAGTTCGATCATTGAGAATGCACGATATCGCCCGTGCATGCGGAGCCAACTCCATGATCATCGACAGCCACTGCCATGCGGGTAAAGGCGATGGGCTGACAGGGCCGTGGGATACCGCGGCGCCGCTGGACAGGTATCTTCGCCGCGCCGCTCAGGCCGGGATAACCCGAACCGTTCTCTTTGCGGCGTTTCATTCCGATTATGCGGTCGCCAACCGCGAGGTGGCGCGCATCGTCGCAAGTCGCCCCGACCGTTTCTTTGGCTTTGCTTTCGTCAATGCTGTTCACGATCGCGGGCGAGTGCAAAGACTAGTCCGCCAGGCGGTCGAGGAATTCGGCTTTGTCGGCATCAAGCTGCATCGCCACGACGCCCCCATCAGCCGCGAGATTTGCGAGGCGGCGCGGGCATTTTCGTTGCCCGTCCTGTACGATGTGATGGGCGCGGTATCGGTGTGCGAATTGCTCGCCGGGGAATATCCGGACGTGAACTTCATCATTCCCCATCTCGGCAGTTTTGCTGATGACTGGCGGGCACAGGTCGCCCTCATCGATCACCTGGTTCGGCATCCTAACATCTACACTGATACGGCCGGCGTCCGCCGCTTCGATATATTGGCGCAGGCCGTCGAGCGTGCGGGCGCGCGAAAAATCCTGTTTGGCTCCGACGGGCCGTGGCTGCATCCGGGAACGGAACTGGCGAAGGTGCGGGCCCTGCACCTGGCGCGACGCGACGAAGCGCTGGTCCTCGGCGGAAATTTTTTGCGCCTGATCGAGAGAGCCGGTAGCCCTCGCCGTGCGGGTATCGAGCAGGAACTCGCGCGTTTCGTCCCCATGCGCCTGTCGGCCGCGCAAATGATGGAGAGGGGCGATCCTTGGCTCGGGGAAGGGGTCTTGTGCGGACGGCCGGCGAATTGACTCGTTGCCTGTGGCCTTTAGAGCGGATTTCGATCGTTTCGAATCACATCCCGCGGTCGTCGCCCGGGCTTGTCCCGGCGACGCCGAGCGTTAGAGCACAGAGCAAGCGGAATCGAGGTGGCCGGGACAAGCCCGGCCACGACCCCGGAGGTCAGACCTCCTTGCGGTGGGCGCGCCGGAGCTGCAGCGCCCGATCCGTAACGCCAAGGCGGCGCGCAGCCCGCTGCAGACTGCCGTCTTCGACGGCGGTCGCGTATTGAATAGCGACGTCCTCGGCAGCGCGGCCGATTTCCTTGAGCCCCGCGCCGAGGACGACCGCGCGCTCGATGGGTTGCTTGAATTGGGAATCCAACCAAATCGCCTGGTTCGATTCGCAGGCTGGGCGCTCCTCGGATGGGACGTAGCCGATCGTGATGGTTCCGTCCCCTGCGCAGCGGTACATCAGCCTGGATACGACCTGCTGCAACTCGCGGACGTTCCCCGGGTATTCCCTCCGCAGGAGATATTGGCGTACCGCTGGATCAAGATGGGGCGTCTTGCGGTTCGGATGAGCCTGACGGAAGAAATGTTCGGCCAGCGGAATAATATCTTCGGGCCGTTCGCGCAGCGGCGGCAGCTTGCATACGAAGCTCGCGATCCGGTGAAAGAGATCGGCGCGAAACGCGCCGCCACTTACCATTTCCGCGACGTTGCGATTGGTGGCGCACACGAGGCGAAACGCGGTGCGATGCCATGTGCTCCCGCCGACACGCTTATAGCTGCGTTCTTGAATAACACGCAGCAATTGGGCCTGCAGGGTCAACGGCAGTTCCCCGATTTCGTCAAGAAACAAAGTCCCGCCATTCGCCAGCGCAAAGGCGCCGAGCCGCTCCGACAACGCACCCGTGAACGCTCCGCGCTCATGCCCAAAAAATTCGCTGCCGGACAGTTCGGATACGATGGCGGAGCAGTCCAGCACCACGAAATCGCGCTTGCTCGGTCGGGGATCGAGCTGATGGATGAGCCGAGCGACGACTTCCTTGCCGGTGCCGGTCTCGCCAAGGATGAGCGCACTTGTATCGCTGAATCTCGCGATCTCCGCAACTCTTCGCAACGTGGCGAGCCAAACAGGACTTTCGGCCACGACGTCGGCAAGGCAGGTGTCGGCAAGCAATTGTTCAATGGAAGTCCAGCGCTCTAATCTCGCCTTAACTTGTCCAGCAACATGATTCGGATCCGACCAGATCAACATATCCGAGGCGCCTGCCCGCAGAAGGTCCCAGCCCTCTTCGCCGTTGCGTAATGCTTCGGGCCGCGCTACTGCGATGATGCGCTCGCGGCCGTCGCAGCTGGCAGACTGAAGGAAGTCTCGGAGTTGACCTGTCATTCCGTCGAAAAAGCACACTCCAGGTCCGTTCGGCTTGCCATGAGTGAATGACAAGATTTCAACACCGTGTTCGACGAGAGCCGCTGCAAACGAATTCTTTTCACGCTCAGGCGCATCTCCGCAATAGTGCACCCAACAGCCGATGCCCATCATCTCCTCCCGATGATAGCCAGTTCAGCTATGTCGATCGCTGCGCAATATCAGATTCGATACGAACGGTTTGCTTTCTTGGGACTTCGTCGGCGGGCCCAGATCATGGTTACCGCCTAGGCTGTCGCAATCACGATGCTGACTGCACCATACATTTTACGTGCGGACACTACGGGCGGCCTCGTTCCTGCCGGTCAGTCGCTGCATCGACGCGTCCCGACGGGCAACGCAAATCGCAACACGGACTCTGATCATGTCGGTGGCAAACGAATGGGCCGGTGGTGTGAGTCATCAAAGCAGTCATAACCTCGTCAATAAATTTCAATTTTTTGCCGAGCATGGAGCTAAGCTAAATCTAAGCAGGCCTGCCCCGGGCCGGTATTGTAAGCGGCGATCGAAATCGGGGCCTTCGGAATCAAAAAAAGACGGCCACAGCCGACCAGGGCCAGCAGCGACACTGTACTATTAGGAGTCGAACGGACTTGTCGTCGAGACGCATTCTGGCCCCCGCGATTTCCTGGTGTCCGAGCAGACGCCGGGGTCCACCCAGCAAACGTCTGCTACGAATTATATCCGAGGGAAACGTTTCAAAGTGTGACGTGGATCACATTCGAGATGAGTTGATTGGCAGGCAATGATTCCAGGCGGGGCTCAGCGTCGCGCGAGTCGTACTCATGATCGCCGCATGGCGCTCAACGGGGCCAGCCAGGTGTGATGTTCCGCCCGACCGCATGAGCCTCTTTGGACTTCACCGACACGAGCAGTCGATCCGGCGATGGAAGCCCCGCGCAATCTACCGCCGCGGGAGGACGTGTCACCTAACAGGATGACAGCATGCCGCCTTACCGGCTGGCGAGATCGAGGGCTAACCTTGTTCAAAACTCGGGGACCTAGGGAGGCCTTGGTCAGGGTTCAGTGCTGGTTGCGTAATGGCGTTGCGGTTCCGCATCGATCGCCGGCAGGCGGTCCTCGGCATGCTGGCTGCTGGCAGCGCCGCGGCTTTGCCGGTAGAGGCACCGGCGGTCCCTGCGCCGGATACCGAGAAGGCTTACTCGGCCTTCTTCCTCGGCCAGGGTGGCTACTTGTTTTCCTGGGGAATTCCGCTCCTGGAGTCAGGGGCCCGCAAACTTGGCATTGCGACCGATGTCTTCAGCTACACCGACCTGAAGCCCGCCTGGATGAACATCGTTCGCAAGCGCAAGGACGGTTACAAGATCGCGCTCGTCGGCTACTCGCTCGGCAACACCACGACGACCTACCTGCAACGCCATCTCGCGGTCGACCTGCTGCTCGCGATCGCCGAATCCTCGCTCGGCCGCAACCACCCGATCGAGAAGAAGAACACCAAGCGCTCCGTGCTGTGGTACGGGCCGGACATGCTGTCCAATGCCGGAGTCCACGACGGCTTCGATGAGACCAATTACATCGAAACCCTGCATTTCCTGATGGATCTCGATCCCCGCGTCGTCAGCGGCGTGCTCGGTGAGCTAAAGAGCCTTGTCGCGCCAGCAAGGCGTGACGAACAGATCGTGGCGGCGAATGCGCCCGTGCCTGAGCCGATCGTTACTCCAATCGATAACAAGACCGTAACGGCACCCGCACCCGCGCAACAGCTGAGCGCGGGCTGGCTACCGCCGACCAACATTATCACGCCAGACGTGACCTGCACGAACTGCTGGGGCTTTACGCAAAGCCTGGGCGCGGCATGGCCGGATTCTTGGATGCGGTGAGGTTTATGGCCGAGCCATCCCTGGATGGCCGCGAGGGCTGCGGATTTGCCATGAGAGGGGTCGGGGTCAAGTGGGGACCCAAGAGGAAGCAAACCGCGCTTCGTCCTTACCATGAGGCGTCAATTTCGCGGCAGTGCGCCCCGGGTTCGCCGGGGCCCTTGCAATTGATCGGCAAAGAACCGCAGCGAGCGCTGCACGGCGTCTTCCGTCGCAACGGCATTGGCCTCATTGCAAGGGCCCCGGCGAACC
>WNFR01003602.1_pt1 | contig 19720 bp, 20 predicted proteins | sample 5400221 | NCBI WGS metagenome assembly WNFR01 (sample SAMN13153357, study PRJNA577476) | soil metagenome | isolation source: 40 cm soil under Madrone tree | place: USA:California | collected 2016-06-14 | reverse complement strand
TTTCAAAGCGCCGAGTAGTTTGTCATTCGAGCCGGGATTGGTCCAAGTGATTTTCAAGCCATTGCGCTCGAAGATCCCGGTATCGCGCGCCAAGTACATCGGCAGCTTGCTGATGTTCCAGGGCGGATAATAGAGGACACGAACGGGCTCAGTTTGAGCCGTCGCAATCGAAGGAAACAATGAGGCTAAGATAACCGCGACGCGGGTCAGCATGGCTCGAGTGTTCATGGCATCCTGTCCTATTTTTTAAACGATACGATCAAATAAGCCGGCGCCGACTTCGAGGCGGAATCGCCTTGGCCTACCACGATGAGTGGATAGGTCCCCACCTGCTTGGTCAACACGAGCGGAATCGTTGCTTCAAGCTCGCTCGTGCTGATGAATCGGGTTTCCAATTCCTTGCCGGCCAGCGTCGCTTTATGGAAACGGTCGAAGCCGCGGCGCGTGGTAATCTTTACTGTCGCAGCGCCCGAACCCTGAACGACTGAACGCGGCGAGATCTCAATTTCCTGAGGCGTGGCGCGCCACGCACGGATCGCAGGGATCGGATTTTTAAAGTTCGCATGGAATTCGTGATCGACGATCTTGCCGCCGAGCACGACTAGTTTGACGTTTTGCGTCGCCCAGATGTCTTTCAATGGATCGCCGTCCACGGCGATCAAGTCGGCGACTTTGCCGGGCTCGACGGTGCCGAAGTCTTTGTCTTTGCGAAATGCCTTGGCGACGTTGACCGTCGCCGCCTGAATTGCCTGCATCGGCGTCAGCCCGGCTTCGACGAACATGACCATTTCTTGATGGACGCCGAGGCCCGGCAAACCGTTGTTGGGATCGGAGCCGGCGCGGATGAGGCCACCCGCCTGAACATAACGGCGGATGAGATCCTCGAGTTTTTTGTAGCCTTCGCGCGCGTTGTTGAGGCGTTCGGGTGGAAACTTGGCGTACCGTTCATATTGTCCGAGCGCTTGTTCGCGCAACACGCCCGGCAAGTAGCTCGCTTCTTTGCGATCGAGGATTGAGAGTTCGCGTTCTTTGAAGCGCGCGACGCTCGGCGAAAGTGGCCGGTACCAGGTGGCGATGGTCGGGCTCCAGCTCACGTTTTTCTCCACCATCGCTTTGACGATCTTGTCGAAATTTTCCGGTTCATAATAATAGGACAAGTCGGCCGTGTTGATTTTTCCGGTCATGCGCCGCTCGTGAATCTCCCAGCGCTTTTTGACGTCGCCGATGGACGTCATTCCCAACCCCCAGTGATGTTCGACGCCGGCAAATCCCGCTTCCGCTGCCAGAAACGCGTCGAGACAATGGCAGGTGACCGGTAATCCGAGGCGGTTCGCTTCAGCGGCGCCGGCTTTGATGGCTTCAGGATCGACGTATTCGTTGAACTTGATGATTTCGATGCCTTCCGCCTTCTTTTTCCGCACGGCGGCGACCGCGTCTTCCGGCGTTTTGATCAAATAGCCGCGCTCGCCCCGCAGCGCCCAAGCCGGCGGCGGGCCGACCAAACGCGCGCCCGTCGACCAAATGCGCGGGCCGCGGATCTTGCCGAGATTGGTTCCATCTCGCTGGGCGAGCGTCCATTCATCATCGTTCTGCGTTATATCGGGGCAGGTCGTGATACCGAGGTGGAGGTAAATCTCGCCCATGAAATCCAGCAGGTGGCAGTGGCCGTCGATCAAACCGGGGAGCATCGTTTTGCCCTTCGCGTCGATGACACGGGCATTGCGGGGCAAAGCGACTTCGCCGCGTTTGCCGACCGCTTTGATGCGCTCGCCTTCGACGACGATGACCGCGTCTTCAATCGGCGCTCGGCCGGTGGCGTCGATGAGCGTGCCGCCCTGGATGACTAGCGGCGTCGCTTTTTGCGCGTAACTGAAAGTTGGCAAGGCGAATGGGGCGACGCAGAAGAAAAGGGCTATAAAAAATTTCCCGTGATGGGTTGCCATTTTTTGGTCTCCGGTGATGATTGGAATTCACTTGTTGACCGAGTCGATAAATCCGCTCTTCTCCAATTGTTCGACCAACGACGTGTCGACGAATTGTTCCAGTTTAGGCGGTGGCTTTTTCCCCGGAAACTGATTCTCGAGTAAAAACTGGATTGCTTTCAACGACGGGCGCGGGGTCTTCTGCAGGGTCGGAGCATAGTCTTGCCAGGTGCCTTCCAGGGTTTCGTCGTCGCTGATCTTGCCGTATTTGCCTAATACTTTTTTGCTGAACTCCTTGTCGGTGCGGTAGCGATGCATGCCGCGCGTAAAGGCGCGGAGAAAACGCAGAATGGTGTCGCGCTGCTGCGCGATCAACGATCGGGTCGTGATCACGGTACCGTTGATGTCCTCGGCGCCCAGCTCGGCAAAGTTAACCAGCTCGCGCATGCCGAGCTTGGTCGCTTTGGCGTAGAGCGGGAAGCTCAACGCGCCGGCTTGAACCGCGCCGCTTTGCAGCGCCGCGAAGACTTCCGGCTGCGCGCCGAAAGAAAGCAGCGCCACGTCTTTGTTGGGTTCGAGATTGAAATGCTTGAGCGCCATGCGCACAATTTGATCGGAAGTCGAGCCAAAGGTGGTGATGCCGGCTTTTTTGCCTTTCAAATCCGACGGCTGCTTGATCTCCGCGCGCGCCATCAAGCGAAAGGGTGACACCGTGCCCGTGGAACCGATGATAACGACGTCAGCGCCGGCAGCCGTGGCGGCCAGAGCTGCTGATGCGCCGGCCTGGATGATTGGCGCGCTGCCGCCGAGCAGCGCCGCGACCATGCGTGTGCTGCCGCCGACGCGGATCAGCTCCACGTCGAGTCCCTCGTTGGAAAAATAGCCGGCTTCCTTGGCGATCCATGCCGTACCCCAAGAGCCGGCGAAGCTCGGATAAAGTAGACGTAGTGACGTCACTGTCTGAGCGGCATGAATGACCGTTGGTAACACGAACAGGGTTGAGATTAGGACCAGCGTGGGTAAACACTTGCGCGACATCAATGCCTCCATAGGTTTTGCTGCCAGGGTCTCGCTAAATTATTTATCGGCGCTTTGCGCGACTTCGCGGAAAACCCGCATGAAGTTGCCACCGACGATTTTCACAACGTCGGTTTCCGAATATCCCCGGCTCAGCAAACCCGCCGGGATTAACGCGAACTCTTTGTGGGTGGGGATCGCCGTCTCGCTAGCGATGCCCAATAGATCGGTGCCGATTCCCACGTGATCCGCGCCAACCAGGTTCTTCACGTAGTCCAACTCGCGGAGATAAGTCTGGAAGTTGTCGCGCCGGCGCAGCAAGGGCCAGACGCCGATGACACCGCCTTTTCTGGCAATCGCCGTCATATCTTTGTTCTCGAGGTGGCGCGCGTTGGTCCGTAAAGCATAGGCGCCGGTATGAGAGCAGATGACCGGGTGTTGGCTTGCGGCGAGAACGCCGCTCAAGGTATCCGACGACGCATGAGCCACGTCGATCACCATGCCGAGTTTATTCATCTCTTTCACCACGTCCCGGCCGAAAGCGGTGAGCCCCTTATGCCGAGGATCTTCCGTCTGAATATCGCCGATCTCGTTAATTCGGTAGTGCATCAACTGCAGCACGCGCACGCCGATGTCATAGAAAAACTTCACCCGAGACAAATCGCCTTCCAGAGGGTCGCTGCCCTCAATGGCGAGGACGGCGCACGGTAGTCCCTTGTTCTTCTTTTCAACAATATCAGCCGGCGACTGGACCAAGCCGATGCTTCCCGCTTTTACGGCCTTGAATGTTATCGGGGACGGCGGAATCGAAGTCAGCCAATTTTCTGCTGCCGCCCAGATTGGGATGGCAATGCAGGTCGACGGTTATAGCTTCGCGGGAAAGCTCGGCGGCTTCGGCGATAAGGCTCGCTTCCCCGCGGAAACCATCGAGGAGCGAAGGCGCGGCGTAAGCTGTTGCTGCACCGGCGAGCAGCGTTGAAAGAAATCGCCGCCGGCTCAGCAAGCGGTCGCTTCTATGATCGCTGCGCACCGGCGCATTATCATCTTCGATCGTGATCACGTTCGCGGTGAATAATTAGCGGTTGGTTTCCGTGCTCGAGCGTTGTAAAGATTTAAGACTAACCTTCGCGTGCAGAGAATACATCAAACCTGGTCCGTAAGAAAAGCAAATAGAAAAGCACTTCAACATGGCTCGGACAGACGAAGAGGCCGCGTCTTTTAGGTCACAATTGAGTCCGGTTTTTTTCCTCGCCGTTATCTTTCTGATCAACTTTACATCGCGAATCATCCTCTCGCCGCTGTTGCCAACGATCGAAAGAGAATTGGCGATCAGCCATAGCCAAGCAGGATTCTTTTTCTTTTTGAGCTCCGGCGGCTATTTGGTCGGGCTGTTATTGTCGGGATTATTCGCGTCGCGCTCAACACACCGGTTGGCAATTATTGTGTCGATCGCGGGCGTGGGCATTGCGATGTTGACCGTCGCCTTGGCGACGAGCTTGTGGCTGATGCGCTGCGGTCTGTTTGGCGTCGGTTTCGCCGCGGGCTTATATCTGCCCTCGGCAATCGCGACGATTACGTCGCTGGTTGACAAAAGGCACTGGGGAAAAGCCATCTCGGTTCATGAGCTGGCGCCCAACGTGGCGTTTTTCGTCAGCCCATTTATCGCCGAGTTATTTCTTCGCTGGGCCAGCTGGCGCGCCACGCTGGGCTTCCTCGGCGCGCTGTCGATCGCTGCCAGCGCAATCTTCAGCGGGTTTGGCCGTGGCGGCGGCTTTCCCGGCGAGTCGCCCTTCTCCGTCGCGTTCTGCGCACTGGTGCGCGCGCCGGCGTTTTGGCTAATGGTCGTGCTGTTCGGTTTGGGTGTGAGCTCCACCATTGGCGTCTACGCGATGTTGCCGCTGTATCTGGTCGCCGAACGCCACGTCGAGCCGAGTTGGGCCAACACGATCGTGGCGCTTTCCCGTTCGTATGGTCCGATTCTTGGGCTGCTCGGCGGCTGGGCTTCGGATAAGCTCGGAGCGAAGCAGACGATCGTCATCAGTTTGGTGTTCACCGGCGCTGCGACGTTGCTGCTAGGGCAGCTATCGGATCATTGGCTGAGCGGCGCGGTATTGTTTCAACCCTTGGTGGCAGTATGGTTTTTTCCGGCGGCTTTCGCAGCGATCGCCATGATCACGCCTCCTAACGCGCGCAATCTAGCGGTGGCATTTTCAGTTCCCTTCGGGTTTCTCATCGGCGGCGGCGCGATTCCTACATTTATCGGCGCCATGGGCGACGCCGGTTCATTCGCCACGGGATTCATATTGACCGGCGCTTTGATCGCCAGCGGCGGGGTTTTGGGGCTGTTTCTCAAGCTGCCTGGGACGAGCGACGGAGAGAAGTGACGGTTATTGTTTTCGCCGTGCGGAGTAGTCTATAAATTGAGCCATGATGACGTTGAGCGATTTTGCCGAAAAAATTCGCGAGAGCGAAGAGATCGTCGTTTTCACCGGCGCCGGCATCAGCACCGAATCGGGGATTCCGGACTTTCGCAGTCCCGGCGGTGTCTGGACACGTTACCGGCCGGTCACATTTCAAGAATATATGAGCAGCGAAGCGTCGCGCATCGAAGCCTGGAAGCGACGCCTCGACGGCTGGGAGCAGTACAAAAACGCCAAACCGAACATCGGCCACTACTTTGTTCATTCACTGGACGCCAAGGGCCGACTCGTCGGGCTGATCACACAGAATGTCGACGGCTTGCACAGCAAGGCGGGACTGCCGGATGAAAAAATTGTCGAGCTGCATGGCAGCAACCGCAAAGTCATTTGTCTACAGTGCGACCGAGAGTTTGACCCGGATGAGATCATCAAACAACTCGTCGGGGACTTCGCGTCGCCCAAGTGCGACGTGTGCGGCGGCATTCTTAAGTCAGCCACGGTTTCTTTCGGCCAGGCGATGCCTGAAAATGCCATGCGCGTAGCGCAGGAATGGACGGAACAAGCCGAAGTTTTCATCGTCATGGGCTCGTCGCTGCAGGTGCAACCGGCGGCGTCATTTCCCGTGGTCGCCAAGCGCAACGGCGCGCTGCTCGCTATCATCAACCGTGAGCCCGGACCGCTCGATGATACTGCGGACTTTGTTCATCACGGCGCCATCGGCGAGTTCTGCGCTAGGTTCGGCGAAATGATCGCGGACGGTTAGATCGGAATATCTCCCGCAAAGCATGCCCTGAGCAAGGTCGAAGGGACGCAAAGGTCGCAAAGAAAAGAATAAAATAAATTCCGAACTTGGCGTCCTTAGCGCCTTGGCGGAAGGAATATCCGAGTTCGAAGCATGGCAACGGAGGTTCAAATGACCGATTGGAAAATGATCGACGCGGATGGTCATATCCGCGAAGTTGAGAGCGACGTTTTTGAATACCTGCCGGAGCATTACAAAAACCGCCGCGAGGCGGTGCTGTATTTTCCGCTGCTGCCACACCACGGCTGGCACCGTCAAGCCGGACACGGCGGCATGGGCGCGTCGTTTCTCATTCCTACTCTGCAGGATTGGCAACTGGCGCTGGATCAAGGCAACATCGAGGCGGCGGTCGTTTATCCGACACGCTTCATGCACATCGGCCAGGTTGGCATGACGGAGTTCGCCGTCGATCTGAGCCGCGCGTACAACGATTATCTGTATGACCGCTTTCTGCGCGATGAGAAGCGTTTGAAGGGGATTGCGGTGTTGCCGCTGCAAGATGTTCCCGCCGCGGTCACCGAGTTGCGCCGCGCCGTGAAGGATTACGGCATGGTCGGCGGCGTGTTGCCGGCCGACGGTCTGCCCAGGCCGTTAGGCCATCCCGAGTTTCATCCCCTTTACGAAGAAGCGAATCGTTTGGGTTGTATGCTCGCGGTCCATTCGCAAAACTCGCTGCGCAACAACGATCTTTTCATGTGGCGCGGTGAAGCTGCAACGCTGGCCCATGTTTGGCCGCAGATGCGCCAGTTCACCAATTTCATGTTCTCGGGCGTGCTCGGGAGATTTCCCGATCTAAAGATCGCTTTCTTAGAGGCGGGCTGCGGCTGGGTGCCGTATCTGATGAGCAAAATGGAAGGTCGCATGGGCGAGCTGCCGCGCCCGTCGAAGCTCATCGAGCGCGGCCAAATCTATTTTCAATGCGGCGAAGAGATGACCACAAGCCGCGATCTGGAACTCCTCGGCGATGAGTGTCTGTTTTGGGCGTCGGACTTTCCCCATGAAGGGATTGTCGACATGAGCAAGGCCGTGAATGAATTCTTGAGCCGAGAGGATATTCCCGAAGCGGCGAAAAGAAAAATCAGCTACGACAATCCGAAACGACTTTATCGAATTTAAAAAAGTTCCAACCGTTCCAAAGGTTCCAGTGGTTCCAATCGTTTGAGCGTTTGAGCAACTGGAACAACTGGAACGTATGAAACGATTGGAACTTCTAACTTCAGCCGTCGCTGACTTCCGCCGCAGCCTGTTGGCGAATGTCTTTACGCGTGACGTAATCGATGATCTGGATTTTTTCCGCTGGGCCGGAGCGGTTGCCCATCATAATCATTGGGCCATCGCCGGTGTTTTCTAAAGTATAAAACGAACCGCCGGTGATCAGCGCGGCTTGGCCGGACGTAAGGCGCACTTTACCGCCGTCGGGAAAGCTCATCGTGCACTCGCCGTCGAGAACGACGAACGTCTGATCGGCGTTGTGGCAGTGCATGGCGTCTTTCTGCCCCGGCTGGTAGTAGTGCATCCAAGCGTGGAAGCGCGGTGTGTTAAAGATGTTTTTGCGCCGTTTTTCCTTGTGCGCCATATCGACGAGATCGACGACTTCGATGCCCATTGAAAATTCCTCCTTGTTTTTGTCGTTACAGAACTGCGATCACTTCGATCTGAAACAAGTTATCGCCGCGCAGTTCGACTTTGGTCGCGTGGCGCGCGGGGCGGTCGTGCTCGTCGGGGAACATCTTGAGCCAGGCTTTGTTGACCGAGTCGCGAAGTTTTTCTTCTTTGAGGTACACCTTCATGTAGGCGATATTATCGGGCGTGCCGCCGGCGCTTTCCATGAACAGTCTCAAGTTGCGAAACATCGCTTCGGCCTGCTCGTCGGGATCCGGCGATAGCACGCCGGTCTTGGCGTCTTTGCCGGAAAGCGCCGAGGAAAAAATCATGTTGCCGATGACTACGCCGTTGGGAATCGGTGCGCCGTGCTCCATGCCTTTGATATGCAGGCTCTTTCTTTTTGCCATCTGCGTTCTCCTTTCTTGGCGTTCGCTGAATTGTCTGTCTCATATCATGATACTGCAACCAGCGTCTAGCCGGCCAATTTGAGTCGCTTAGTGATTTCCCAGTCTACGTGCCACATGGCCCGGCAGTCGTCTTCATTGTAAATAAGCGCGGGATCGATGGCGAAGAGATCCGTGTTGTCCAAATAATCCCAGTAGCAGACCATTGACTGATACGCGCCTACGTCTTTCTGGCGCCAGTGAAATCCCAGGGCCGGCGCCACCGATTTGATCGAGAAACTTGGCACGGGCAAATAAACGGCGCCTTGAATCGCTTCTTTCAGATCGACGCAGATGGCCATGATCTGCTCGAGTGATCCCGCCAATGTCGGCCAGCGGCGCGCCACGCGGCGCATCCGGTGGATCTCGAAATCGGTCCAATGATAAAGCCGGACCTCGCGCGGATCGCCGACATAGTCGATAAACTCTTCAAATATCCGCCCTTCATCTTCGGCGCCGCGGCTGAGAAATTTAACGAACTGATCGCGTGAGCCGTCGTAACAACCGATCAGATAGGTATGCGGCGGTTCAGTCGGATGGACGGCGTCGGTCGTCTCGAAATCGAAGTAGAGCCGCCGCTTGGCCCGGGGAATCTTGAGTTCATGGCCCGGCTTCAAAATCGGACCGGTGATCTTGTACGCTTGCGCGACGTGGTGTGCGATCGCGCCATAGTGTTCGCCGACGATTTCAATAATCTCTTCCTGACGGAGCGGCCACAGATGATCGACGCGAGCGATGCCCGCATTGCGCAGTTTGTCGCGTTCGCGCTTGGGAATTCCACCGAGCAGCACTAAATCATTCGCCGTCTGCGAATAATTGTTGCCGTAGAATCGCCATGGCGAGCTCGTCGCGTTGGGCGGACGTTTGGTTTCGGGAATCAGTTTGCCGTCGCGCAAAGATTTCCATAATTGCCGAGTGGACGTGAGGTCCGTCTCGCGCCCGATGTACGGAACCGTTTCAATTCTGTCCTTGAGCACGACAGTGAGCTGACTTGGTACGTAACCTTGGAGCTGGGCGACGCTTTGGTTATAAAAAGCCGCCTGCAAGACATGGTACGTCTTCAAGATTGCCGATCGCTTAAGCTCTACGACTCGGTAGTGATACGGCCCGAGATCGGATGGGGCTGAGCCATCGCGCACCAACAGATCGCCTTTGCCATAAGTGTCTTGGCCAAGATCCCACAGTTGTGGCTGATAGATCGCCGGCGCGCCATCGAGCATGGCACGAAAGGTATTCTTGAGTGCGTCGAAGCCGAACCCGGGTGTGATCTCTAGCGCGTCTGGAAAATTGGCGTGGATCCATCGCTTTTCATGCTCGATGCCGTGCTGCATGCGCAGCTCGTCATAGCGCGTCGTTTCATCGACGGCGGCTTCTTTAGGCGCGTGATAGTTGCACCACACCCAGAACGGATCTTTGAGCAGATGGTAGGCGAGCGAAGGACGGAAGAGTTGGTGACGGTCGAATTTGCGCCCGGACGTGGCGCGCCGGATCAGCTCTTCGAGCCGTATCTTGCTTTGCGACCGAGCCATTTTAGCTGGACGGCGGATTCAGAAAGTCGACCACGATTTTAGAAAACTCGACTGGCGCATCAATGTGAACCCAATGACCGGCGCCGGCGATGGTATTGAATTGAGCTTGTGGAAAGTATGCTCGGATCGATGGCAAATCACTGTCTTCGAGAAAATTCGACCGGCCGCCGCGGATGAAGCAGACGGGTTTGTTGAACGGTTGTCCGACAATCACCGCTCTTGTCAGCTCATCATAATTGTTCATAATTGCGTCCAACGGTATGCGCCAGCGAAATCCATGATCGCCGTCCCGCGTCAGATTCTTCATCAGGAATTGTCTGGTGGCCTGCTCCGGGATAGCGCTGCTGAGGACCGAGTCAATGTCTCCGAAAATCTTAAAAGCCGGCAAATTGAGGCCGCGCAGCGCCGCGAGCAAGGATTTCTGTGTTGGCGGATAGGCTTTGGGCGCGATGTCGACGGCGATGAGTTTGTCGACCATGCCGGGATACTGCGCCGCAAACTGAATGGCGACTTTGCCGCCCATGGAATGGCCGAGGACGAAGGATGGCCCCAGACCGTGCTCTTCGATAAATTCCCGCAGGTCTTCAGCCATGATCGGGTAGTTCATCACGTTGCTGTGCGGCGATTGGCCGTGGTTGCGCAGATCGACGCAGTAAACTTTGTAGAGGGCGGCCAACCGTTTACTCATGGCGCGCCAATTATCCGAGGAGCCGAGAAAGCCGTGGAGAATGATCAGCGGGTGGCCGTCACCCTGAAGCTGAAAGTGGAGGCGCATAGTTTCTAGGGTTGCAAGCCGCGTCTGCAACTCTTACAAGATTGCCATGAAAAAGAAAGAATTTCGAAGGCGGCGTTTCAAGCTACACTGGGGCGGTGGATGGATCACCGAAGAGGCGCGTTCGATAACCCAATATCACGAGCCGTCGATCCAGCTGCTGTCCTTCAATTCGGGAGCGAAATCGCTTCGCTTTTGCTATTACCACGATGGCGTGTTTCAGGGCGGGCCGCTGATCGTGAGCGATTCTCATCTCGCCGGTTTGCGCCGGGAGATTCGCAAGAACAAAACACTCCACGCGTTGATGAAAAAGTTGATTTGAATAGGACTTCGTTAAATCTCATGTCTGAGTCAGGCGAGACTTCAAGCGCTATGGCACAAACTCGCTTTGAAATTGCAGTGCGAAACTCGATGCCCGAAAACCTATTGCTTTGCTTGCTCTGGTTGGAGGAAGCGTGGATCGGCTGGGACTTAAATCAATTTTGTGCGGCGGCGCGAGCGGCGACTTCGGTGCGAATAAATCCTGGTGGACGGCCGTGCTTCGAGTGGATTTCCAACCAGCCGTCGCGGCGATTGACGACGCTCACTTTCACGCCCGGCTCGATATCGCCGATCGGCTGGGAGGATTCACTCGGCGCGGCATAGACTCGGCTGGCGCGGGTAATTTCGTAGGTGCCTGCGACTCTTGATGGCAGCGTTACCGGGGGAGGAAAGTTTGCGCTTTCGCGATTTGCTCTGACGGCGGGTCGGACCGTGTCTTTCACCGCTCACGTCGCCAGCGCCACCACGGGTGCGACGGCGGCGGGCTGAATGGCGGGCGGAATTTCATGTCTCGGCTGCTCCGGAACACTAGTCATTTGCGATCGAGCGCTGGCAGTAACCGTGGGTACCGTCGATTCAGAGGAGTCCAAGCCAACGTACCATGCGCCAAATGCTCCTGCGGCCAACAACAAAATCACCACCGGAAAAATGCCGAACCGGCGAGTGCGTTTTGGCTCGGGTTGTGCGGCAGCCGCGGGTTGCTCCTTCTCCCCTGTCCGAGCAGAGCTTTGTGCCGCCGTCGGCTCGTTCGGAATCCCGCTCGTGAATGAGGTCATTGTTTGGAGCGCTTCGGCGGGCGCGGCCATAAGCCGAGCGAAGGCTTCTAAATCCTCCTGAAGCTCGCGCTGTTTTTCGGCGACCGAAACTTGCTTGGAGAGCAGTTCACTATAGGGCTTGTGCAGCGCGATGAGCTGCTGTCGATGCGCCTCCGCCTCCGCGATGCGCGCTTGCCAGCGAGGAATCTCCTCTTCGCGGCGGCGAAGCTCGTCGCGCAGGGCTTGTTGAGCTTGTTCAGATTCAGCGCAACGGGCGCGCAGCGTGTCCAGTTCGCGAAGTTTTTCGCGGCCGGCTGAAATCTCGTTATCCATTTCGGCCATGCGCGCCTGCAAGCGTTGGCGTTCTTCGAGATGTTTCGCTTCTAGTGCTTCGACGTTGACGGCATTCCGTTGAGCCGTTTCGAGCCCGCGAATTTTTCCCTGGCTGTCGTCGAGCTTTTGTCGGAGCTCGGCAATTTCGCTTTGTGCGTGGGCCAACAGTTGTTGGCTAGTGTCCTGCTGCGCTCCGACCGAGTCTCGGGGTTGAGCTTCGCTGGGCTGCAACCGGCTGCGTAGTTCGTTCAATTCCATTTTCAATTGATCGTTGGACGCGCGGAGTTGTCGCGCGTCATCCTGTTCACCGGCGTTGCTTTGCTGCGTCGCCTCCAACTCTGCAATGGTTCTACGGCTCAATTCCAGCTTGCCGGAGAGCCCAGCGATCTGACTCTGGAGGTCCTGATTGGCCGCGCGCAACTCCGCCAATGGCGCGGAATTGTCCTGCTGCGGCGCAACCGCTTGTGCCGGCGCATTTCCCTGCGGAGCTTCTTCCAATTTGGCGAGCAAGTTCTCGATCTCGCGCCGCTTATTTTTAAGCTCTCTTTCCGACGCGACCAAAAAAAGGCCCAGTAAAGCGACCACCGCTCCGGCAAACATTACGATCCAAACAAACAGGCTTTGCATCGTCGTCTCCTAATCGATATTTATACGAGGTTAATTATCCAACGTCGCCAAATATATGCCAAGGTAGAAGAACCACCCTTGATTGCCCGAATTGCTTATATATCGATTGGTTTCTACTTGGAAGGGTATAATTTGCCGCATCGCCGGAAGACATTACGAACAAATTCGTGAACCTTGGCGATTTTTGTAACCGCTTGACCCGTAACGTTTTTCTGATCCAGGGCTCTATGATTTGGCTCTCCAGCTTGACGATATGGCGCAAGCCGGCATCGATGTCTCCGTCCTATCATGTCTTCTCGGTTGGTCCGCGCCGCTGGAAGAGTGCCGTTCTGGCAGCGGTTCAAAAAAAGTACCCGCGCAGCTTTGTCGGTTTGGCCCAAGCGCCGTTACTGGACGGCAAGCCGGCGCTGGATGAGCTGCGCCGCGCGATTAACGATCTTGGGTTGCGCGGCGTGACGATTACTTCTCAAGTCAGCGGGCTGTCGCTCGATTCCCCGCAGTTCTACGATTTCTATGAAACGGTCTGCAAACTGGACGCGCCGGTGTTTGTTCATCCCGCATTAGTGCCGATGGGCTACGAGCATTTGAAAGATTATGATTTGCCTCGCGTGCTCGGCCGCGAGGTGGATTTGACGGTTGCCACGACGAGATTGATCGCGGGCGGGATCTTCGATCGATTTCCCAATCTCAAGGTCGTCATGGCCCATTTTGGCGGTGGTATCGCGGCGGTCAAAGACCGCTTAGTCGGCAAGGGATATCGTTTCGGAACGTTGCAAAAGCCGTTCGCGGAGTATTTTTCGACGGAATCTATTTCGACATGGCAGGTTTCGAGGGCGGCCTGGCAGCGCTTCAATGCGCGCTGCAGGGGATCAAACCTGAACGCTTGATTTTCGCCAGCGACTATCCGCAGGACTTCACCGGGGTCAATACGGATACCGGTAAAGGTATGACGGAACTAAGAAATTATGTCGATGCGATTAGGAAACTTCCCATCGAGGCTGATAACCTAGAGAGGATGCTCGGCGGCACTGCGGCGAAGCTATTAAAGCTTTGATCGCGCGTTTCCGAGATGCTGCGTCGATGGGCCTTGCCGGAATCGGCTTCGTTGCTGCAAGGCGTCAATCAAATTCGCTGAAAAGTTCGCCGACGCGCAGCCATCATCGCGCGCTGACAGGCTTCGCCATATTTGCTTCGACATAGCCGGGCTTGTTGCCGCGTTTCGACTCGACTTTCAGCCAGCCGTTGTCCTCCTCGACAACATTGAGTTTGGTTCCCTTGGGGATGTCGGCGACGACTGGATAATGCAGTCCTGGCCCGCTTCTCACCTGAGTGTTCGTAAGTGCTTCATACTTGCCATCGAGCTGTGGGTTGAGAGCTTCCTTAGCGTCGCTGGCCGCCGAAGGCCTCACCGTGGCCATTTCAACAAAGCCGGGTGCATTGCCTTTTTTGGAAACGATCAGCACCCAGTCGCCGTCCCTGCCGACGACCGTCACTTTGGCATCGCGGCCGATCTCGGCGATGGCGCGAAATTGCTGCCCTGGGCCAGCGCGGACTTTGGTATTTTCCGTGGTTACGTAGGGTCGAGCTTGTTCGTTGAGATCGGGGAGATCCTTCGGTTGTTGAGGTTTTTCTTTGTTTTTGCACCCGAATGAAGCCAGCGCGATCAACGCGACAAGCGCCCATGAGGTAACGCGAAACTCGAATCGGATCATCTGGGGCCTCCTATACTTTACTCGATCGCAATGATTATAACATGCTTTGGATAAACGTTAATTATTTCGTGCGACGTCGGACGGAGCAGCAAGGGTAACGGAAACTCGCGCTTTGGGTCAATAAATTTCTTTCCAGACTTTCGCCAGGCTTTCCCCGTAGACGCTCAAATCCCACTCGCAGAAGTAGCCGAACGGCGTCGTCCAGACCTGGTAACCGCTTTCGATCAGCCGCTCCGCGACAGAGCTGATGAATGCTTCGGCAAAGCCTGACTCGGCAGTGTTGCCGCCCAGATGAGTAAAAGAATGCAAAACGATATTTTTAAACGATCGTTTGTTGGCCAGCCACTTGATGTGTTTTAGGGTTTGTCTAAAGATCGCAGCCCGGCGCGCATCGACCGTATCGGAAACCTCGCCGTGGATGAAAACGACGAGCGTGTCTTGAACCTCCCGCTCAATTTCTTGATCGGCAACATCGGCAAGGGTTTTTGAATGGGTTTTCCAGCGAAAGCGCTTGGCCTGGAAACAGAGCAGCTTCATCGCCGAGGGCTCAGTAGTGGTCCAAAAAATTTTTGAGAATCGTTTTGCCGTCTTGATTGAGAATCGATTCGGGATGAAATTGCACGCCTTCAACCGGAAACTTCTTATGCCGTACGGCCATGATAATATCGCCGCTGGTCCGCGCACTAACCGTAAGCTCCGCGGGAAGGTTATTGGGGTCGATCACCAGGGAATGGTAGCGCATGGCGGCAAACGGATTTTTTACACCGCGAAAGATGGTCAGCGAATCGTGAGTTACGTCGGAGAGCTTGCCGTGCATGACCGATGGCGCGCGGACGATCGCGCCGCCGTAGGCCGCGCCGATGGCTTGGTGGCCGAGACAAACCCCGAGGATCGGAATCCGCGCGCCAAAGCGCGCGATGGTATCGCAGGAAATACCCGCCTCCTTCGGTGTGCACGGGCCGGGGGAAATGACGATCTTTTCCGGCCGCAGCGCCTCGATCTCGTCCAAGGTGATCTTGTTATTGAGACATACCTTCACCGTGGCGCCGAGCTCGCTCAGATAATGATACAAGTTGTAGGTGAAGGAATCGTAATTGTCGATCAGCAGTATCATCGTTTTTTCCACCGCTCGGCGAGCTCGACGGCTTTGAACATGGCGCGCGCTTTGTTGAGCGTTTCCTGGTATTCCATTTGCGGATCGGAGTCGGCAACGATGCCTGCGCCGGCCGTGATGTAGACTTTTTTCCCCTTCATCACGATGGTGCGGATGACAATGCACGTATCCAGATTTCCGTTGTAGCCGAAGTAGCCGATGGCGCCGGCATAGAGGCCGCGCTTTTGCGGCTCTAGTTCGCTAATGATCTGCATGGCGCGAATTTTCGGCGCCCCGGAAACTGTACCGGCCGGAAACGCGGACACAAAGAGATCGAAAGGCGTTTTGTTCGCGGCCAATTTGCCGCGCACGTTGGAGACGATGTGAATGACGTGAGAATAGCGTTCGATCGCCATGAGTTCGTTGACTTCAACAGTGCCGACCTTGGCCACGCGACCGACATCATTACGGCCCAAGTCGACGAGCATGATATGTTCGGCGCGCTCTTTGGGATCGGCCAGCAGATCGGCTTCAAGCTCGCGTTCTTCTTCAGGCGTGGAGCCACGGCGGCGCGTGCCGGCGATGGGGCGCAACTCAATGGTGTCGCCGGTTAGGCGAACCATCGTCTCCGGTGATGAGCCGATGACGCGGAGATCTTCCAACTCCAGATAGAACATATAGGGAGACGGGTTGACAAAGCGTAAGGCGCGATAAATTTCAAATGGATCCGTGTTCGTCTCAGTTTCGAGCCGTTGGCTGAGGACGACTTGAATGACGTCGCCGGCCTTGATGTACTCCTTGGCTTTGTCGACGGCTTTTTCAAAACCGCTCTCGGTCAAATTCGAGCGAAATCTTTGGTTGGTTTTGCTTTGAGTTAAATCCCTGGGCTCGATCCCGCGTGGTTTCTTCTGCAAACTGGAAATAAGCTTGCGGATTCGATTGACTGACGCGTCGTAGGCCCTGCGAAGGTTAGTCTCTTCTGTCAACTGAACGTTATCGATCACTTTGATCGTGTGCTTCAAATTATCAAACGCGACCAGAGTCTGGACAAAAACGAAAAAAATCTCGGGCATGCCGAGAGGGTCATTCTTGCCGCCGGCAATCTCGTGCAATTGCTCGACGGCATTGTAAGAAACATAGCCGAGGGCGCCGCCGAAAAAGGGCGGAACGCCCGGCACAGAGACGGGCCGGCATCCCTGCAGTAATCCCTCCAAGATTTTTAGCGGAGCATCGGAGTTCAGTTTGTGTGATTTGCCGCCGTCGAGTATTTCAACTTCGCTGCCTTGCGCCTTAAAGATCCGGTACGGACGCGTTCCCAAGAAGGAATAACGAGCCCAGCGCTCGCTGCCTTCGACGCTTTCAAGCAAGAATGAGTATCTGTCGCGCTCAAGACGCTTAAAAAAGGACAACGGTGTTTCAAGGTCCATCAGCAGCTCTTGGTACACTGGGATCAAGTTGCCTTGCTTGGCGAGCGTGCAAAATTCTTTATAGGTTGGCTGAATCATCTGCCTAAAAAAACAAAAAGGGCCATAGGTTTACCACCTATGGCCCTTGTAGCATGTAATGTCTAAGGAACTAGCCATGGCGGCGACGCTGACTTGAGTGCCAGCGCCACCAAAACGAAGTCGTCTGTGCGATTTTTTGCTGAGTCATTATGGGCTCATATTGCAGCATTGAATGTCAGGGGTCAAGTGCGCACTGCGCGTCGCTTCGGATGTTTTGTTGAAATATGAGCATCTTGGGACGTCTAACTTACGAGAAAAGCGGCTGCGATTTTGCGACGGGTTACCGCTGATTAGTTCTTTCTTCCGTTTGTTAAATTGAATACGTTTTTCCCAATATTCCCTCGATCCTATTTGGCGCTGAATCCTTCGTCCTGGTACTTAATCACAGAGGGACGATTTGAGTACTAGATTGCGTTTGACATCAAATGACCCCCTAGGTTAGGTTAAAACGCTTTTTTGGAACGGTCATCCAGGCGTTCAAAAGGCGCTATCAATCTTTAGCGAAATGCAACCGGGAGGAATCATGGTGCGGCGCGAGAAGTCCAATTACGTCATTCAGTCTGTCTCCCATGCGCTCGACGTCTTGGAACAATTCAATGGCAACGTCGATGAAATCGGAGTGACCGAACTTAGCAAGCGGCTGAAGCTGCATAAGAACAATGTTTTCCGCCTGCTCGCTACGCTCGAAGCGCGAGGTTATATTGAACAAAATAAGGTGACGGAGAATTACCGATTGGGCCTGAAGTGTCTCCAACTCGGTCAAACGTTCATCCATCAGATGGGTTTACTCCTGCAATCAAGAGCAATACTGGAAGATTTATCGAAAACCACCAAAGAAAGTGCATATGTTGCGATTCGGAAGGGTAGTGCGATTATTCCTCTCGATTTCGTCGAGCCGGCGCGGACCGTGCGCGTGGTCTCGTTTTTGGGCACCGTCCTGCCACCGCATTGCACTGCGGCTGGCAAAGTGCATCTTGTCTTTGAGCTCGACGGAGCCGCAGGCCAGAATCTGCCGGATCGCCTAGAGCGCTACACGGAAAGAACCATTGTCGATCGAAACGTCTTACGGGAACAGATGACTATGATCGGCGAATCCGGGTATGCCGTGGAGCGCGGCGAGTTCGCCCCGGAAGTTAACGCGGTTGCTGTGCCGATCCGGGACTATACCCGCACACTCGTTGGCACGCTGGTTGTCGTGGGTCCGGGATACCGTCTCGGCGACGAAACCATCAATACGAAGATCGCTCCTTTGTTACTGAGGGCCGGGACCGATCTGTCCAAGCGGCTCGGCTTTCCCAGTTAGACAGACGGGTGGGATCGCCGACGATTCCTCTCGTAATAAATCCTACGCGCATACGGCTTATGTCACTATAGTTAAATGTAGGTCTTGTCTCTCCGACCAATCCGCGTAATAAAAATATTCGGTTAGGGGCACCGCACAAGCTGCAACCCGGCTTTACTGCTGTCTTACTGCCAACTATTTTGACAGACTGCTCCAGGTAACGATAAGAGTAAGGAGTGAAACGGAGGTCCGTGAGACCGCAATGTTAACTACCGTTGAAAGAATTCTATTCGTTCTACTTGCGCTCGGATGTTTGTATTATGGCGGCCAGAAGTTTTATGCCGTGTATCGCGCCATCGGCCGCGGCAAGGCCGATGCGCGGTTCGATCATCTCGCTGAGCGCATCCGGCGCGCCCTTTGGGTCGTCCTGACCCAGCAATCGGTTTTTAAGAAGCGGCCAATCGTCTCGTTACTGCACGCGTTTGTTTTCTACGGCTTTGTTTTTTATTTCCTCGTCAATTTCGTCGACCTGCTCGAAGGGTTCTTCGGTATCCACGCGCGCGGCGGAATGTGGAATCTGTTCAATCTTGCCGCAGATCTTTTTACCACCAGCGTTTTGATCGGGATTATCGGTTTGGTGCTGCGACGCTTGTTCGTGCGGCCCAAGGATTTTGAATTCCCTGCCAATGTTCCGGTGCAGCCGGAAGTTCGCGCAGGAATTTTTCGCGATTCTACACTGGTTGCGGGCTTCATCATTTTTCACGTCGGCTGCCGGCTATTGTTCAAAGCAACGCAGTTGGCACTCGAAGGAAGGGATGCCTACCAGCCGGTGAGTTCGGCGTTTGGCGCCGCCTTCGCCGGACTCGCGCCCGGCGGGCAGGAATTGTTGAATCATTTTTTTTGGTGGGGTGCGTTGGGATCGATTCTATTATTCATCCCTTATTTTCCGCGCTCCAAGCACATTCACATCTTTCTTGCGCCGGTCAAGCTGGCCTTGAAAAAGGACAAAGCCGGCGTCCTGCAGCCAATGGATTTCGAAAAGGAAGAAGTCTTCGGCGCGGTGAAGCTCGAAGATTTCACCTGGCCAAGGCTTTTGGACTCTTACAGCTGTATCATGTGCAACCGCTGTCAGGATGTTTGCCCGGCGACAAATACCGGCAAAGCCCTCAGTCCGGCGGCAATTTTGATCAACGAGCGTTACGAGCTCAACAAAATTCTTTCCGACTTTTCGGCCGGCCGGGAGAGCCCGCGGCCTCTGCTCGACTTCGCGTTGAGTGAGGAAGCGGCGTGGGCGTGCACGACCTGCAATGCATGCATCGAAGTCTGCCCGGTCGGCAATGAGCAAATGCTTCACATCATCGACGTGCGGCGCGAGCGCGTGCTCACCGCGGCGGAGTTCCCCAAAGGACTGCAGAACACGTTCAACCACATGGAGCGAGCCGGCAATCCCTTTGGCATGCCCGCCGATGAGCGGCTTGCTTGGGCCAAGGATCTGCCATTTCCGGTGCCGACGTTGGAGCAGAAAACGGATCCGGAGATTCTTTACTGGGTGGGTTGTGCGGTGGCTTTCGATCCGCGCGCA
>WNFR01002514.1_pt1 | contig 19726 bp, 17 predicted proteins | sample 5400221 | NCBI WGS metagenome assembly WNFR01 (sample SAMN13153357, study PRJNA577476) | soil metagenome | isolation source: 40 cm soil under Madrone tree | place: USA:California | collected 2016-06-14 | reverse complement strand
GCCGCCGCTCGCTCGCGGTCAGGCTTCCAATTCCGAACTTGGAAATCTTGTCGAGGATAGGATCAATCGAGGCTTGAGCGTCATCCGGTTCCGTCCGGCCACCGCTGGCACGTGGTTGCGGCTTGGGAAGAACATGGTATTTCGGCCGCGAAGCAAACCGTGCTTTGAACGCGTTCCACCAAACGAGCTCCGGTCCAGCACCGTTTAATTCAACAAAAAGGAAGGCGGCGCCAATGCTCGTCCAGACCACGACCAAATCGCTCCAAGCGTGATAAGCGAGCAGCTGAAAGGTGTAAACAGCGGCGAGAATTACTGCCATCCACTTGGCCTGGATCCGCAGCAACAGTTCGACGTGCGGATAAATCGTGGCGAAGGCAACGAAAACTCCAAAGTGCAACGCCGGCGACCCGGCAAGTAAAGATCGCTCCCAAATTCCCCACACCGTCAGTAGTATCGGCGGCGTAAGCAGCAGAATCAGATAAAGAAAAATGTACGCGCGCCGGCCGAGAAAACGTTCCACTTCTCGCCCGAAGACGAATAGCAGATACATCTCGATGGCAAACCACAGCAGCGATGACGGGAAATGCACGAATGCATACGTGCCGAGTCGCCATACCTGCAGCCCGTTCCAGATACGTGCGGTCACATCGACAGGATAGCGACCCATCCACGCAACCGGCCGATAATCATCGGACGTGGTCACCCCGAACATAGTTTCAATTAATGCCGCGCAGTGTGCTTGCGCAAGTGAAACGACCACCGAACAGTGATTCGTTGCCGCGTAAAGCAGAAAGTACGCCGCTTTAACGTGTCAACGCTTTAACGATTCAACGTGGCGAAGCCGGCGTTCGTGGTTAAAGTGGGCGTTTTCCGTCGATGAAAAATCTTGCGCCCGCCATTTTCCCGCCCAAAGGGATCGGTGACGCAAAGCCTGGCAATGCGGCCGTGCTCGATTGGGTGCACGAGATCGCCGCTCTGACTGAACCCGAAAATATTTTCTGGTGCGACGGCTCGGACCGCGAGAACGAGTTTCTGATCGCGGAGTCCCTGAAGCAGAACGTCCTCATCGAGCTGAACCAAAAGAAGGTTCCTCGCTGCTATCTGCATCGCTCCGATCCAAACGATGTCGCTCGCGTGGAGCAATTCACGTTTGTCTGCACGCCAACAAAAGAGGAAGCCGGCCCGACAAACAATTGGTCTGAGCCGCGAGAGACGTATGCGAAACTTCGGGGGCTATTGAAGGGCGCTATGCACGGCCGCACGATGTTTGTGATTCCCTACATGATGGGGCCGGCGGATTCGCCCCTGACCAAAGTCGGATTCGAGATCACCGATTCCAAATATGTCGTGCTTAGCATGAGAATCATGACGCGCATGGGCGAGATCGCGCTCAAACGGCTCGGCAACGATCCGCATGCAGAGTGGAACCGCGGCGTACATTCGTTGCTGGATGTCAATCCTGAGCGCCGATTCATTTGTCATTTTCCGCAGGACAACACGATTATTTCGGTCGGTTCTGGTTACGGCGGCAACGTTTTGTTGAGCAAAAAATGTCTCGCCCTGCGGATTGGTTCGTATCTGGCGCGGACACAAGGCTGGATGGCGGAGCACATGCTGATTCTCGGCGTGGAATCTCCCGAAGGTGGCAAACACTATGTAGCTGCCGCATTCCCCAGCGCATGCGGCAAGACTAATTTCGCGATGCTTATCCCGCCCGCGCATTTCAAAGGCTGGAAAATAACGACGGTGGGTGACGACATCGCCTGGATGCGAATTCGCGATGGCCGGTTGTACGCGGTTAATCCGGAGAACGGTTACTTCGGCGTTGTGCCGGGCACGAGCTACAAATCGAATCCCAACGCGATGCGATCGATCGCGCACGACACAATTTACACGAACGTGGCGCTCACCGACGATGGTGACGTGTGGTGGGAGGGCAAAGATGGCCCACCGCCGGCGCATGCGTTTGATTGGCGTGGAGATGATTGGACGCCTGAATCAAAAGAAAAAGCGGCGCACCCCAACAGCCGCTTCACCACGCCAGTACGCAACAACCCCGCGCTCGACTTCGACATCGAGAAAGGAGAAGGCGTCCCGATCAGCGCGATCATTTTCGGGGGCCGCCGCAGCGATACCGTGCCGCTGGTTTATCAAGCGTTCGATTGGAACCATGGCGTATATCTGGGCGCGACAATGGCTTCGGAAACAACCGCGGCGGCCGCCGGTGCGGTTGGGCGAGTGCGCCGCGATCCGATGGCGATGCTGCCGTTCTGCGGATACAACATCGGCGATTATTTTCAGCACTGGTTGGACATGGGAAAGCGCCTCACCAATCCGCCGCTCATCTTCAACGTGAATTGGTTTCGCAAAGGCGCGGACGGAAAATTCCTGTGGCCGGGCTTTGGCGAAAACATGCGCGTGCTCAAGTGGATCATCGACCGCTGCGAACGGAATGGTGGCGCGGTCGAGTCGCCTGTAGGCTGGCTGCCCAGTCCCCATGATCTGGATCTCGCAGAGCTGGACATCGATCACAATGCCGTTGACGAACTCCTCGGGCTCGATCACGAGGAATGGAAAAAAGAAATCGCCGCGCATAAGGAGTTTTTCGATTCGTTAGGCCGGATTGTGCCGGAAGAGTTGCAAAAACAGCGCGAGCAGCTCGCCGCGCGATTTGAGCCATAGTCGGCCGCGCAGCAACGATTCCAAGGTGTTGTCCGGTCCGCGCGATCTCGAATTTCGCCGAGCTCCACATTGATCACAATGCCTTGGCCGCCCCCCAAGGCTCACCACTGTTGTTATCTCAAGTGGGCCTTAGTGAAAAGCGGAACATTGGTCGTATCATGCGGCGACGGCTGATTGTTTCAACCGCTCAGCCACGTCGGCGGTTTGCAGTGACTGGATCAACTCACCGAGATTCCCGTCCATTACCTGATCTAAATTGTAAACGGTCAGTCCGATCCGATGGTCAGTCACTCGGTTCTGGGGAAAATTGTAGGTGCGGATTTTTTCTTCGCGCCCTCCGGTGCCGATCTGCCCTCGGCGTTGCGCGCTGTATTTCTCCGCTTCGTCGCGTTGCCTGTGCTCGAGCAAGCGCGCTCGCAAGATCGATAGTGCGCGTTCCTTGTTTTTGATCTGGCTGCGACCGTCCTGGCAGCGCACGATCATGCCGGTCGGTATGTGCATTACCTGCACCGCCGAGTCAGTGGTGTTCACGCCCTGCCCGCCGGGACCGCCCGCGCGCGAAACTTCGATCCGTAAGTCTTCCGGTCTCAATTCAACATCCACCTCTTGTGCTTCGGGCAACACTGCCACAGTGGCCGTCGACGTATGAATGCGACCTTGCGCTTCAGTCGCAGGCACGCGCTGAACGCGATGCACACCGCTTTCATAACGGAGCTTCCTAAAAACTGCTTCGCCCGAAACTCGGAAGATCACTTCCTTGAATCCGCCAAGCTCAGAGGGACTCGACTCGAGGTCTTCGGTTTTCAGCCCGGCAGATTCCGCGTAGCGATGATACATGCGGTACAGATCGGCGGCGAACATCGCCGCTTCGTTCCCGCCTGTTCCGGCGCGGACTTCCACGATTGCGTCGCGCTCTTCGGTTTGATCCGTCGGCAGCAAGGCGATCTGAACGCCGCGTTCAAGATCGACGACGCGTCTTTCGAGTTCCGGAATTTCATCGTCGGCCATCGCTGCGATCTCAACATCGCGCGACGTCGCCAGCTCGCGGTTGTCATCTAATTGCTTGCGGGCCGTTTCGAGCTCGCGCCATTTTTCCAGTAAATCTGTCAGACTTGCGCGCTCGCGCATGATTTCCTCAGCGCGCTTGCGATTGTCGAACAGGCGCGGATTCGCAATTTCGCGTTCGAGTCGTGAGAGACGTTCGCGTTTGAGTTGAATAAGGGAATTTAAGTCCATTTGTAGCGGCGTTCCATGAGCGCCGAAGGAGGGCGGCAGTCACAGACAGCCGCTACAGCCCGGTTAAGCTAAGCTTTCTTCCCGGCGCGGGCGGCTTTGGTGCTGCCATAGCGCCGCGCGAACTTCTCGACGCGCCCAGCCGTATCGACAAATTTTTGTTCGCCAGTGAAAAAGGGATGACAAGCGGCACAAATGCCGATCTTAATATCGCGACGCGTAGAGCGCGTGTGATATACCGCGCCGCACGCGCATACCATATCAGTCTCGTAGTATTCTGGATGAATGCCTGCTTTCATCTTCAAATGGAGCGCGGAATCTATCCGTGGACACCGGTTTTGGCAAGCGATGAAAGCGCGTGATCCACTGCTGGCAGCGTGGCAGAGCACAGTCTCACGCAAAGGTGATGGTGCTGCTGTATTCGATTCAATGGGCAAGATCGCGCGCAGCTTTCGTGACATTGAAGAGGGCGCGCGCGCTTTCTACAAGAAAATTGATACGTTCCCTGCGGGCGCGGTCGTTGCGGTGCAGATTGGCAATCACCAGGATTGGCCGTCGGTCTTCATTGCATCTTTGCGCAAGCAACTCGTCGTTCTTCCGCTTGACCAATCCATCAGCGAACGACAGCGCGATGCGGCGTTGGAAATTTGCCAGGCAACCGCTGTCGTATCGGCGGCAACGTTGGCAGGAGAGGACGTCACCGGCGAAACTGACTTGGGGATCGTTCGGCTGACGACTGCCGGCTCTACAGTGGATTGGGGTGACAATCCGCCGTCGCTTCTGAAACTTACATCCGGCACAACGGCAGCTCCGCGCGCCGTTCGATTTCGCGCCCATCAGTTGCTAGCCGATTGCAATCAGATTTGCGAGACGATGGGAATTTCCGATGGCGATCTGAATTTTGGCGTGATCCCGATCTCGCACTCCTATGGGTTTAGTAATTTGCTCACTCCCTTGATCGTGCGCGGTGTGCCGATGGTGGTCAGCCGCGATAGAACACCGCGAGCCGTTCTTGCCGACCTTGCTCGCACGAGCGCAACGGTTTTTCCCGGCACGCCGGTCTTTTATCAGGCCTTTTGCAATCTGGGCGATGTGCCCGCCCAGCCAAAGCTTCGGCTGTGCATTTCTGCCGGGGCTCCGCTTTCGGGTGCTGTGGCGAAAAAGTTTTTCGAAAAATTCAAGCAGCCGATTCATTCCTTTTATGGTGCTTCGGAATGCGGTGGAATTTGCTACGACCAGGATGGCACAACGTTCGACGACGGTTTGGTCGGCCGCCCGATGCAACGCGTGGAGATTGAATTTATGGAGCCAACCGCATCCTCCAGCCAGATCCGCGTTCGCAGCGCCGCGGTGAGCGACGGCTATTTTCCCGAGGGGGACAAACAGAAACTTGGGAACGGTGTTTTTGTTCCGGATGACCTGCTCGCTCAGCATAACTCGGCGCTGACGATCGTTGGCCGGGTTTCGGACGTCATCAACGTCGCCGGGAAAAAGGTGAATCCGGCGGAAATCGAAGCGCAGCTGCTGCGTTTTAAGGGCGTGCGACAGGCAGTTGTGTTCGGTCGTTCCACGGGCGCTGGATTACGGAACGAAGAAGTGGCGGCATGCGTGCAGGCTTCGCCCCAGACAACCGAAAACGATCTGTTGCGATTTTGCCGTGATTTCTTAAGTCCCTGGCAGGTTCCGAAGCGAATTTTTATTGTCGGTGCAATTCCCACGAACGAGCGCGGCAAAATGAGCAGACGCGACTTGGCGCGCCGCTTCTCGCAATAGGAGGTAAGAGTTCTCCGTTGCGAAGATTGGCTTCTTGATACAGCCTTGATATCGGGTTTGTTGAGACCATAGAAGACTTACGCCGACAACAGACGGCAAACCCAAGCTGACACAACGCCATGCTGGAGCCTTCCAACAGCGAAGAACGCGACCAGATCGACCGGTCACCCGTTCGGCACGAAGAGGAGCCTGCACCGGAGCCGGCCGCGGGTGCCGAAGCTTTCCAATCGGACAATTGGTGGCGCGCGTCAGCTCCCGCTTCTGATTGGGCCGATCCAGTTTCGGAGCCTCCGACCGCCGAAATCGCGCAGCGCACACATTCAGGGGCCGCTGATATTTATTTTTGCGGTCGTACAAGTCTGTTTCCGTTGAACCTTGCGGTTCGAGCGATTGGAAAAGAGAACCTGACCGGGCTGCTGCGAGCGTGCTGGGACAAGGAACCCGTGGACGTTCTTGCGCGGGATGGTGAGATTGTTCTGGCCGCAACTCGGGACCCGGATCTTTATTGTTCGGAGACGCCGCCCATTCTCGCTGAGGTGGACCCAGAAATTGTGAACAATGCGCGCGACCAGCAGAAAGAAAACGGCACTCCTTTTCTGTTAACCCTTGCTCGTACCGAATCCATTGAGCAGCAGCCGGCGTTCGAGCTGATGCGGCACTATGGCCAAATGCTGTTTTCGCAACTTTGGTCGGCGCCGAATGTGTGGATCATGTTTGAAAAGAACGCAGAGCTGTTAAGTGGTTTCGGCGACCTCACCGGCGATCCGGATGTGGATGACTGGTCACTGGAAACTTTGCGTCTTGTGCAGAACCCGGATCTACCTACAGGCTTCGATCCGGCCTCAATTCCGGCTTACTCAAAAGAAGGTTTCGATCGTGTCCAGAAGTTGAAGCTGACCTCGGATGAGGCGCAATTCGCCTCGCAGTTCAATGGCGCCCGATCGGTGCAACAGATTGCGAAGAACCTCCGGCTCGATTTGAAATCTGCCCGGCAACTGCTGTTCCGCTTCGTCGTGCTTCAGATAGTAGAGTGCTGGCCTGCCAGCACCGCTGCGAAGTCTGAACCGAAGGGCGGCATGGGGCGATTGTTCGGCCGCGGGCGATAACGCCGCGTCCTCTGCTGCGGGCACGCACCGATGAAGAGAAGAATTCTCGTTGTCGATATCGGCGGCAGCTTTGTCAAACTGCTGTTGTCCGAGCGCGTCGAACGCGAATTTGCCTCCGGCCCGCGGATGACGCCAAAACAGTTCGTATCAAAATTTGAGGAGACCGTCCGCGGCTGGAAATTTGATGTTGCATCAATTGGTTTCCCGGCGCCGGTGCGCAATGGACGGATCCTCCGGAACCCCAAGCACCTTGGCAAAAGCTGGGTCCATTTCAATTTTGCGCGGGCACTCGGAGTACCGGTGCGAGTCGTGAACGATGCAGCCATGCAAGGGCTTGGCAGTTACCTCGGCAGAGGGCGGATGCTGTTTCTCGGACTCGGTACAGGGCTGGGCTCAGCGCTGGTCTGGGAAAGGAACCTGATGTCCCTCGAGTTAGGCGACCTGCCATATCCGAACGGAAAGATCATCGAGGAGGATCTGGGAATTCCTGGACTGGAGAAGTTCGGCAACAAAAAATGGCAGCGTCAAGTCCTCTACGCGATCACGCAATTGCGACGAGCATTCATTGCCGATTACGTCGTTCTCGGTGGTGGGTTGGTGCATCGGTTCGGGCGGTTACCGAACGGAATTGTGCGCGGCCAAAACGAGAATGCATTCCTTGGTGGACGCCGTTTGTGGGAAACGAAAAGGAATTCGCACGAAGTGAAATGGCAATTGGTGTAGAGCGATGAGTGTGAATATCAAAGTTTTTGTGTGTCTGACGCAGGCGTGATGGTTGTGCCGCTTCTGCAGGAGATTTGGACACGTTTTCAAGAGAAATCTTGACTTACTCAAGCGACGTCACCACGATGCGCGGCAAGCAAAGGAAAAAATATGAAGAACCACACTCTTGTTATGTCGGTTGTATCCATTGCCATGCTCGCACTGCTGGCACCAACTTCATTCGCGCAAAAAGCCGGCGCAATCTCGAAGGCCCAGGCAATGGCACAACAGCTTAATCTCACGCCGCAGCAAAAGGAGAAAGTGTTGCCGATTCTTGCTGCCGAATTACCAAAAGTGCAGGCAATTAAGAACGACAATTCGCTTTCAAAAATACAGAAAATGCAACAGCTCAGGGCTATTCATCAGCAAAGCGATCCGCAGATGAAGGCCATTCTTTCACCTGACCAATACAAAAAACTGCAACAGATTCGTTTACAGACAATCCGCGAGGCGACACAAGGCCGATTCTGAGACTAATTGATGGCCATCGATCAGTGGCCGAGGCGTCACAAGCGTCAGTGATCCTTTTGCGACCGAACGTGCGGCTTTTGAAGCACACCATCGCGCAGAAGTCGCACTGGATTCCAGTGTAATCCGTGCTCATTGAAGATGTACATTCGAAGGGGTTCCGTTATGGCTGATCACCTGCAACCAGTCACCGAGCAATTCGCGAAGCTCTGCGACATCGTCACGAAACTTCGCGCCCCCGGTGGTTGCCCGTGGGATCGTGAGCAAACGAACGAGTCATTACTCCCGGCGCTAATCGAGGAGGCGTACGAAGTAGCCGAGGCCGCGCGCGGGCAGGACGATGCACATTTCCGCGAGGAACTCGGTGATCTTTTGCTGCTGGTGGTGATGCACGCCGAGATCGCGGCGGGAGCCGGCCGCTTTAATATTGAGCAGGTCATTGATGAGGTGTCCAATAAGCTAGTCAGGCGACATCCCCATGTATTCGGCACCAGCGACGCTCGCGACTCCGGCGCAGTCCTCAAACAATGGGAAGCGATCAAGCGCGAAGAGAAAAAGGGCGATTCGCATTACCTGGCAAGTTTGCCAAAAGCATTGCCCGCGCCGGTGCGCGCACAAAAGGCGCAATCCAAAGCGGCCAGGGTGAATTTTGACTGGACAGAAGCACGCGATGCGATGGCGAAGGTCGAAGAAGAGCTGGACGAAACGAAAGAGGCGATCCAGTCACAACAGAAGGAAATGAGCGAAGACGAGATTGGCGATCTGTTGTTCGCAGTCGTGAATCTGGCCCGGAAATGCAACATCGACGCGGAAAGCGCTCTGCAATCTGCCACCGACAAATTCGTCGCGCGCTTTAATCAGTTGGAAGACAAGCTGAAGTCGCGCGGGAAGAAACTGGGTGATGTCAATCTCGAAGAGATGGATGCGATTTGGGACGAGATTAAGAGAAACGCCAAACGTCCAACGCTCAACGCTGAAGTTTTCTGAAATTCGAGGTTGGCCGTTGAGCGTTGGGCGTTTGCTTGTCTCGTTTCTTTGGAGATATTTCGCCTCCCGATGAACCTTTTGATTAACCTTTGCCTCGTGCTTTTTGCGCTGGTGGCCGTGCTGATGGTTCTTGTCATCCTGATGCAGCGGCCAAAGAGCGAAGGCTTGGGCGCGGCGTTTGGTGCTGGGGTTACTGAGAATATTTTCGGCGCGCAAACGACCAACGTGTTGGTGAAATTCACCACATGGCTGGCCGCAATATTTTTTGTGCTCACCTTTGCCTTATCCGTCCTGTATGCGCACCATAGCACGGCCAGCAGCGCTTTCCGTCGTGAACTCATGAAGACGCAAGGCGCCCCGCAGACTTCGCCTGCGCCCGCGGGAGCAACACCTTCGCCTGCCAACGCTTCACCGGCTTCTTCTCCAGCAGCGCCTGACTCGGGCGCTGGCGTGTTGCCTGTCGGCACTGCTGCATCATCGGCTTCGCCGAACCCGTAGAAAACTGACACAGCGTGCAGAGGATTGCCCCCCTACCTGTACGCGAATGGTGGGTAGGGCGCGTCACTCCGTCCGCACCGCCGCTCCGAGACGCCGTTTACGCTCGCGAGGGCTTGCGGGAGCTCATCCCTCCATACATCGCGCAAACAAGCGCGCTATTTCGCTTTGCGCGCGAATTTTGGCGGGAACAGCCAGAGAAGTTTTCCTTCCTCAGATTCGGGATCGATATCGAGCAGCGCCACACCGCCTTTGGAAAGCTTGAGGCAAGCGCCGGTCAACTCGGAGATCACGCTGGTAAAATCCGGCTCATGGCCAACAAGCATCAAGATTTTTGAGCCATGCCGCTTGAGCACAGTTCTCAATTCGCTTATTCCAAATCCCGGCTCGAGCGCTTCATCTTTGCGCAGCTTCGTTTTTAGTTGTTCCGCGGCAATCTTCGCTGTCTGCGACGCCCGCGGCAACGGACTGGTCACGATCAGGTCCGGCTGCACCTTGAGACGGTTGAGAAATTTCGCCACCTGGCGCATTTCCTTTTTGCCGAATTCAGTGAGCGGCCGGTCGTCATCGGGCTTTTTCCAGTCGGGCCAATCGGCCCTGCCATGTCTCAGGAAATAAAGTCGCATGATCAGACCTCGCACAACATCCGCGAAGGACAAAACGTCACCCTGTTCAAAATGGCCTTCGGGTCCCTTGTGCTCTTTGTGTGTGAGGCTCTTTCATAAGATTTGCCATTTCGGGTTGCGCGTGCGCGGGTCGGTTTGCCACAGGCGAACGCCGCCGAGAAAAGCGTTTCGGTTGTGTCCTAACTCGATCCCTTCGGGCAGCGCGTCCAACTTTTTCGCGCTGCCGCCGCCGAGGACAACGTAATCGGCAATGAGCGATTTCTTTAGCAGAGTCACGGCGTGAAGGACTTCTCGTTTCCACCGTTTTTCGCCGAGCCGCTTTAATCCAGACTTGCCAAGGTAATCTTCGATAATGTGGCCGTTGCCGTAAGGGAGATCACCGAGTTCGAGTGACAACAAGTTGGTGTCCCAAATCAAGGCCGATCCCAGGCCGGTCCCCAGCCCGAGAAACAGCATCCGCCCACCTCGAAAACTGCCGAGCGCCTGCATGGCGGCGTCGTTAATGATGCGGACCGGTTTGCCTAACGACTTTTCGAGATTGAATCCCGCCCAGCCCGGGCCGAGATGCTTCGGTTCGCTCATGATGCAGCCGTTGCGAACCGGCGAGGGAAATCCGATCGAGACTGCGTCGAAAGCCCAACCGTGGGCCAGCGGTTTGATCTGGGCCACCATTTCGCGCGGAGTCATGTTCGGACCGGATTTGAATTTTCGACGTTGCGCGCGCGAAATCATCACCTTCACATTCGAGCCGCCGACGTCGATGACGAGGATTCGTTTCTTCACCTCGTGAGATAATCGTGCGTGCGACGGTCTCCCGGATAGTGCGTCGTATCTCACGGGGTGAACTACGTTTCCGATTTCGGCGCTCCGGCGGCCCTACTTTCGTGCACAACCGCGATTGGCACCAATCGGTCCGCACGCACTTTCTTCGTCGAACCGCTGAGCTTTTTCACCCGCTCGCGTGAGACTTCGCGAAATTGCCATTGCGCCTGCCGGCGCGGTTCTTCGCCTTCTGGCTTCAAGCGGCGGTAGGTGCCGTCGGCCTGCAATTCCCGCGCCTTCACACGATCATTCAGAAACGCCGGAATCACGTCGTTGACGATTTGATCTCGCAGCGCCTGCGTTTCGATTGGGAACGCCAGCTCGATGCGCCGGTAAAAATTACGCGGCATCCAATCTGCGCTGGAAAGAAAAACCCGCGGTTGACCGGCATTTTCGAAGTAAAAGATCCGGCTGTGTTCCAGAAACCGGCCAACGATGCTGATAACACGGATGTTGTCGCTGAGACCTGGAACTTTGGGACGCAAGCAACAGATTCCACGAACGACCAGATCAATGGTCACATCCGCGCAGGATGCTTCATAAAGTTTTTCGATTATCTCCAGGTCGACCAGTGCGTTCATCTTCGCAACAATGCGCGCCGGCTTGCCGGCAACTGCGTTGTCGCGCTCCCGCTCGATCAGTTTGATAAGTCGGCTGTGCATGTCGAACGGGGCGACCATCATTTTCTTTAAGCCCGGATAACCGGCCAGACCGGTCAGCGTGTTGAAGACGGTTGCTACCTCTTCGCTCAATTGCGGTTCGCTTGTGAGCAGACTGAAATCGGTGTAAATCCGCGCCGTCCGCGGGTGATAATTTCCGGTCGCGAGATGGACATAGCGCCGGAGTTCGTCGGCGTCCCGCCTAACGATCAACAGCGCCTTGCAATGTGTTTTGAGACCAACCACACCATAGATCACATGCGCACCGGCTTCCTCTAGTCGCCGGGCCCACTGAATGTTGCTCGCCTCGTCGAAACGGGCCCGCAACTCGACAATCGCAGTGACTTGTTTTCCTGCATTTGCCGCGTCAATCAATGCCTCGACAATGGGCGAATCTCCGCTGGTGCGATAGAGGGTGATTTTAATGGCGAGGACCTGCGGATCTTTTGCTGCTGTCTCGGCCAACTCGACGATCTGATCGTAACTATCGTAGGGATGATGCAGCAGCACGTCTTGACGCCGCAACACTTCAAAGAAATCCACATGCGGCGGCAACGCCGGATCCCGCGCCGGCTGGAATGGACGGTCTTTTAGCTTCGCAAACGCGTCGTTCGTAACAAGTGGCAGAAGATGCGTCATCGACAACGGCCCATCCAGTTTGCAGGCATCGGGTTCGGACAGATTGAAAAAGTCGAGAAGCAGCTCGAGAAAATCTTTCGGACAATCAGCTTCCACTTCCAGCCGTACCGCATTGCCGCGGCTGGAGCGTCGCAGCTCCTGTTCGATTGTTCGCAAAAGATTTTCCGCTTCTTCATCGTCGATGTAGAGGTCGCTGTTGCGCGTGACCCGAAACGCGTGCACGCCGTCCAGAATTAACCCGGGAAACAATTCGCCGATGTGCTGTTTAATCAGCGACGCCAGATAAATGTATTCCCACGGCTCGTTGGCGCCGGTGCCGCGTGGCATAAGAATCAACCTGGGGACAACTCGCGGCACCTGGACAATGGCGTGCAGCGGCTCGCCACGACGGCGCGTCTTCGCACGCACCAGCAAATTGTGACTGCGGTTCAACAGATGCGGGAAGGGATGGCTGGCATCCACAGCCAGCGGCGTGAGCATCGGCAAAACTTCCTGGTGAAAATAGCGATTCGCCCAAGCCGCGCGTTTTGCCGACAATTCCACCATCTCACGCACGTAAATCCCATTCTTCGCCAGTTCCGGCTGTAACTCGTTTTTCCAAAGCGCATACTGCGTCGCCACCAGTTGGCGCACCGTTTTCTGGATGCGGTCGAAGAGCTCAGTCGGGCTCAACCCGTCGGGTCCAAGATCGCTGGTCTCGCTTTCGATCTGTTGTTTGATCCCGGCTACGCGAATCTCGAAAAATTCATCCAGGTTTGAGCTGAAAATCGTGAGAAACTTAACTCGTTCGATCAGTGGTTGTGCAGGGTCCTGCGCTTCCTCCAGCACGCGCTGATTGAACGCTAGCCAGCTCAACTCTCGGTTGATAAAATTTTTCGGGTCGCGAAAATGGTTATGCGCCGCCTCAACGACCTGCGGAACAGCGGTAACGCTGCTTTTCTCTTCGGTCCGCGGGGTGGCCTGGGCTTCCGGCATCTTTAACGATTGCCGATCAGCCGCGCATACGCAATGCGTCTCACACGGACGCCGCCAAACTCTTGTGCCTGATGTCTTCCGCTGCTGCGGCGTAAACGGCGTCCTCGGCAATGTTGGTTGCGTGATCGCCGACGCGTTCGAGGGCGCGCGAGATTAGGATCAAGTTAAAATACCCGCGCAACTGCTCTCTGTCCTCCATCATCAGCTCGGTCAGTTTCCGGTTTGCATCGCGATTCATATCGTCGAGTTGTTTGTCGCGGCTGCAGACCGAGTGGGCCAGCTCGACATTTTCCCGCGCAAATGCGTTGATGCTGTCCTTGAACATCGACATCGCGTGCGCCTGTATCGGCACGATCATTTGCACTTCAGGCAGGGGCGGGTGCCGATTCAGCTTGCGCGCGCGTTTCGCGATGTTCGTGGCTTGATCGCCCACGCGCTCGATGTTCGGAGAAAGTTTTATGGCCGAAATCACCCGGCGCAGATCCGATGCCACCGGCTGATACCGCAGCAGAATTTCGAACCCATCCTTGTCGATCTGCTTCTCCAGTTGATCGATCTCTTCGTCATCTGCGATTGCGTGTGTGCAAAGATCGTCATCGCGTTGCAGCAAGCCCTTGATTGCGCGATCGAGGCTGCGCTCGGCCAGGCCGGCCATCATCAGTAAATCTTTGCGCAGCGACGTCAGCGCGTCGTCGAATGTTCCAAGAATGTGTTTTGGTACTACCATTGTTGACCTCGGTTCTTGCTGTTCGTAAGATCGCGGCGGCCGCAAACATCGCGCCTGTAAAAAATCATCCAAACCTCCCGGTGATGTAATCTTCTGTCTGTTTTTCGCCTGGATTTGTGAAGATTTTCGTGGTTGGCCCAAATTCGATGAGGCGACCAAGATACATGAAAGCGGTATAATCGGAGATACGGCCCGCTTGCTGCATATTATGTGTCACCGTTACGATCGTGTATTTCGCTTTGAGTTCGTTGATCAGTTCCTCGATTTTTGCGGTGGCGATCGGATCGAGCGCGGAACAAGGCTCATCCATCAATACTACTTCTGGCTCTACAGCGAGCGTGCGGGCGATGCAGAGTCTCTGTTGTTGGCCGCCGGAGAGGCTGGTGCCCGGCTTGTGCAAATCATCCTTCACTTCGTCCCACAAAGCAGCCATTCGCAGCGATTTCTCCAGCCGTTCGTTGAGAAATCTCTGATTGCGGATACCATTCAATCGCAAGCCGATCACGACGTTTTCGCCAATAGTCATCGTTGGAAACGGATTCGATTTCTGAAAAACCATGCCGACACGGCGCCTAACGATCGCCGGATCGACCGTGCTCGAATACAGATCGTCGCCATTTAGCAGGACCGTGCCTTCCATACGTGTCCTAGGCGTGAGCTCGTGCATGCGGTTGAGAGCCCGCAGAAACGTTGATTTCCCGCAACCGCTCGGACCGATGATTGCAGTTACGGCATTTGAAACCACGTCAAGTGTGACATTATCGATGGCACGTTTTTCGCCGTACCAGATAGACATGTTTTTTACCTCGAAGGTGTGTGCTCGTGGAATCTCAGCTTCCGGCGGCGGTGCCAACCCCTGTTCGAGACGCTCCATAACGGTCTGTTCTGGTGTTTCCATAACTAAATTCTCCATTTGCGAAAGCCCTAAACAACGGACGCGCCACGCCCTCGAGTTAAAATTCTAACTAATATGTTAACGCAAAAAACACCTGTGACGAGCACCAGCGCGCCAGCCCAGGCCTGGCGATGCCAATCGTCGTAGGGAGAAATTGCATAGGTAAAAACCTGCAATGGCAGCGCAGCAATGGGTTGACTGAGACTGTGGTTCCAAAAGCGATTGCCAAATGCGGTGAAAAGAAGGGGCGCCGTCTCGCCGCCGACGCGTGCCAGGGCAAGCAGAATTCCGGTAATGATGCCCTTGGACGCGGTCTTCATCACGATATGGACGATTGTTTTCCAACGGCTGACGCCAAGCGCGAGCGCCGCCTCGCGGTATCCGTTTGGCACAAGTAGAATAACTTCCTCAGTGGTGCGCAGGATGAGCGGAATCATGATCAGCGCCAGGGCGAGACCACCGGCGTACGCTGAAAAGCCTTTGAACCGCAATACGATCAGACCGTAAACGACAACACCCCAGGTGATCGACGGAATGCCGTTGAGAACGTCGGCCAGGAAGCGCAGAACAGAATTGAGCCGAGCCGAGCCGTATTCCGCCAGGTAAACTCCACCCAAAACGCCGACCGGTATTCCGATAGCACCCGCGAGGGCGAGCAATTGAAGCGTGCCAACAATTGCATTTGCCATGCCGCCGCCAAGAGCCCCAACTGGCGCCGGTAATTTTGTGAAAAAATCCCAGTTCACCGAACTGGCGCCATTGATAACCAGATAAAAAAATACCAGACCCAGTGGAGTGATCACAAGAAGCGCTGAACCGAAGGCGATTCCGACAGCCAGCACGCTTTTGATTTTGCGCCAGGTGTGATTGTGTGCCCGTTCGAAATTCATGGCTGCTATTGCACGGCGCGAGTCGCTGATTTGACGGTGATGGTCCGCAGAAGCAACTGAGCTAAAAGGTTTACCAGAATGGTTATGCCGAAAAGGACCAGCCCGATCTCGAACAAGGCCTGAAGATACATATCGGTCGTCGCCTCGGTGAATTCATTGGCAAGCACACTGGCCAGGGTATAGCCGGGTTTGAATAATGACGCGGCGATCTGAGGCGTGTTGCCGATCACCATGGTTACCGCCATAGTTTCGCCGAGAGCGCGGCCCAACCCAAGAATCACTGCACCGAACAATCCCTTTTTGGCGTAACTCAGCACCGCTATGCGGGTCGCTTCCCAGCGCGTCGCGCCCAAACCGTACGCAGCTTCCCGTTGCAAATCCGGGACGCTGCGCAAAATTTCGCGCGAGACTGACGTAATAATCGGTAGAATCATTATCGCGATGATGATTCCGCCGGCGAACATACAAGGGCCATAGATCGATCCACTAAAAAATGGCGTCCAGCCGAAGAATCGTTTGAGCCATGGGAAAGGGTAATCACGCAACCATGGAATCATCACGAAAATGCCCCAAAGCCCGAGGATCACACTTGGAATCGCCGCCAGCATTTCGATCAAGGACGCGAGTGGTTGCCGAATCCACAGCGGGGCGAGTTCGGTTAGATACGCTGCCGTTGCGATGCCCAAGGGAACCGCAATCAGCAACGCGATGAGAGAAGAGACGAGCGTTCCGTATATGAACGGCAACGCGCCGAATTGCTCCGCCACGGGGTCCCATGTGGATGTTACAAGGAAATGCAAACCAAATTTCTTGATTGCGACCGACGATCCAATCCAGAGTTGCCAGCCGATTAGGATAATCAGCACCACTACCGCCATCGCCATGGCCAGCGTAAGCCACTCAAACGCTTTGTCGCCAAAGCGCGACGGAGATACCATCCTTTCTTGGACGGAACGCTCTTCAACCGCTATCGATGCGGCCACAGCCATAAACGATTTATATTTAACTGGCAGCCGTCTGCCGCCGCCGTGAACACTTTCTTAATACTTGATTTCGTCAATCCGCTTCATCACACGCTCTTGCACGTTGTCCGGCAAAGGAGCGTAGTCGAGGTCTTTGGCCATCTTTTCACCGTCTTTCGCAGCCCATTTTAGAAACTCCACGAGCTTCTTTCCTTTCGCCGCATCTTTCTGCTGCTGGTAAACCAGCAACCATGTCGCGCCGCAAATGGGATAAGCATCCTTTCCCGGAGCATCCGTCATCGAGAAACGGAAATCGTCTGGAATATCCGCCACCGCCAGCGCCGCGGTGACCGAGTCAATCGTCGGTTTAACAAACTCGCCCGCAGCATTTTTTACCTGGGCATACGGCATTTTGTTTTGGATCGCATAGATTAGTTCCACGTAACCGATCGCTCCCGGCGTTTGCTTTACCTGGCCCGATACCCCTTCATTTCCTTTGCCGCCAATGCCGGTCGGCCAATTCACTGACGTGTTATTTCCGGCCTTTTGCTTCCACTCCGGGCTAATCTTGCTGAGGTAATCGGTGAAGATGAAAGTTGTGCCGCTGCCATCAGATCGATGCACGACCACGATGTCCTGATCGGGCAACTTTACGCCCGGATTCAACGCCGTTAGTTTGGGATCGTTCCACTTTTTGATCTGACCGAGATAAATCCCGGCGATTGTGTCTCCGTCGAACTTTAGACTCGGATTCCCAGGGAGGTTGGAAACGATGACCACTGCCCCTGCAACGGTTGGAATGTGCAGGATTTTCCCGGGCGCCTTGGCCAGGTTATCATCGCTCATCGGCCCGTCGGATGCGCCGAAATCGACTGTTTGCGCCAGGATTTGCTTTTGCCCGCCGCCGGAACCGATGGATTGATAATTGAATCGCACCGAAGGATCGACCTTCGCGTATTCGTCAAACCATTTGGAGTAAATCGGATACGGGAACGTGGCGCCCGCGCCATTGATCATCATCTGCGCCGAAGCGCTTGCGCACACTCCCAGCGCAATTGTCAGCCCAAGAAGAGTTGTTTTTCGGAATTTCGTCATACCGCGAAATTGCCGCAGTTCGATTCAGCCGGTCAAAGGCTTTACTGTTACGTTTGTGTGACAACGGCTTTGCCGGCGTTCGAACGTTGAAGCGTTGAAGGGTTAAAGCGGGACGAAACTTACCGCTTCAACGGTTTAACACCTAAACACTCCAACGACTCACGCGGCTCCGCCCACCGGCAAGATCACGCGGATGGTGGTTCCGCGCCCCACCTCGCTTTCCGCCTCGACGCGGCCGCCGTGTAGCTGCGCGATATGTTTTACAATCGCCAGACCGAGACCCGTGCCGCGGACTCTATCGGGGCTGCGTGCTTTGTCTGCGCGGTAGAAGCGCTCAAAAATGCGCGGTAAATCTTCTCTTGCGATACCGATGCCCTCGTCGCTCACGCTTAGTTCGATTTTGTTATCGCTTTGCCGGACGCTCAGCCGGATCTCGCCGTGCTCGCGCGAATATTTCACCGCGTTATCGAGCAAATTATAGAGCGCTTCCTGTAGCCGCGTCCGGTCAGCCCGAATCGGGGATAACGTCGGCGGAATGTCCACGACGATACTGAGCTGTTTGGTTACGAGCTTCTCTTCCCAATCGCGGATCATCTCACGGAGAAATTCCGAGAGATCGACAATTCCCAACTGCAAATCCGGGTTCCCTGATTCGAGTTGCGCAAGGGTAAGCAAATCTTCGACGAGCAACTCCAGGCGATTCGAATGGCGCTCCATCACTCGAAGGATTCGCAGGAGTTCCTCGTGCGGCGTTTTCGGATTATCGAGCAAGGTCTCGATGTAGCCGCGCAATATGGAGAGAGGTGTGCGCAGTTCGTGCGAGACGTTCGCCACGAAATCCCGCCGCACTTGGTCCATCTTTTTCAGCTCCGTGATATCGTGAAACAAAACCAGTGCGCCGGTGACCTCGCCCGCCTCATTCTTGGTGGCGACCGCATGCAGCTCCATTTGTGAATCGTCCAGGGGCAACTCGCAGCGAACCGGGCCGTCGCCACGGAACGCATCGGTCAGCAGTCGATCGAGTGTAGGATCGCGGACAATTTCCAATAGCGGCGTTGCCACTGAAACTTCGGGAGCATCGAACAATTTTCGAAACGTCTGGTTAGTCAGAATCACCTGCCGGTTGGAATCGACCAGCAGCAACGCGTCCTGCATGGCGGAGAAAATCGTCTGCATCCCCGATTCACGTTTTGCGATCTGCTTATTAAGCTGCTCCAAATCGCCAGCGATCTTTTCCAGCTGGAATCCGATCCGTTGCGTGGGCGCGCTGCCATCCATCAAAAACGTGCGTGGCCGTTCGCCGCGACCGATTTGCGTTATGACGTCTTCAACCTGCCGCCACGGTGCGATCCATTTGCGCCACCCGACGACGGCAAGGCTGCCCAACGCCCCGCAAATTAGGACAACAACGATCCAGGACACAACGATGCTATTCTGTTCGCACTTGGCAGGTGCTGCAAAGCCACGCGCCAAAGCGGGACGAGGATGCGTTGGCGCTCCCAAAAACTTCGCGAAATGGGAGCCGGCTTCATTTGATTTTCCGCGTAACGGTTTGGAGTGAGAGCCGTCCTAGCGCCGGTTTCGCACCCACGCCGTTACTCTTCCCGAAGCTTGTAGCCAAAACCGCGCACAGTTTCAATCGCATCGCCGGCTTTCCCGAGTTTTTCGCGCAGGCGCCGTACATGCGTGTCCACGGTGCGGGTGTCGATCACACTTTCGTAACCCCAGACGTCGTTAAGCAATTTATCGCGGTCCTGCACGCGCCCGCGGCGTTGGATTAGCGTTCGCAACAACTTGAACTCGAGACTGGTGAGATGCACCCGTTTACCGCTAACGCGGACCTGGTGGCGCGCAGGGTCGATCGAGATCGGGCCGGCTTGAAGCGTTTCCTGCGGTTTCTCACCGCGCCGCAAAATTGCCCGGATTCGCA
>WNFR01002344.1_pt1 | contig 19731 bp, 17 predicted proteins | sample 5400221 | NCBI WGS metagenome assembly WNFR01 (sample SAMN13153357, study PRJNA577476) | soil metagenome | isolation source: 40 cm soil under Madrone tree | place: USA:California | collected 2016-06-14 | reverse complement strand
GCCCAAATTGAGATTGAAACCCCCACTACCACCTCCAGACTGGGTCGGAAAAAACGGCTTCAATAGCCCAGCAAGCGCGGCCAAATTGCGAGTTTGGATCAATAACTCGCCGGGGCCTGTAAATTCAGCGACGATTCCTTCGCCACTCATCATGCTGCGAAAGAAACCGGCTGCGGCCTTTCGCAAAGTGTACTGCGTTGTACCCTCCCAAGCCACGAGATGTCCCGTATCGACAACGTAGCGTTCACCGGGTTGCAATCGTTTTCGATGGATCGCCCCGAATGAAGAAACCAACAGTAGCCCCTGACCTTGGACCATCAGCACAAACAACCCTTCACCGGCAAAAAACGACTTCGCTCCGCCCCACTTGGTGTCTATCGTCAAGCTCGAGTCACCAGCCAGGTACGAACTTGACTGCACAAAGAACGTTTGCGTCGACATTTCAATTGCCGCGATGTCTCCTGGCGCGCCTGGCGCCAACGTAACCTCTCCGGGACCGCCGCGCGACGTAAAGGTCGAGATAAATGCCGACTCTCCGCCCGCGGCACGTTTAATCGCGCCAAAGAGCCCGCCCTTCATCTGTGATTGAAGTTCGATGTTTGCAGACATCGACACCATAGCGCCTGATTCCGCCTGTATTGACTGTTCAGCCTGAAGCTGGATTACCGCCAGCGAAAATGAAGGTTGATGTAATACTTGATATTGATAACCCCTTCCCTGCCCGCGCGAATCTTCGTCAATGTTAATGCCTCGTCCCCCAGACTGAGATTGCTGCGAGGCCGACTCGGCAACAGCCAAACGATTGCCGCAGCCGCCACAGAAAGTCGACCCTTCCAGTAGCTGAGCACCGCATTTTGGACAGTTCATAGTTGAACTCCTTGAGATTTTACTTTAATGATCTCCACCGCCTCCTCGGGTGTGTTGGCAAAGTCGAGCGCAGCTACGTCTGAATCACTAACGGCAAGATACTTCTGCCACTGATCGACAACCGGACGCCAACAGTCACCCAGCAAAACAAGCGGCCGTGGCCCAATCACTCTCGTTTGAATTTTGTTCCAGACTAGAGACAATTCCGTGACAGTCCCCATTCCACCTCGAATGGCGATGAAGCCCACTGAGCGAGTGATCAATCGTTGCAGGCGCTCGTAAAAATGCGGCGTGGCAACCTTGTCGGTGAGAAAGCGATTCGGTTCTGACTTGAACTGGTTCATCACAATTCCCAGCACGCGACCACCAGACTCGCGGGCACCGCGGCTGGCCGCCTCCATCACGCCAAGATAACCGCCAGTACAAATCGTAAACCCGGCCACGGCTAGTAGTTCACCCACGCGCATGGCTTGCAGATATTCAGGATCGGACTCGCTGCATTTTGAGCCACCAAAAATAGTGACAATGCGCTCCGGTAAGTCTGTCATTTCCTGACCTCACCACTCAGCATTAACGAACCATTCGCTTTATATTGAAGAAGGTCCTTCCTTGTCTTAAACGAACCGCCGGAATAATTCTCAGGCACCGGTGCCGGATCGTAGAGACGCTCGTCTCTTACATCTACAAAACCTGCCTGTTCAAACATAGTACGGTAATCTGGAATTCCGAGAAGGTGTACGGGAACTTTCAGGGTTTCGATCCACTGATGTGAAGGCAGATTCTCTAGATAGAGATCGATCACAGTGACGAACAAGCCGCCGCTTTTCAGTACGCGATGAATCTCACGCAAAGCGCCGATCATATTAGAGTAGTAGTAAAGCGACTCCATCGAGAACGCATGAGTAAACTCACTGTCTTTAAATGGTAGTTGTTCAGCGCTCGCTACGCGAAACTCGACATTTGGGAATGAGGACGAGGACTCGCGAGCAAGCTGAATCATTTCGTCCGAAATATCAATTCCTACAACCCCACCCTCGCTCGCTTGTGCTGCCAGGAGGCGTGCGGCCCAACCCGAACCGCATCCAACATCCAGCACTCGCGCATCAGTTGGCACACGCATCCGCTCTATGGCTTGTTCACCGACCGGTCGATGGCCCTTTTCCATGCCGTCGCCACGTCCAGCGCGGGCCCACTCATTGAATTCGAGACGTAAATGCTCGTCCATTATCCTAGTCAGTCAAGAGGTCTAGATACCACCCACTTTAGTCGCATGGTATTTTAGTTTCTACCTAAAGAGCACAACAGCAGAGATTCTTGGATACCACCCACTTTAGTCGCGTGGTAGTTCAGTTTTTACCTGACTTTGCACCGTCGCAGAAGGCCGAAACTGAAATACCACTCGACTAAAGTCGGTGGTATCCAGAAAGATTAGACCTGCAGCACCTTTAGGTTAAACCTGAATCACCACACGACTAAAGTCGGTGGTATCCGAAAAGATTACTAAACCCGCAGTTAAGGTCGAATCCGATAGAGCATGCGCGGGAATGGTATCGTCTCACGCACGTGTTCAATACCGCACATCCAGGCAGTGCATCGCTCGATGCCCATGCCGAATCCAGCGTGGGGAATACTACCGTAGCGACGCAGGTCGAGGTACCACTGAAAAGCTTCCTCTGGAAGACCGTGTAAGGCAATCTGTTCCTGCAAAAACTCCAACGACGTTGCGCGCTCACCACCGCCAATCACTTCTCCATAACCTTCCGGAGCGAGCACGTCGACTCCTAAAGCCAATTCTGGTCTTTCAGCATCACGCGCCATGTAGAAAGCCTTGATGGCTGCTGGATAGTGATGCACCATCACAGGTCGATCGAATTGACTCGAGATATAAGTTTCATCGGGAGCACCAAAATCGCCGCCCCATTCAAACTTCGACTCGACCAACCCTTTCTCGTGCCCCTCATGCAGCATCTTGACCGCATCGTCATAGTGAATCCTTGGGAAAGGCGGAACGATGGCTTCGAGTTTGGTGGTGTCGCGCTCTAACAGTTTCAGTTCCTCGCTCCGATCCTCGAGGACACGCGCGGCAATGTAGGCCAGCATTCTTTCGGCCAACGCGAGCACATCGTCAAGCCGCGCAAAGGCCATTTCCGGCTCGACCATCCAGAACTCCGTCAGATGTCGCCTGGTCTTGGACTTCTCGGCCCGGAACGTCGGACCAAAACAATAAACCTTACCAAACGCCGCTGCAGTTGCTTCGTTATAGAGCTGACCCGATTGCGTCAGGTACGCCTTTTCGCCCTCGAAATAATCTACTTCGAAAAGAGTGGTGGTTCCCTCGCAAGCGGCTGGTGTAAGAATCGGGGCATCGCAGAGTGTAAACCCGTCGCTATCGAGAAAATTCCGGACGGCTTGCACTACAGTGTGTCGCACCTTAAGGACCGCGTGTTGCCGCCTGGACCGCAACCACAGATGCCGGTGGTCCATCAGAAATTCGGTGCCGTGTTCCTTTGGCGTTATCGGGTAGTCGTGAACCTCCTGCAGGACTTCGGCATCTACTACATCGATCTCATAACCACCCGGTGCACGGCTGTCTGCCCGCACGGTTCCCCTGATTATTAGCGCCGATTCCTGCCCAAGTCCTTTCAAAGCCTCCCAAACCTCCGGGGTAATGGAACTCTTCAAGACCACGCATTGCACAACGCCCGTGCCGTCTCGTAACTGCGGAAAGAGAAGCTTGCCGCTCGAGCGTAAGTTATAGAGCCATCCTTTCAGAGTCACTTGCTCACCGACGTGATCCGAAAGTTGGTTGATATAAGTCTGCTTGTCTGCAGTGGTGTCCAATGATTGCGTGGTCATGTAGTGAAAGAGGAACCGCGGGTGGAGTTCAATTGAGTCGCTCGCGCACCATACGCCGCAGCGCAGGAAATCTGTCTAACCAATCGGCGGCCTGCAGGACGATTTGCAGCGTCGGCGCGATAAAATCTTCGTACGCAACACCACGGCCGCAAACTGCAGTCTGATAAGAGAATGTTCCTGTTGCCTTAAGGCCGCGCTGGATTGTCATGAGTCGAAACTCATGGGCGAATTCGTCTGGATCAAGTGCCTCAAAGCCCAATAGTCGTCGCTCTTCGAGAAAAAACAATCGATACCCCCGCAACTCCGCAAGCGATGGTGGCGTAGGCCGTCGATCCAATAGAAAGGAAACCAGATCATAACTCGCAGGGCCCATACGAGCATCCTGATGATCTACAACTCTCAAATTCTTTTTGCTGTCGAGCATCAGATTCGCAGCGTGGAAATCGCGGTGACAAAGCACGCGCGGCGCCGCGGACAGCTCTGCTGAGATGTCGTTAAGCTCAGCCTTCAATTCGGCAGCTTCCGGGTGACGCAGCTCTTCGTGTCTTAAACTTCCAAAGTAGTGCTCGACAAAGAAGTCGAGCTCCCAGGATAGCTTAGCCTCATCAAAGGCCAGGCGACTGGCAATGGAATGCATCTCATAGGCTTTGTCGGTCGCCTTCTGTATCTTTGCGATCAGGCTAATCGCCTGCTCTTTATGTTCCTCACATTGTTCCTCAGTCTCTGTCTCATAGACATTGAACAACTGCCGATCGCCCAAGTCCTCCTGGACGATGATCCCTGCATTGCCATCGACTGCGTAGATCTGAGGTACCGGAATGTCAGATTCCAAAAACAGATGCGTCACATCCAAATACGGATGAAACTCCGGGTCAAATGGCTCTGGATAAACGGCGGCAACTGCCTTTCCCTTTTTCCAGCCGATGCGAAAGTATTTCCGCGTTGAGGCGTCAGGCGTGAGCGGAAGAATCTCCTGGTTTGTGATTTCCTGTGCCGTGACGAATCTTTCGAGTCGTTCGGACGCGGATGATTCAAATGCGTTGGAGATCACCTGTGTTGCAGAGCTCATTTGTGAAATGTGCGTCGGGACCTAATTCCTTATAAAGCGGCGGGACTTCTATCTGTCCCGCCGGTTGGTCTTTCGTGATGTGGCCTTGATTGTATCACTCGGTTAAGGGCACGACAAAGTTTGAGCCCTGGATATTACCCTTTAAGGCCTTCGCCGGAGGAGCCTTGCCCTCGATTAGTGCCCGCGGTACGACCACTGCATCCTCAATAACCTCACCGCTGTCGATGCGCACATTGTCAGCGAGCACTGCCCTTCTCACCCTGGCGCCTGCCGACACGACAACGTTATCCCACAGTATGGCGTCGCGCACATCCGCCCCTCCGGAAATCATGGAATTCGTTCCTGCGCTCAACGCTTCTCCCCTCTCTTTCAACATTTCCAGGCTGATGTCCAAATAGCGTTGCAGCGTTGAGAGTTCACGCCAGCGGCCGTTAGCCACGTGAGCAGCAATGCGTTCACCCTTCGAAATTGCCTGCGGATAAACGTCAGTTGTTGAATGAGAGAAAACACCACGCGGAATATAAGAAAAGATCTCCGGCTCCAGAATCTGAATACCAGTAAACATGAGAGGAGTTGGTTCGTGCACCGAGGCCACAGGCATCCCCCCGAAAGCGATGACCAAACCGTTTTGCATTTCCACGACGCTGAAACGTTCGCGAAGAGTATTGGGAATGAGAACGAGAGTTGCCAGCGCGTGAGTGCGACGATGTGTCTCAAGCGCCTCACCCAAATCGATATCAGTGATTATCTTTCCGTTGACGACAACAAAAGTTTCATCCTTGAGTAGTTCTCTTGCGTTATCGAGAGCTCCACTCGTTCCCAGGATCTCCGGCTCGTCCACGTATTGAAGCCTGACTCCGAAACGACTGCCGTCTCCGAGTGCTGCACGAACAGATTCGGGACGATGATGAAGGTTTACCACAATGTCATCAAAACCATATCCAGCAAGGTACTCTGCAACATAACCAGCGAGTGGTTTACCGAGGATAGGGATTGCGGGTTTTGTGCGGTCTTCAGTCAGTGGCCAAAGGCGTGTGCCGTAGCCGGCTGAGAGAACCATTGCGCGCATTGCTGGCTATACTTTCGACGACAATGCAAGAGAAGGAAATTGAGGTAGGCTGGCCAAGCTAAGAGGCCTTTGATGCATCCCGCATAACCAGGTCGAAAGTGCCGGGAGCAACTTTACGAAATCGCGTATTGCGATTAAGCGATACTGCCACGCTGATAGTCGGATTTTGACCGGTGAACTTGAACCCACCCTCGAGCAAACGATTATAGAGTTCATTTACGTGCAGCGGTCCGCCTTCTTCTCGCAAGAGCAATGTAACAGCCTGCGGTATGGTTCGGTCCATAAAACGATCGCTCAAGGCCTCAACATTGTTGCGAACAGTGGGAATCTGCTGTCTTTTTTCAACTGAGATTGGTCCGCGTCCGGAACCTTGCGACTGCCGCATTGCAGCTTCGAGTTCCACGTCCGATGGCAGACCCATGGATAGATTGCTCGAGGCAAGCACCGATGAGAGCAGACGATAGATTGCGGCTTCAGTTTGGCTGTTTAAGGTATCCATCTCTGCCAGCTCAGCGCGAACGCTATCGGCCTCCGCCTCCAATTCTCTAAGGCGGGCACCCAAGTGCATCCTCGCGGATCTCGACTGGCGCAAGCTCTGTTCTAAACGGGAAAGCAGATTTTCGCTCGGCAACCTATCCATCAGGCAGATTCTAGAAGGGTTTGGGGCTTTTCACAATAGTTTTATGGGTACCGTGGACTCAGCGATCCCGATCCAGCACATAGGAAGGAATAGCCTTCAATGAATCGCAATATTCCGACTCCGGGAGGTTATCGAGTGCTGCGCGAGCCTTCTCGGCATATTCATCGGCTCGTGATCTTGCTCGCTCGAGGGCCCCCACGCGTCCCACGGCGTCCAGCAGATCCCCGCGCGCGACGGTGCTATAGCTTCGGTCGTTGAGGACAATACGAATCATTTCCCGTGCAGCATCGTCCGTTTCAGTCAGGTAGATTAGCGGTAGAGTAACTTTGCCACCCAACAAGTCGACGCCGGCAGCCTTTCCCAGTACGTCGTCGTTGGAAGTGAAATCGAGCAAGTCATCGATCAATTGGAAAGCGGTTCCCAGATTCAAGCCATAGTCCCGCAACGACTCCTGCTGTTTTTCGCTCGCCTTTCCGAGGATTGCCCCGATCTCACAACAGGCACTGAAAAGATAGGATGTCTTGCGCTGCAACACATCGAGGTATTGGCTCTCTGAAACGTCAGTCTGGCCGAGTAGAGTCAACTGCAGCAGTTCACCTTCGGTCATCTTCCGCGTCACACGGGTAAGAATATCCAGGATGGGCAGCGATCTTTCAGTCAGACTCGTCTCAAACGCCGACATGTAAAGCCAATCTCCCATCAACACTGCAGTTTCGTTTCCATAAAGCGCGTTGACGGTGGGACGATTTCTACGCTTGTCAGCACTATCGATGACGTCATCATGGACGAGGGTGGCAGTATGGAGAAACTCCATCACCGTAGCCATGCGAATGGAGTTGTAGCGCGAGCCATCTCCGCCGACTGCATAGTTCGAAAGAACGGTCAGCGCTGGGCGAACACGTTTGCCACCGGAGGCACGAAGATAATCGCTTATGTAAGCAACGACCTGAACGTTTGATTGCGCCTGGCGTTCAAACTCCGCCTCCACTTGCTCAAGTTCAGTCGAGATAAGACTGAAGATTCGCCGCGCGGAAATCTTTGCTTCTTCTAACGTGATTGTATGACCTGACAAAGGCATGCCTGTTAAGATTCGTTCGGTTGCTCTTCAGTTAGAGCGGTAGTTTGTAAACTGCATATGAATGGCGAAGTCTTTGTTCTTTAGCAAAGCAATTACTTCCTGAAGCGTATCGCGATCGCGGCCGGAGACGCGAATTACATCACCCTGGATCGAAGCCTGTACCTTCACCTTAGTATCTTTAATAAACCTTACGACTTCTTTTGCTTTCTCCTGAGGAATACCCTGTTGGATCTGGACCCGCTGCCTCACTGTGCCACCGGCTGCAGGTTCGATATCGCCATAGTTCAGAGCTTTCAAAGGAACCGTCCGGCGCACAAGCTTTTGCTGGAGGATATCGTTCATGTTTCGCAGCTTGGTCTCATCCTCCGCGGTCAGCACCAGTTCTGTCTTCTCAAGGACAACATTGGCCGAGCTGCCCTTGAAATCGAACCGCTGGCGCACTTCCTTGACAGTTTGATTGATCGCGTTTGCTACCTCTGCGGTGTCGACCTGGGAAACGATATCAAACGAGTTTTGCTGGGCCATTTGCTGTGTTCTTTATATGACTTAGTACTGTTTGGAAAGGAGCATAACATCAAAGCCCCAGCATGTGAAAGTTATCTCTTAGTGGGTGGCGAGTAAGTTTGAGGAGTGATTTTGAATAGAGAAACAAAGTTGGCAGCTGTAATTCTAGCGATCTCTTCCGTTTCAATTCCATGAATACCAGAAAGGCATTTCGCTACCTCAACAACATATGCGGGCTCATTACGCTTCCCCCGATATGGTATGGGTGCAAGAAACGGGCAGTCAGTTTCAATCAGCAATCTGTCGAGGGGAACTTCCCTTGCCGCATCCCGGAGTTCGTCAGCCTTCTTGAAAGTGATGATTCCTGAAAAGGAGATCAGAAAACCTAAATCAACAGCCTGCTTGGCCAAATCAAGCGTGCCACTGAAGCAATGCAGAACGCCAGCGAGCGGAGATCCCTCGCATTCAGTTCGCAGAATATCGATTGTTTCCTGTTCAGCCTCGCGTGTATGAATGATGACAGGGAGGTTGCACTCCCGCGCCGCCTTCAATTGACGCCGAAAGACGGCAACTTGAGTCTCGCGAGGCGAATTGTCGTAGTGAAAGTCCAAACCGATTTCACCCCATGCGACAATACGCCGGCTGCTTTTCACCAGCGCTCTGATTCTCTCTTCTGCTTTGTCGTCGTAGAGGCGAGCATCGTGAGGATGCGTGCCAATTGCCGTGTAGACACAATCGTGTTTCTCACCCAGCTCAACAGCCCGCTCAAAAACACCACCATGCGGGTCGCCGGTACCCACGTTCAGGATCACTGAGACACCGGACGACTGTGCGCGTTGAATTACCTCCGCGCGATCTGAGTCAAACTCCGGACCATCAATGTGAGCGTGTGAATCGATGAACATGCTTGTGTCCGATATGCTTTTCTAATGTCCGATATGCTCTTTATGTCCGATATGCTTTAGCTTGTCGCTGACTATCAAAGAAGACTTCATCGCCAGAAAACGACAAGCTAATAAAGCATATCGGACATGAAGAGCATATCGGACATAAGGAGCATATCGGACGTAAGGACTTATTTCAGCCGGGCGCCGTTTGGAACATCCTCCGTAAACGTAGCGATCACCGGCCGGCCTTCTTCACCAATTGAAGCCGCAACAACCATTCCCTGCGATTCAAAACCGCGAAGTTTGCGCGGCTTCAGATTCGCGACCACGACAACTTTGCGGCCGACGAGTTTTTCTGGTTCGTAGTACTGAGCGATTCCCGCCAGAACCTGCCGCGGCTTCTCTTCCCCGATGTCGATCTCCAAGAGAAGAAGTTTGTCGGCCTTAGGCACACGCTCCGCCGACAGCACCTCTCCCACACGCAGATCAACTTTTGCAAAGTCCCCAATCTCAATGAAGCTGGTGACGCCCTCAGCGCACGGAACCACATCAGCTTCTGTAGCATGTGTCATTGGCGGCGCTGGTTTGGTGTTCGCTTGAGTCGTGGCGCCGGCAACTGCATCGGCTTCAGTTGCGTGAACGCCACTCGGTTCCGTCCCCTGGTTAATCGCCGCCATGGTTTTTGCTTTGTCGATACGCGGGAAGGTCGGCTTTATGTCGCCGATGGGTTGACCTTCAACGAGAGCACCCCACTTGAGCTGGGCCGGATCAGTCGTCGCGGAAGAGTCGCTCAATCCCAGTTGGCTCGAAACGTCACTGCTAGCGCCAGGCATAACCGGATATAACAAGACACACAGCCAACGCAATGATTCGGCAGCACGATAAAGAACAGCGTTCAAGGTTTGCTTTTGATTTTCGTCTTTTGCCAAGTCCCACGGTTTCGCGTCGCTAATCATCTTGTCGACGCGTGCAACAACCGACCATGCCACTTCCAGTGCCCGACTGAAAGCGAAGCTTTCGAAATGCTGCAAAAACTGATCGCGAGCGTGTTCGATAAAACCTGCGATTGTGGTTTCGTCTGTATCGACTCCCGTCCGCTTTGCCAGCAGGAGCTTTTCTTCAGGGATATGGCCTGACGGAATCCGTCCCTCACAGTAACGCGAAATCATGGTAAGGGTTCTACTGGACAAGTTTCCCAGACCGCTGGCCAGATCGCTGTTCGCACGGTCGATTAGCGCTTCGTATCCGAAGCGGCCATCCTGTCCGAAGACCATTTCCCGCAGACAGAAATAACGGATGGCATCGGCGGGAAAATGACGACTTAGCACGTCGAGCTCAACAATGTTGCCGATCGTCTTCGACATCTTTCGCCCACTCGGATCCACCCACATTCCGTGCGCCACGATTGCGCGTGGCAGTTCAACGCCGGCCGCCAGCAGAAACGCAGGCCAATAAACGGCATGAAACCGCAAAATATCTTTGCCAACCAGATGCAGGGCGGGCCAATACTTTTCAAATCCAAAGACGCGCTCGCGTTCTTCGTTTCCAAAACCGATTGCCGTGATGTAGTTAATTAGTGCGTCGAACCAAACATACATTGTGTGGTCAGGATCATCCGGGACGGGCACACCCCAGCTCACAGACGTCCTCAGCCTGCTTACCGACAGATCCTGAAGACCGCCGCGCACGAAGCTTATTACTTCATTGTTTCTCGACTCGGGTCTCACGAAGTCTGGTCGATTTTCATAAAGCGACAACAGCTCCTGATCATAGTCCGATAAACGAAAGAAATAACTGTCTTCCGAGATCCGATCCAGAGCCGTATCATGAATCAGGCAAGTCGGCGCAGCACCTTCGGTCTTCGGCTCATGATATTCATCTTCAGTTTTGTAAGCCGCACACGCCGCGCAAAACCAACCTTCATAGTGGCCTTTGTATATGGCTGTGTTGCCTTTCGGCGTTTTTGCCTTTGCCACTCGCCGCCAGAACTCGCTGACTCCTTGATAGTGAAAAGGCTCAGTCGTGCGCATGAAGATGTCATAGCCACCGTGCTCGCCATCGAGACCAAACTCAGCAGTCATTTTCTTGTAGTAACTGACAACGTAGTCGGCCTGTTCTTTTGGTGTGCGGCTGGCCTTCTGGGCCGCGCGCTCGATATTGATGCCGTGCTCGTCGGTGCCGGTTAGAAACAGCGTATCAATACCTCGCTGTCTCTTTGAACGAGCAATAGTGTCAGCCACGATCATCGTGTAGAGATGACCAAGATGCGGCAGGCTATTAGCGTAATAGATAGGTGTTGTGACGTAGAAGGTTTTCATCTGGTAAATTACGATTCACCATTCACTTTCTTATCGCAAACTCGTCGCCGGCGTTGAATCGCGGCATTTGGTCCATATCAGCGATGCGCAGGCCAATTGCCAGGGCTATTTCCGCCTCCTGGATCATCCCCCGAAAGTCCCAGGAATCGCTGTATTCATCGGAAGGTTGATGATAGTGCGCCGTGTTGTAAGCTTTGAATTGCTCTGCGCCCCAACCTTTAGGCCGCCCGACGTAGTCGTCGCCTTCTTTCAAACTAATCGAAGGTACTCCCACTCTGGCAAACGGAAAATGATCCGAACGATAGAAAGAACCCTGTTCCGGACGCGCGTCTGGTGACACGCGCATGCCGCGTTCCTGGGCGACGTCCTCTACCACTGTCTGCAGAGTAGAACGTTCGGCACCCAGCGGAATAAAATCGTGCGTCATGCCCAGCACGTTCATCGAGTCGAGATTGACATCCGCAGCTGTCTTCTCAACGGGCACCAAGGGATGTTTCGCATACCATTCCGCGCCTAACAATCCCTGCTCTTCGGCGGTGGGAAATAGGAACAGGCTTGACCTTCTTGGCCGTTGTGCAACAGGGAGCTTTGACAATGCTTCGGCAATCGCAAGAACGGACGCAACTCCGGAAGCGTTATCGACCGCGCCGTTGTAAATAGTGTCACCGGTTTTGTCGGCAGCGCCGACGCCGAGGTGGTCCCAGTGTGCCGAGTAGACCACATACTCGTTACGCAGTTTCGGATCCCGACCTTCAAGAATACCGACGACATTAGGAGCGGCGACGCGCTTCACCTCACTCTTCAAATTGATCTTCCCTTTCAACCCTAGCTTTATGGGCTGAAAATTGCGGCTAGCGGCCTGTGTTCGCAAGGCGTCGAGATCCTGGCCGGCGCGCTTCATCAGTGTATGTGCAGCCTCGTCTGTCATCCAGGAACGAAACTGCAAGAAAGGTGTGGCATCGTTCTGAGTGCGAGCAATATCGAAACGCCACGAGCCGTTTGACGTGCGCACAACGCTCCATGGATACCCGGCCGATTGATCTGTGTGGAGCAATATCACTCCAGCTGCGCCACGTCGTGCGGCCTCTTCATATTTGTATGTCCAACGGCCGAAGTAGGTAAGTGTCTTGCCGCCAAACAGGTTCGGCTCATCGCTGGTCGCCGGTGGATCATTCACCAGCATCACTAGTATTTTTCCGCGATAGTCTAAAGCGTCGCCTTTGTAATCGTTCCAACGATATCCCGGAGCATCAATGCCATAGCCGACAAAAACAAGATCGGCGTCCACGTCGACATCTTCGGTCTGTGCGCCAGTAAACGCGACAAACTCATCCGCGAATTTGAAACTTTCTTTTCCTCCCCGGCCTGATATGGTTAGTTTTGTATTGGGGTCTGCTTTAACTCCCACAAGTGAGACTGGTTGAAGAAAGCTGCCGTGGTCGCCGGCTCCTTTCAAGCCAAGCGCCTCCAACTGCGATGCTATGTATTTGGCCGCAATCTCGCCGCCTCGCGCGCCCGTACCCCGGCCCTCTAGCGCGTCGTCGGAAAGGAATTTGATGTGAGACCGCAGTCTGGCTTCGTTAATCTCCGTGCGCGCTGGCCTGGGTTGCTGGGAAAGTCCGTTGATCGACATAGCAGTTATTATAAGTATAGTAAGGCAGATGCACATTTCCGAGCGTAGTCTTCGTGACATGCTTCGATCCTCAATCTTTACCCGTAATGAGAGACATCGCCTCAGCTCGCGTACGTGGATCAGTGCGGAAACCGCCCAGAACCGCTGACGTTACCGTTTTCGCATCAGCCTTTCTGACCCCTCTTAAGGTCATACATGTGTGCGCGGCTTCGATCACTACCATTACGCCAATTGGTTTGAGACCTTCAAAGAGTGTGTTGGCAATGTCGGTCGTCAGGCGTTCCTGCAGCTGCAAACGTCGTGAAAACGTTTCCGCCAAACGCGCCAGCTTCGAAATGCCAAGAATGCGTCCCTGCTTGGGAATGTAGGCAATGTGACATTTGCCTACAAACGGCGCCAGATGATGTTCGCACATCGAAGCGATACTAATGTCCTTCACTATGACCATTTCGTCGTGTTTGTCTCCCGGCAACGGAATAACATGCTGGCGCGGATCTTCACGCATGCCGGAAGTCAATTCAGCAAACATGTCCGCCACACGTTGAGGCGTCTCCAGCAGACCGGGACGCTCGAGGTCTTCGCCGAGTCCTTGAAGTATCAAACGCACGCCCTGCGCAATCAATTCACGGTCGACCGGCGGAACGGCTTTCTGTCGCTTCTCACTCTGTTTTTGTTCTGAAAACTTTGTTGCCATAGGATCCTATTTCATAGAAGTCATTCGCCAAGTTGAGTGCGGTTGCTACCGCTCCCGGTTCTGTAATGCGAGTGCAAACCGCACTGCTTCTTCGACAACTTTTAGCGGCACGCCGGCCTTTCGCGCGGCCAAACGACATTGCTCAAACTCAGGCATTTCGTTTACTACCCGCCCGTTTAAGTGGGCTACTTTAACATCTATTGGGCCATATCGGGTTTCCACGCTCACAATGTTGCGCTCCAGGGCGCGGCGTTCCACCTCATAACTGCGCACACCTAAAGTTGTGGTCTCGGTAAAGAGCAACTCCATGACTGCTTCTTTCTCTTGGGCGTCGCAAAGTATTGAGAGCAACACACCAGGCCTGTTCTTCTTCATCTGTACCGGCGTGAAGTAACAATCAAGCGCGCCCAATTCGAAGACGCGATCCATTACGTGTCCGATAATCTGCGGGGTTACGTCATCAATATTTGTCTCGATCATGAGGAGTCGTTCATCCGTGCCGATCATCGGCCCACTCTCACCCAGCAGGACACGCAAGACGTTGGGAAACTTGTCATACTCGCGCGTGCCCGCACCGTAACCCGCTTGCGAGATTGTCATCCTGGGTATTGCGCCGTACTCGTCGCAAACCGATGTGATAATTGCCGCCCCAGTAGGTGTCAACAGCTCACCTTTGATCTCAGTCGAATAGAACGGTACACCCTTAAGTAGCTCGGTCACAGCAGGAGGAGGAACGGGAAACCGGCCATGTGACATCTCCACCGTACCGCTGCCAGCATGTAGCGGAGAACTAACAAAGCGATCGATATTGAGCAGTTCAAAGCAAATTGATGCACCAACGACATCAACGATCGCATCCAGCGCGCCTACCTCATGGAAGTGAACATGTTCGACGGGCTCATTGTGCACGCGAGCTTCGGCTTCTGCGAGACGTGTAAATATTTTTGCGGCCCGTTGCTTCACGCCATCGGACAACCCCGAGTCGTGGATAATTTTCAGGATTTCGGCAAGATGACGGTGACTATGTTCGTGGGCGGTTTGCACACGGGCGTAAGTAGCGCTCAATCCGGAGCGGTCGACCGTATCAAATTCAACGCTGAAGCCCTGTACGCCAAGAAGGGATAGTCGTTCGCGCAGTACGAGAGGATCTACTCCCGCAGCTACCATGGCGCCGAGGATCATGTCCCCACTCGCACCGGCAAAACAGTCGAAATAAAGAATCTTCATAGTTGAAAAAGGACAGCCGTACTTCTCGCCTTCGAGCCAGCGCAACTGGTTGGAGTGCCAGTGGTGTTCCGTTCTACATTCCAATCAGCGGCAATACTTCGCCTGCCTTTCCCGTAAGCACTTCATCACAAAGGTCGGAAAGCGGTGTTCGTTCTGGATTCACTTCACAAACGAAGGCTCCGGCAGCCTTCGCAATCTCCGGTAAGCCCGCGGCCGGATAAACCAGCGCTGAAGTTCCCACCACAAAGCAGAGCTGGGATTGCGAAGCTTTTTCGGCAGCCCGTTCAAGCGCACCTTGCGGCAACAGTTCCCCGAACAAAACCACATCAGGACGCAACCGGTCGCCGCATTGCAGGCAGGCTTCAGGTCGATCGGTGTCTACCGAAATCTCATGACACCGGTGGCAGCTTATACAACGTGCACGCCAGATATTTCCGTGGAGTTCGATGACCCGTTTCGAGCCTGCCTTCTGGTGCAGGCCATCTATGTTTTGCGTGACGAGTGTGAACTCTGGAAATCGATGCTGCCAGCGCACAAGCTCGTAGTGTGCCGGATTCGGTTCAAGAATTCCTAGCAGGTTACGCCTGTAGTCAAACCATTCCCAAACAGCGGGAAGATCGCGTTGTAGCATCTCTATTGAAGAAAGTACCGCAAAAGGTAGGCCTTTCCAGACCGCGGAGTCACCGCCACCACGAAACGTCGGTACTCCTGACTCAGCCGAAACGCCCGCTCCGGTCAACACGAAAACGCGAGTCGAACTGACGAAGCGCCGGCACAGTTCGGCTGAAACTATTGGCGCTGCGATGCTTTGCATTACGGACGCTCGATGGTATCAGAGCGAGCCGACCGCAAGGAAGTGGTGGGGTGAGTGACGGGTAACGACGAGACCCCTCGCGAGATACAAATCGTCAGCTGGCTGAATTCTGACGGACAACCACGTATTGCAAATAGCCGCTCAGGAGTTTTTCGAGTCTCTCCATTTCAATCGGCTTAGTAATGTATTCGTTACACCCCGTTTGGATGGCAGCTTCCTTCATCCCGTAGGTGTGGAAGGCAGTCATTGCAATAATCGGAACACCTTCACACTTTCCTTTGAGGGCACGAACCTTTTCTACAAGGCTGAGCCCATCCAAGCGTGGCATATTTAAGTCGACAAGAATCAGGTCAGGACAGCGTTCATGCACTATCTCAATCGCTTCTTGCCCGTTTGACGCCTCTATTACACGGTAGTTATTCATAAGCAACATCTGTTTTAGCATCAGACGTATGTCATCTGAATCGTCTACCAACAAAACGGTCGAACCCGAAAACAAACTCACGGTCAGGCAAGCCTCCCCTACTGGTGTCGGGGTCTTTTCTTAATGGGGGATTCGCTTCAAATAGGGGAAGGGGTACTTTATAGCACAAGTTTCCGCAAATTGTCTCCAAGTCATTGAAGAACCGAGTCAAGCGCCGTTACTCGCAGTAACTGAGCGGCTACGTTATACTCAGCGCTTTTGCATTAGCGGCTAATCTGCCCATCTGATCTTAAAGCGATGACACTAACCGACCTCCAACACCGATTGCGAAAAAGGATCCGAGCGGCCGCGCTCGAACTCTTTGGCGTAGAGCTCGATCAGATAAATGCCGAGGCCCCACCTCGGGCGGAGCTGGGAGACCTCGCTTTTCCTGTTTCATTTGAATTAGCCAAACTGATCAAGCAGGGCGCAGGAGTTAAGCTGGCACCCCGCGCGATCGCCGACCAACTCAAGGGCGTGCTCGAGGGTGTCGAAGAAGTTTCGCGGGTTGAGATTGCCGGAGCAGGCTATATAAATGTCTTCTTTGACCGCGCCAAACTTCTTAGTTTGTTTGCTTCACCAACTTCCAGGACCTCAGCCGTGGACAACAGCGATAAGCCGAAGAAGATGGTGGAACACACGAGCATCAATCCGAATAAGGCCGCCCACATCGGGCATGTGCGCAATGCTGTGCTTGGCGACACCTTTGTGCGCATACTTAAAGCGGCGGGCGAGCGCGTGGAGGTGCAAAATTACATCGATAATACAGGCGTACAGGTTGCCGACGTCGTTGTAGGCTTCATGCACCTCGAGAAGCTGGCCCTCGATGAGATTAAGGCCCTTGATGCTTCCCTGCCTCCGGAGCGTCCATTTGATTACTACTGCTGGGACCTTTATACGAAGGTTGGGCTGTTCTATCGCGACGGACACCCAACCGCTGAACTGAATCCAGAAAGAATCAAACTCCGCAATGATGTCCTGCATGCGCTGGAGGAAGGCAACAATCCGACGGCGGAATTGGCTGACTACGTGGCCACCAGGAATGTCGAATGTATCGTGGACACAATGGAACGTCTGGGGATTCGTTACGACCTGCTTGCAAGGGAGTCGGACATTCTGCACCTCCATTTTTGGGAGCGCGCCTTTGAATTAATGAAGAGCTCGGGTGTCATCAGATTCGAAAGTGAAGGACGACATGCGGGCTGCTGGGTCATGCCTTTTGAGTCGCATACCGGTACTGACGAGCACGAGTCGGACAAGATCATTGTGCGTTCGAATGGCACTGTGACCTACACAGGAAAGGACATTGCCTACCAACTGTGGAAGCTCGGTAAACTGGGACTCGATTTTCACTACCAGCTGTTTCGCAACTATGCGGATGGGCAGCCGCTGTGGGTAACGACGACCGATCCCGATGCGGAAAAGAAGGCGCCAGTGGCACGCCCGCAGTTTGGCGGCGGCGTTACTGTCTACAACGTGATCGATTCGCGCCAATCTTATCCACAGGAGATCGTGGCCCGCGGGGTCGCTGCCGTCGTTCCTGAAATAGGTGAGGAAGCAAGCGTCCATTTTGGCTACGAGATGGTCGCGCTGTCGCCGGCGGCCTGCGAGGAGTTGGGCATAGAGTTAAGCCCGGAAGATCGTCGACGACCATTCATCGAGATGAGCGGCAGAAAAGGTCTCGGCGTAAAGGCTGACGATCTCATCAACCGTCTTGAATCAGATGCATTGCGCGAAGTCGATTCCAGACACGCCGAACTTTCCGCCGCGGAGAAAAAAGCCACGGCACACGAGATAGCCGTGGGTGCACTTCGCTACTTTTTGTTGAAGTTTACCCGCAACTCGGTAATAGCTTTTGATTTCAGCGAGGCACTCTCATTCGAAGGTGAGACAGGTCCATACTGCCAATATGCAACAGTCCGGGCAAACTCCATTTTTCGGAAGCTGACCACCGAAGCGCGAGATGAGGCTGTCCAATTAATCGCAAAGACATCGACTGATAGTGACCTGCAAACGAAGGTAACTCAGGCTTTGTCTGGAGACACCGGAACTGAAATCTGGTCGCTGGTGATGCTGGCTGAACGGTTGGATGAAGTGATTGCGCAATGTGGGGTTTCCGCCGAGCCTGCCAATCTTGCTAAGTACACCTTCAATCTTGCAAAGGCGTTCAATCTTTTCTATCACCGGCATCGGATTCTAACCGAGGAAGATACAACGAGAAAATCAGTTCTGATCGCAGCCGCCGATATCACGAGAAATCGATTAACCGCCGCGCTGACCACTCTGGGAATCAGCGTTCCGGAGAGAATGTAGGCAGACAACTGTACTTTTGCTGAAGGCTGAGAGAGTATAAAACTATCATGCTAATCGTAATGAAAAGTGACGCGACAGACAGCGAGATTCAGGCTGTCTTGAGGGTCATTGAAGATTTGGGTTTCAAACCACATTCGATGCCGGGAGCGACGCGCACTGCCATTGGTATTACTGGAAACCAGGGCGCGGTTGACCCTTCGCATTTTGAAAACCTTGCAGGCGTCGCCGAAGCAATCCGGGTTAGTAAACCATACAAATTGATTACGCTGGATCTGCGTCCGGAGAAAACGATCGTTCGCGTAGGTGATGCGACGATTGGAGGAGAGGAGCTTGCCATTATCGCCGGACCTTGTGCCATTGAAAGCCGGGCCCAGGCATTTGCCATCGCCGAAACCGTGCGTCGTAGTGGAGCGCGCTTCTTTCGGGGCGGCGCTTACAAACCGCGCACGTCGCCCTATGCTTTTCAGGGGCTCGGCGAGGAAGGACTGAAGATCCTGGCGGAGGTGCGCGACGTCTATGGTTTGAAGATTGTGACTGAGGCTTTAGACGAGGCCGGTATCGACCTCGTAGAGCGATATGGCGATATGATTCAGATAGGTGCTCGCAACATGCAGAACTTCTCGTTGTTGCGGCGGGCCGGCAAGTCGCATCTGCCGATACTGTTGAAGCGCGGGCTTTCCGCTACGCTAGACGAGTGGCTACTCGCCGCAGAGTACATCATGTCAGAGGGCAACTATCAGGTCGTTCTTTGCGAACGCGGTATTCGCACCTTTGCTCAACACACACGCAACACGATGGACTTGGCCGCGATCCCTGCGGTGCGCCGTATTTCGCACCTTCCCGTGCTCGTTGATCCTTCTCATGGAACCGGTAAGAACTATATGGTGACACCCCTGGCTCGTGCGGGAGTGGCCGTTGGTGCTGATGGCTTGATCGTTGAAGTTCATGACCAGCCCGACCACGCGCTTTCCGATGGGGCCCAGGCACTGACTCCCGAGCAATATGAACAACTGGTCAGCGAAGTGCGCGCGATCCATGACGTAATTGTGCCCGCGCCGGTGAGTTAGTGGCAGGAGAGTGTGGCAAGGGCAAAACAGGGGCAGGAGCAGACGGCGGACCAGGAGCCGGGGCAGACGGCAGGAGCAGGAAGCCGACAATACAACCAGCGCTTGATTCAAATAGGACTTTAGGGTTTTGCTTTTCCTGCCCCTGCCGTCTGCTCCTGCTCCTGATCCGCCGACTGCGCCTGCTGCCTCTCCTTACTGGCCGGTTAGGATCTGAGCAAGGTCTCTGGAAAAC
>WNFR01007601.1_pt1 | contig 19741 bp, 26 predicted proteins | sample 5400221 | NCBI WGS metagenome assembly WNFR01 (sample SAMN13153357, study PRJNA577476) | soil metagenome | isolation source: 40 cm soil under Madrone tree | place: USA:California | collected 2016-06-14 | reverse complement strand
GAGCGGCAGCAATGCTAATCTCACCGATCTTTTTGTGCGGGCCGACGTCCCCTATCATGCAGTCCACCGAATTGCCCTTGTACGTCACCCGAGCAAAGCAGCCGCGGACGACTCCTTTAGTTTTCTGGATGATAACAGGGGGGACAACGACATAGGGGACAGTCGCAGAATCAACGTACCGTTTTGGGGTATCCTCCTGTTCGCCGCGGACGTGGTAAGCAGTTTTAGAGACGATGATGCCGCCAGGAAAAATCTTTGGCTTGCCGTTTTCAATGACGACAATGTCCTTAAACCAGTCCGCAATGCCGACAACTTCGCCATGCCGAATTCCCATTCCACCGTTGGCGAGAGCTTCTGAACCCGAATCATCCGCCATGTAAGCCGCGCGGGCATCGTTCTGACCGTTAGCGCCATCGGCATCAATATCTGCATCAGCGACGACCGTGACTTTTTCGCCCTCTGGACCATCCTCCAATCGAATCTTGCAACCTTCGATGGTGTCGATGATCATAAGAACCTGGGTTTTAAACCGAAGCGCCACAGGTTGTCTACAAGTCTTTTCACCCAGGAGTCGAAAGCGTAAGCAGACCGATTACCAGTCTGCGGGTAGCTTCTTGCCCGCGGCAAGTGCTCCAGATTCAATCCCATTACGGATGCAGGTCAGGTAGCCTTTGGTCATATCATGATCGCCGATCAGTTCCGGGCTGTGAGTGAAATCGGCCACGACCGCGCTGATCGTGTCAAAGGCGCGCGCTAGAAAACTCCGTTGCTCCTGACTGTCTGCGTCGGGCTCGCCGTCGGAGTCGAAATGGATGAGACGCCCGGTGTGCGTGTAGTCGAAAGCCCGAGGCGGCACGCGCGGGACCACGTCGTGATCGTTGACGAAGCGGTAATATACGCTGCCGAATTTGAGTTCGATATTGTTGCAGAAATCGTGCAAGCCCACGCGGGGTTGGCCGAAGGTGTAGAGACCATTGAGCGGGAGCAATGTTTCGGGATCGTACGTGCAAGCCCCGCCTGCGAGGACGGCAAGCGCGCCCCCGAGGCTGTGGCCGGTGATCCACAAAGTGCGGCGCGTCCCGGCGCCAGCTTTCTTTAATAGCTTGCGGATGCTATCAGCCCAGCTGTCCCGCAGTGAATTGGCGAAGCCGGAGTGGACGTTGCCGACATCGGGCGCCAGCTCGAAGAACCACCGAAAGGCGCTGGGTGCGGCTAGGGCGTCGGTAGCCCAGTCTTTGATTTTGCCTGGTTCCGTCCCGCGGAAGGCGAGAACGACATGTTGCTTGGACGCGGCAACGAAGCCCTCCGTGTCGATGACGAAGTTGTGGTGTTCGAAGGGCTCGAAGAATTGGTCGAGACCGAGCTCTTCTTCCGCGCGGCGTTGCGCCTTTGTATTATCGACTTCGTAGGCGATGGTGGCGGCGAGCGCAAGGGCCTCGGCATTGACGGCGCTGAAGCGGGTGGTGGCGGGTTCGAACCTCATGGCAAGGAGATCGGTGATGGGTTGAAGTTGAGGCGTAAGGGGGTTACACCAGGTTACACCACGCAGGGGATCACTTTGGAAGTGAAATGTAAAGAAGAATGAGTGGAGTCGTAAGCCGTCGCGTTAGGCCTAAGCACTCCGGGCCGCGAGCGCCTGCAAAAGTTCGGCGATGACTTCAATGCGCGGTTGTTGTCGCGAGTTAGCTTGACCCTTCGAGAATGCGAGCAGATAAACGGCGCACTCATTCAAACCTGCTGAATCGAGTTGTAACCGAATGCCTCAAATGCGTGCCGCCGGTTTTGCCGCGCTGGAAAACCGCTTGTGCGCGTGGCAGTTCTCCGGCAGTTTGGTTCGGAATGACGCCGGATCGCAGACTGAGTTGTCTCAGCATTTTTTTGTTCATCGCGCTCTGCGCCAGTCTGTTCGTGAATTTTGTGTTGATGATCGCCGCGTTTAAGCGCGTGAGCGGAATCCGTGAAGCAGAGCCGATACCGCGTTTCCGTGAAATTCTGCTGCAAAGAGGTGCACACGCGACGACGGAAAAGATCGCGGTCATTACGATGCGCGGCCTGATCAGTTCTTCCATTCCGGGAAGCGTCAGTGACTCGATGGTAGATGACTTGCGCGCGGCACTGCAGCAGGCGCGCGATGACAGTCGCGTAAAGGCCATTGTTCTGGAGATCGATTCACCGGGCGGGGAAGTCACAGCTTCCGATGAGATCTACAACGCGGTCGTTAAGACACGCGCAACCAAACCAGTCGTCGTCTATATGGAGTCATTGGCGGCGTCGGGTGGGTATTATGTCTCCTGCGGCGGCAGATTCCTGATGGCAAATGAAACGACCATCACCGGAAGCATTGGCGTCATCATTCAAACGCTGAACTACGAGCAACTACTTAACAAAATCGGGCTCGCTTCCGTCGTTTTTAAGAGCGGCAAATTTAAGGACATGCTCAATGGAGCGCGACCGATCACGCCGGAAGAACGGGAACTCGTGCAGAACTTCATCATGGGCACGTATGACAAGTTTCTTGGAATCGTGGCGAAGGAGCGAAATCTGCCGACTGATCTTCTGCGCAATTCGATCGCCGATGGCCGAATTCTCTCTGGGAAAGAAGCATTGCGGAACAAGCTCATTGACGGTCTTGGCGAATTGGACGACGCGTTCACCAAAGCAAAACAACTGGCAAACGCACCGGACGCGAAAGTGGTGAAGTACGGTCCACCGTTCAGTCTCGCGCGATTTCTTCGAGTGTTTGGTGAATCCGACTCGAAAATCGAATTGCAACTTCCGAAGCAACTCCTGCCACAGCTCGAATCGGGACGCGCGTATTTCCTGCCCAGTTACTACGCTCCGTAGCAGTGAGGGTAGCGCATGCGACAGCACCCTCCATGATGCTATCGGGAAACTTTTTCGCAGCATTCGGAGCCGCCCCGAACCTCGCCCTGAATCTGCTTTCCGTTCTCTACCTCGTTGGCAGTGTTTGTGTTTATCTTTTGCTGATCTCTCAGATCAGCACAGGCATCCGTAACCGCTCCATCGCTGATGCACCGGAACGAACCTTTGGATTCCCGGAAGCAATTCTTGCGAGTGTGCTGATCCTTTTCTTTCTGATGACCATTAGCTCAGCAGTTCAAGACCCGTCGATCCAGTTTAACCCACGCAATCTTCTGGCAAATCTGCTCCTCACCGCTTTCGTGGTTCTCGTAATCGTTACTCTTCTCCAGTTTCGTGGCTTCGATGTTGGTGCATTGGCGGGATTTTTCCGAGTAGGTTTTTTCCGAGCTTTAGGCACCGGAACGATGCTGTTATTCTTTGCTTATCCTTTGATTGGGTTGTCTGAGGCGGTTAACCAGCGGTTTTTCGGTGGCGACACGAGCAAGCAGAGCATTGTCGAGTTCTTCAGTGGATCGCGCACGATCGAGGAACGGCTAATGATCATTGTTTTCGCGGTCGCCATCGCTCCGGTTGTCGAGGAGTTTGTTTTTCGGTTTTTCATCTATGGCGTAATCAAACGCTACTTTGGCTGGGTCGCCGGCGTGATTCTCAGCGCGGGCCTGTTCGCTGCGGCCCACGCACATTTTCCGTCGTTTGTGCCGTTGTTGGTTCTGGGAAGCTGTTTCGCCATTGCGTACGAATGGAGCGGCTCCCTGCTTGTCTCAATGACAATGCATTCGCTTTTTAACTCGCTCACTCTCACCGCCCTCGCGTTCCCAGAGATTTTTTCTCAATGAAGCTTGGTTCTCTGGGGGAAGATTTGCTACTCGACCAGATCGCGCGTGATCTTCCGCGTGCGGATAACCGGAAAATCTTCGCTGGCGTTGGTGACGATTGCGCAATTGTTCAAATGGCTGACGCCCAAAACTTAGTTGTACTCAAAACCGACTGCGTTGTTGAAGGGGTGCATTTCCTCCGCAAAGCAAAGGCCTTGCACGTCGGATGGAAAGCGATGATGCGCCCCCTGAGCGATTTTGCCGCGGCTTCAGCCGTGCCTCGGTTTGCGCTGATCACGCTGATCGCTCCGCAAAAAACCGACGTCGCATGGATAAGAGAACTGTATCGCGGACTGCGAAAGTCCGCGGACCATTTCGACGTCAGTATAGTTGGTGGGGAAACCAGCAGCACACCGGGGACGATTGCCGTTTCGGTGAGCGTAATCGGCTTTGTCGAACGCAACCGGGCGGCATCGCGGCGGGGCGGAAAACCCGGTGATGCCCTGTTCGTTACCGGCCGGCTTGGAGGGGCAGCGAGACAAAAGCATCTCAAATTCGTTCCGCGCATTGTCGAATCGCGCTGGCTTACAAAAAATTTCTTCATTCACGCGATGATGGATCTAAGCGACGGCCTCGGTGCCGATCTGCCCCGACTCGCGCACGCCAGCAAAGTCGGTTTCAACATCGACGTTGAGAATCTGCCGGTCGCGCGCGGTGTTGATGTCAGCGCCGCAATTTCGGAGGGCGAGGACTATGAATTGCTCTTCGCAATTTCTCCACGCAACGGGATTCACCTGGCGCGAGCGTGGCGCCGAGAATTCCCGGGACTATCGCTGACTCGAATTGGCTCGCTCAGTCAAAAATCGAAAAGCGAAAAGCGAAAATTGCCTCTTGGTTACATTCATTTCCAGCAGCCCCTCTGAGACGGAAGCGATCGGGATGCAAGTTGCGGAGGACCTCGACGCCGGCTCTGTACTCGCCCTGAAAGGCGAGCTTGGCAGCGGGAAAACCGTTTTTACAAAGGGTCTCGTCACCGGATTGGGATGTCGTGCCGTAGCAACCAGTCCCACATTTACAATTGTTCATGAATATCAAGGCGGGCGGTTGCCCATTTATCACTTCGATTTCTTCCGCTTGGAAAACCGAGGATCAACCGATCGCCTTGGTCTTGACGACTATTTTTTTGGCGATGGCGTTTGCGTGATCGAATGGGCCGATCGCTTTCCCGATTTGGTTCCCGCGCATGCCCAGTGGATTTTTTTCGAGATAAAATCGGAACGTCAGCGGATCATAACCCTTCTTGATCACCGCGATGAAGCTTCTGGCGCTTGAACTTTCCACCGCGTGCGGCAGCCTGGCATGGCTGGACGGGGAAGTCGAGTTCGCACGCGAATGGCCTAACGACAGGAAAAATTCCGCACCATTCTTTGAGAATCTCCAAAATGTCAGAAGAAAATTTGGCGTCCCGGAGACGATCATTGTCGGACTTGGCCCGGGATCCTACGCGGGAACGCGTATTGCGATTTCGGCGGCAATTGGATTACAAGTTTCTTGTAACGCACACTTAATCGGATATCCCTCGATTTGCGCAATGGAGTCCGATGCGCAGGAATACTACGTGCTGGGCGACGCACGCAGGGAATCTTTCTTCTTCGCGCGCGTAGTCCGTAATGAATTGCTTGAAGGTCCAGTGTTGTTTTCGGGGCCCGATTTGAAAGCGAAGCTCGGATCGCTCGATGCGACGATGGCGGTCTTTTCTTCGGAATTGCTCCCGCAATTTGGCCGCGCCGTAATTCATTATCCTTCGGCTCGCGTGCTGGCCAGGCTTGCCCACGAGGCGCGATGCAGCTTTTCTTCTCCACCGCTTGAGCCACTTTATTTACGCGAACCACACATCACGATCTCACAATGAAACAAACTTACCGTTGCTGGGCTGAAATCGATCGCGCCGCGTTGCGGCACAATGCAAAGGTCGTGCGGGATCGAATCGGATCCGCCGAAATGCTCGCGGTGGTGAAGGCGAATGCTTACGGCCACGGACTACCCGGCGTGGCGCAAGCGCTCGCCGATGATGCGCAATTATTCGGCGTAGCCAACGTCGAAGAAGCTCGGACCTTACGTGAATCGCTTCCTCATCCTATCATCATTCTTGGCCCGGCAACTCCGGAGGAACGCCCGATCATTGCGCAGATCGGATTTATTCCGACGATCTCTAGTTTGGACGAAGCCCAGGCATTCGATCAGCTCAAACCGGTATCAGTCAATTTCAAGATCGACACCGGCATGGGGCGAATGGGCGTGGTCGAGAACGAAGCGCTGAAGGTTTTCAAGCGAGTGGCGGCGCTTCCAAACATTGAGATCCACAGCATTTCGACCCACATGCCGGTGTCGAATGAACATGCAGAATATACGCGCGACCAGCTCGTTCGATTCCAGAAAATTCTCGAACGAATCCGCGCGGAAGTTCCGGGAAGTTACAAGGCGCACGTGTTGCAAAGCGCCGGCACGCTCGCTTTTAATCAGCCGACATTCGAAATCGTGCGCGCCGGCATCATGCTTTATGGTATTTCGCCGCTACCCGAATTTCGAGAGTTACTCAAGCCAGTCATGACGTGGAAAACACGAGTTTGCCTGGTGCGCGACGTGCCGAAAGGCAGCTCGATCAGTTATGGTCGGACGTTTATCGCGCCGAGAAACATGCGAGTCGCAACTTTGTCAGCCGGCTATGCGGATGGGTATCCGTGGCATCTCTCCAATCGTGGTTCTGCCGTTTTGGTCCGTGGGAAGCGCTGCTCTATTCTCGGCCGGGTAACGATGGATTTGATGGTGATCGATGTCAGCGGGTTCGATGATGTGCAGGCAGGCGACGATGTTATCCTAATGGGCCGCGATGAAGCTGAAGAAATTTCCTGCGCTGAACTGAGCGAAAGAGCCGGAACAATTACCTGGGAAATGATTACGCGAATTGGCGCACGGGTGCGGCGAGTTTATGTTTGAGGAGCGTTGAAGTGTTGAAACATTAGAGCGGACCAGAGTAACGAGCTCGGTTGAATGCTTGAACGCTTCAACTGTTTAACGAGACAATGTTCCAGATCATCTTTAACGAGCTGAGCGCCGCGGAGATCTCGGCGTTGCCAAAAAGCTTGCAGCTCGAGTTGCTGGCCGAGTTTCAAATCTTACCCGAAGACCTGGAGCAGCTGGACTCGGAGCGCTTCGGCGTGATCGAACGCGACGGAAGAAAACTGTATCGTTATCGCGCGAAAAATTACCGAATCTACTTTGCCAAAACCGACGAAGGCATCAAGGTGCATCGTGTCTTGCACAAAAACACGCTTCGCGATTTTCTCTTCCGCAGTAAACTGCCAGTTTCCGAGGATGCGCAATTGGGCGAAGCGCGCGAGTTCTGGAAGTTAATCGAGGAAGGCGAGCGAAGGCCGAAGACCTAAGTGCCGAGTTTCCTCTGACGAATCCGACTCGGCAGAACAAACACTACTTCATCAACAGAACCGAGCGACTGCGCTTGATTTCGCGCGTGATTTTCCGGTGCATATACGCAGGCATGCCGGTAACGCGACGGGGAAGAATTTTGCCGCTCTCAGTCACGAATTTCTTCAGCAGATCAGGATTCTTGTAATCGATTGCTTCTATGGCGATGTCGATCCGGCGTCGCGGCATGGGCCGATTCGCGCGGCGAAATGCGGAACGACGTTTTGGCGTTTTTGGCTGCATGGCTGGCTATTTGGTCTCGCGATGCAATGTGCGCCGCCCCAAAAAAGGATTGTATTTTTTCTTCTCCAGCCTGTTCGGCGTGCGCGGACTTTTCTTGTTACGAGTCGTCATATAACGCGAAGGCGGTTTCCCAAGCGCCTTGGCCTCCGTGCATTCGAGAGTGACAATCTCCTGCGCCATAGGACTCTACTCCTTCGCCTCCGGTGGAGTAGCTTCTTCCTCCTCTGACTCGGCACCTTCCTCTTCGGTCAAGCCGAACAAAGAAGTGACGGATGCACGAACGCGTGCGGCCTTACTCTGTTTTTCCAGCTGTGATTGACACTCAACCGTGAACCGGGCAAACGGGATTGCTTCGAGACGGGCGTGCGGGATTGATTTGCCGGACATTTCGCACTTTCCGTACGTTCCAAGCTCGATACGCTTGAGTGCCTCATCGATCTCATACAGCGCGTCCTGCTCTTGCGATAGCAAACTCAGCGCGAAATCGCGATCGTATGCGTCCGAACCGGCATCGGCCTGGTGCATTCCGAAAGCCGACGCTTCGCTGCCTTCAGCACGGGACCTAAGTGTGCCCTGAGCGACGCCGGCCATAGAATCGACTACTGCGTCACGAAGCTGAAGAAGCTTTTGTTTTTGTTTACGAATGAAGGGGTCCAGCTTCTTTTCGCGATGGTTCAACCCAAGAAGCACCGCAGCTGGCGACTCCGTGCTTTGCCAATTTGTCTTTGGCGAGCGGCGCGCGGTCTTTTTTACACGCACAGGAGTTTTGCGCCCGGTCTTCCTGGCGTGAAGCTTGCGAGCTGGCTTCCGTACAGCCGACTTTGCGCCAGAACTCTTCTTTTTCTTTGATTTGGCCATAGTGACTGTTGAGCGTCCCTTCTAATCGACCGGGGGTTGGAAAATGGACGCTTAATTAAGAACATTTATCTCAGCGTGCAAGCGGATTCGCCCAAAAAAGTTTCGATTGGGTACCGCAACGATCTTTAGCTCTAACGTCGCCGCCCCAGAGGGATTAATGAATGGCTGATCTGATGGAGCTTCGAGATGTCAATCACATACCAGGCGCAAACCCGCGGCTTGCTGATTGAGTCCGCAGCCTAAGACGATTGCGTGGCGCGCATCTGGAATTGGCGTTCGCGAACGTGAAAGCCGCATTGGAACCTTTGGGTCGGCATGAAGTACAGGCGGAAGCTCTCTGGTGCGCAAAGCTTCCGCCGCGAGAATGACCTGCCACAATCCTGCCGCGCCAACGCTTTCGCCCAAGGCAGGTTTGACGGTGTACACCAGCGCATTGGGGAGAAGCCTCTGAAGCGCGTGAGATTCTGCTGCGTCGATAAATGTCCCGTTCGCGCTTGAAATCACAAAATCGATTTCTGTTTGGCCGAGATCGCACAGGATGTGCTTCAAAAGTTTTTCCGCTTCGGCTCGCCTGCTAAAATATCCGCCCGGATGCGCGCATTCGACAAGGATCCGGCCGTCACGTGCGAGAAGGATTGCCCCTGCGCCTTCGCTCAAGATCATTCCGCGATTCTGCTTCCCATACGGCTCAATAGGAGGGGCTACACGAAGCAAACGCCACCGCCGATAAGCATCGCACAACAGCCAATCGATCTCTTCGGTCCCCACGACTAGGCAATAGTCCAACGGCTCACTCTCCATGAGCTCCTGCGCCATTTTGACCGCCGCGAGCCCAACTGCTCCGTCTCCCACGAGCGTGTAAGTAACACCGGTTATTCCGAGAATCGCCGCAAGATGGCTTGCCGGCGCGTTGAACACTGTTTCTGGGAACAAGAGGGGGCTGGCCGACTCAGCGCCTGTGTTCACGATGTCGCGGTAGAAACGTTTCGTATAAATGACGCCTCCATTCGAGATGGCGAAGATCAGCGCAACCCGTTCCGCATTCGTCGCGTCGATTTTTAGCCCGCCAGAGTCCAACGCGCTCAACCCAGCTGCTGCTGCAAAACGCGAAATAGCACTGGCGCGACGAAGGCGCGCATGGGCAACGTGTTTCAGCGCTGACTCCGGTACGCGAAAAACCGTGTAAGAGCGGCATGCGAACTCTTCCGAAATCGTTGTCGCAGATGCCTCTTCGCCCGCAATCAATCGCTCCCAAACTAAATCAATTGCAGTTCCAAGAGGTGTCACCCACCCCATGCCAGCAATCGCCAGACTCATGCGTCGCCTGTCCGTCGTAGCCCTGGCGAAGGTGGAAATCTACGCATTACAACCGAAGCATTCGTTCCGCCGAATCCAAATGAGTTTGAAAGCGCTGTGCGCACAGCAGCTGGTCGCGCTTCGTTCGCGACGATGTTTAGATTGAGATCGTCATCCAGTCTTGAGAAATTGATGTTAGCTGGAAGAAACTGATGCTCCAGCGCAAGCAAACAGACGATCGCCTCGATGGCGCCGGCAGCTCCGAGAGAATGACCCATCATACTTTTGGTTGAGCTTACTGGCACGCCGTTGAACAATGTGCTGATTGCTCTGCCCTCGGCCGCGTCATTGAAGAGCGTGGCTGTTCCATGCGCATTGATGTAATCGACGCCGGCCGCGGAGATGTGCGCGCTCTCCAGAGCTCGCTGCATCGCTTGTCGCGGACCGCTGCCGGAGGGTTCCGGTTGTGTGATGTGAAAATTGTCCGTGGAAATGCCGTAGCCAATGATTTCCGCAAGCACAGGCGCGCCCCGGCGTCGCGCCAACTCGAGATTTTCCATCGCCAAAACCGCAGCACCTTCGCCCAGCACCATACCAGATCGATGCTGGTCAAACGGGCGGCATTTCTCCGGCGTCGATGCCTGAAGCGAATCGAAGCCTACAAAGACCATCTCTGCGAGTGCGTCATACCCGCCGGCTAATACGCGTTGATAGCGACCGGACCGCACGCATTCAAACGCATGCCCGATCGCATTTGTGCCGGAGGCGCAAGCGTTCGCAATTACCTCGCATGGAGCGGAAATTCCAAAAGCCGCCTGCGCATCGATCACCGGCTTTTGTGCCGGATAATTTGCAATCCACGTCGCCGCATGGCGCAAATCCCCTGCTCGTTGCAACGAGCGGTAATAGCGCTCGCCGTAAGACATGCCCCCGCTTGTCGTTCCAACTACCGCTAACTCCGGTTCAAATTCAGGCTGTTGTGTTAAGAGTTCTTGCAGCGCCTCAATCATCATGTGCGACGCGCGATGCAGGCGTCCCGAACGCGGTAATTGCGCGTGGCTGGAAAGCAGACGCGCGTCGGAAACTTGACCTGCGGTTTTGCATCGGCATTCAGTGACTGAAAAGCGCATCACGGGACTCACACAGTCCCGTGCACTCTGGAGCGATTCGAGCGTTTCGGCCAATCCGAACCCGAGCGGACTAACTACGCCTGCGGCTGTAACTGCCACGCGAGCTGGATCATTCATACTTTCTCGCCTGCCTGCTTGAGCCATTATCTGACGCGAAAAATTGACCTTGATTTCTATTGCTTTCTTAAAAGAAGCATTTTACAAGTGACCGCAAAACGGGAAACGGAAGCCCGGAAGTTGGTGGATTGTCAGAATAAACTCAATGGGAACCAAATTATACGTAGGCAATCTCCCCTTCAACACGACGGAGAACGAACTGCAGGAGATTTTTTCGCAAGCTGGAGCTGTGCAGGAAGTGACTCTCATGCAGGACAGATTCACTGGCAAATCACGTGGATTCGCCTTTGTCACCATGGGTACTGATGAGGAAGCGCAGAATGCCATCTCGAAATTCAACGGCCACACCATGGATGGTCGGCCGATGACTGTGAATGAGGCGCGTCCGCGCGAGCAGCGGCCGCCGGGTGGTGGCGGTGGTGGTGGTGGTGGACGCTACGGCGGCGGCGGATACGGCGGCCGGCGTGACGGTGGCCAACGAAGAGGTAGTTATTAGGCAACACGCGTTGCCTCCACATACGTGCTGTAGAGTCCGCTCCCAGCGGGTTTGCGCTCGCCGCCGATTGATCTCCGTGCGCTGAGGACAGCGCACGCGGCAGGGCCATTTGGAAATTGGGCAGGGCTGGATTCGAACCAGCGAAGGCGTAAAGCCAGCAGATTTACAGTCTGCCCCGTTTGGCCACTTCGGTACCTACCCGTCTGATGCGAGCGATTCATATATCCTTGCGCCTCGCAGCTTGCAACTGCATCGAGTGTCACTGCGGTTGATCCCCAGATTTCGAGCGACTACTCTTTTAACATGGCGCTTCTGCGGAGCGTTTTCTGGTTCGGCCTCTTCTGCCTCCTGACATTTTGCTTCGTCGTGCTATTCGAGTACGGGCCGCACGATTTTGGCAACGGCGCTCAGAAAGAGTATGCCAGGATCAAATCGCTGGTTATAAAGCGAATCGAAGGAATCTGGAAAAGGACCGATGAACAGACGGCCGTCAAAGCTACTTCGCAGTAACAGCGAGAGTTTCTATTGGCAAACGTGCGAGAAATTCTTTTGCGTTCTCGATGTCCAACATCGGGCGGGCGAGATGTGCTGCGAGAAAACTGCTGTCCGCAGTCGGAGCAACCGCAGCTTGAGCGCGAATGTCGCATTCGCTTAATTGCTCGATAACGCGGCAGACCTTCTTACTTAAATTGTGACAGTCTGTAAACTGAACGCTACAAATACCCGGCGCTGTGTCTTCCACAAAAGGACTGAGAGTGAACGCATGGTGAAGTAAAATTTGCTGGATCGTTTTTTCCTGCATGAATGCACGAACTGTGATCCCAACCTGCAATGATCGGGCCAAAGCCTGACTCGGCGTCATACCTTTTCGAATACCCGCCTTTTCTGCGGCATCGTTCAGTTGAATGATGACTGGTTTTCTTTCGTGTTCTTCGATCAGTGCTACGGGTTTCAGGCACAGTTCCGGCTGATGCCGGGTGGCAGCCTGCAAATAGAAATTCGGCAGATAAATCGTGGCGAACATCAGTTTAGCTGAGTTCTACCTTCTGGTTGAATATGCGATCGTTTCACAACGATGCACACCTGCGAAAGGGCGTTCTGTGTTTCAAAAGTTCGAATATCCCAGGAATTTTCGAGGAGTAGTTTAAGTTGCGCGCTGCTAACCATTTCATACCGCGTGAGAACCAAACATGCGGTGGGAACCACCTCGACCAATCGTTGCAACCGATACCAATTCGTTTGCGGAATTTTGCGCAATTCTTCCGGCGCGTTGAGGACCAGATCGACAATCACCAGCGGGAAATTGCCGTCTCGCAAAAGAAGATCGGCCGCTTTGATAGCTTCAGATGCTTTGCTGCACCGGACCCAAAGCAGGTGTTGCAATCGCGGATTCTCAACTCCAGACGGGTCAAACGAATCGCGTCCATCAATTAAGGCCAGGAAATAATTATCGCGATACGCGCAATGGATCAGCGCGTGAATGAGCGATGCGCTGCCCGCGCTTATTTGTGGGCTGATCAATTCCGTGATCGCCCCACGCGGCAATCCGCCGCTAATTTGTTCGTCAAGAAAAGATAAACTGGTAAACAAGCGCGTAGGCGTCGTGACGGCGACATGAGGAAAACGCTCCGTCAGCAGTTTGCGAAGATCGATAATCTTGGCGCTCGCAGCCATGAGGAAAAAAACATGACATATTGAATCAATATGTTCAAATGAACCTGTTCACTGGCGTCCTGAGCAGAGCGAAGTGGAGTCGAAGGATCCCGTTGAGCTAGCTTTCCGTATTGCTACGAGATTTCTCGACTTCGCTCGGAATTACAGCTCTTCAGTGCCTTTTCCGTCGCTCTTGTTTCCGGATCAGCGACACCATCACGCCTTGAATCTTGAGCTCTCGAGCCGGCACCAAATCCGGATAATGCGGGTTTTCCGCCTTGAGATATGGCCGGCCGCGCTCCACCACATATCGTTTCAATGACGTTTCGCCGTCGATCAATGCCGCAACGATATCACCGTTGTGCACTTCTTTGGTGTCTTCCAGGATCACAATATCACCATCGAGAATGTGCGCGCCAATCATTGAGTCACCCCGAACGCGCAACGCAAATGTGCCGCGATTTTTCAACACATTCGCCGAGCGGGTATCGAGCGACACATGGCCTTCGATGCTCTGCTCGGTTAACGCCGACATCCCAGCCGGAATCTGGCCGTAGATTGGAATGTCGGTAATACGGACCTTCATGGCGGGCGTGATCAACGCTCGAGCCTTGCGCGCGTGCCGGTTGAGAAAACCTTTTCGCTCCAATGCCGCGATATATTGCATCACGGAGGTCTGGCTGGCGAACCCGAAGTGATTTTGGATCTCGCCCGTGCTCGGCGTAAAACCCTTTTCGCGTTGCTCGCGCTGAATAAAATCAAGCACGGTCCTCTGCCTTTCGGTCAGCATGACGGAATCATCCTTCAGGTCGTCGCACCACGCAAGTTCAAATGAACAGAGATCGAGATTTGCCTACCAAACTGCACGGGCGATAAATCGTCCCGCGTCAACTGTCATTCCGAGTGCAGCGAGGAATCTCTCGTAGACCGCTATCGCCAGAATTTCGAGAGTAGCGCAAGCGAAGCGCCGATCGTCAGGTCGCTCGCTCCACTCGGGATGACCCGAACGAGCTACAGCCGCACCAGATCGACCAAGAATTGGCACCAAAGGTAAATCATCCCACGCCAGGAATACTTCACGTCGCCTGACGCAGTTTGCTTGAGAACACCTTTGTGAATGTTATGCGCGATCTGGTCGCGCAAATCCTTCTCGATGTCAGTCTGAATCTGCGTTTCATCCAGGGGTTCAATCTCGGCAGGATCGACTCTGTTTCGGCGCAGGAACTGGCGATGACTTTGATCAAGCTGCCAGAACGAGCGGTCTGGCCGCTGCCGGTTGATCCGAAACGCAGGAGAAAGCTTCAACCCATAGGACAGCGGATAATTCCACGTCGTCCAAACAGTGCCGTCTTTTGTGCGCGAGGAAATGCGCAAATAATAAAACGAAAAATCACGCTGCTCATTCAGGCAGATCGCAGCCTGCGCGCGATCTTCTTCCCTGTAGAACAATCGGAAAAACTGTCGGTAATCTTCCCAATCCCACCCGGCGTCATCGCTGTACACAAATCCTTCCTCCTCGATTTCGTGCGTGATTTCACTCAGCGCAGGGAACGTTTCCGAAGAGGGGGGGCTTTTCGGCCGAAGCTGTTTTTCCTTCGGAAGCCGCAGCGCTCGAATCCGGGTGAGAATCTCCAACCACGGCAGAAACAGCCAGCCCACCGCGGCGACCACACCCCACAACCACTTGTCTGTAGCAAAATAAACGGCCAGAAAAGTAGCGGCCAGGATCCCGAGCGCCCCGGCCTTTTGCGCATACGAATTGTGGAAAGTGCGCAGGCCCACGCTGAGCACGGCAACGCCGAGCGTAAGAAGAAGACCAAAAAGCATCACCACAACAGCGTGCCTACGGATTGATCTGGTACTCGTTCAAAAATCTTTGGAGCTGCTCTGTGTCGAAATTCGCCAGGACTTTATCGCCGGCTATAAACGTGGGCACGTAGGTCTGAGCAGAAAGCTGCTTCATCTCCTCGTATGCCTGCCGATCTTGCCCGACGTCGATCTCCTGGAACTCATAGCCGTTCGCGCTGAGATAATCCTTGGCATCAATACACCAGGAGCACCACTGGCGGCTGTAGAGCTTCAATTGCATCGGCGGGCGGAAATAAACCAGTCACTGTTGCACAGTCAACTCACACGTCGCACGGTTCACTTGCGTCCGTGTCCCTAATACGATTTCGCCCAAACCACTCGGCGAGCGCTCCGTTCACCGGTGAAAATGCATTGCCCAGGCTCCGCCGAATCATCCAGAGGAATGACGCGAATCGTCACTTTGAGATCATTCTTGATCTGTTCTTCGACGTCGCGCGATCCGTTCCAGTGCGCGAGCGCAAAACCACCGTGGATTTCCGGCTTCGCAGAATTTTTCGGCGTGAAGAAATCGTAGAAATCCTTCTTCGAATTGATCACCTGCGTGTTCGCGTCGCGGAAGTTTTTCGCGCGCGCATGGAGGGAATCCTGAATCGAAGCGAGAATTTCCGGAGCACGCGCGACGAATTCGTCTATTTCCATCGACTCTTTCGCCTTCACTGGCTGATCGCGCTGACTGACTGCGGCCGAATTTTTTTCAAGATCGCGCGGACCGATCTCGAGACGCAGCGGTACACCCTTCTTAATCCACTCCCAATTCTTAACACCCCCGCCCAGATCACGCCGATCGACTTCTACTTCAAGCGGTGCATCGGCAAAGCGCTTTCCGCGCAATTCAAGTGCGAGCGCATCACATGCTTCCAAAACTCTCACGCGTGTATCTTCCTTCGGGGTAATCGGCAAAATCACAATTTGTGTCGGCGCGATTCGCGGCGGCAAAACCAGACCGTCGTCATCGCTGTGCATCATGACGACGGTTCCCACCATTCGCGTGGTCATACCCCAGCTCGTAGTCCAGCCAAATTCCTGTTTCCCTTCGCGGTTTTGGAACTGAATACCGCTCGCTTTGGCAAAGTTTTGTCCCAGGAAATGCGAAGTGCCGGCCTGAATGGCTTTCCGGTCCTGCACCATCGCTTCGAGCGTCAGGGTCTGGACCGCGCCGGGGAACTTTTCGCTTTCGGATTTCGTTCCGGTGAAGACCGGAAGGGCGAGATATTCGCGGGCGAAACGTTCATAGATTCCGAGAATCAAAGTCGCCTCCGCGCGGGCCTGCTCTTCAGTTTCGTGAACGGTGTGGCCTTCCTGCCATAGAAATTCGGTCGTGCGCAAAAACAAACGCGGCCGCATTTCCCATCGCACAACGTTGGCCCACTGATTTAGAAGGATCGGGAGGTCGCGGTACGACTGAACCCATTTCGCGTAACTGGCGCCAATGATGGTCTCTGAAGTCGGCCGAACGACGAGGGGCTCCTTCAACGGACTGCCGGGTTTTAATGTTCCATCTGCCTCGAGTTCCAGTCGCGTGTGGGTGACTACGGCGCATTCTTTGGCGAAGCCTTCTACGTGTTCGGCTTCTTTGGCGAAATAACTCAGCGGAATAAAAAGCGGGAAATAAGCGTTGCGATGGCCGGTCGCGCGAAACATTGCATCGAGCTGGCGCTGCATGTTTTCCCAGATCCCGTAGCCCCACGGACGAATCACCATACAACCGCGCACGTCCGAGGGTTCAGCCAATTCGGCTGCGCGAATCACCTGTTGATACCACTCCGGAAAATCTTCGCCCCGCCGCGGCGAGATCGCAGTCTTTGTGGAAGCTAAAGTACTCATCGGAAAGATCGTCGTTTCGTAGAAAGGCCCTACATTGTAGGGTGGCTCTGTCGCCAGCCAAGGTCTGTTTTGCGCGATATTAAGACGGGAGGAACTATCGAGGTAATCAGTCGTTGCCGGGTTGACATCTCCCTGCGTCACCCATACTTTTTGTGCCCTTTTCTCAAGAATGAAAACCTTTTCTGCCAAGGCCACGGAAGTGTCACGCAAGTGGTGGCTCATCAACGCCGAAGACCAGGTGCTCGGTCGTGTCGCGGTCAAGGCCGCCAACCTGCTGCGCGGCAAGGAAAGGGCGATTTTCACGCCACATGTGGACACTGGAGATTTTGTGATCGTCATTAACGCGGAAAAAATCCGACTCACCGGAAAAAAAGAGGAACAGAAAAGTTACATGAGTTTTTCCGGGTACGTCGGCGGCCACAAATCTGAGAATGTCAGGGCACGCCGCGCTCGCCATCCTGAATTGTTGGTCGAACGCGCCGTGCGAGGAATGATTCCGCACAACCGGCTTGGCCGGCATGTTTATCGGAAACTAAAAGTCTATCGCGGCGATTCGCATCCGCATGCCGCGCAACAGCCCGAAGCTGTCAAATTGTAGAAGTCTGATCCTATGGCACAAACTGAAGAATTCATTGCCACCGGCCGCCGCAAAACATCGGTCGCCAGCATTCGTATGATGCCCGGCAGCGGTAAAATCGACATCAACGGCCGCAGCTTCGAGGATTATTTCCCAACCGTGCCGTTGCAAAACATCGTGTTGCAACCGCTTCAAACTGCCAAGGCAGTCAATAGTTACGACCTTTCCATTAACGCGAGTGGCGGTGGTGCGATGGGACAGGCCGGTGCCGCGCAGCTCGGCATCGCGCGCGCTCTGCTTCAAGTCGATGCAAATTTGCGCGGCCCGCTCAAGGCCGAGGGCTTGCTGCGTCGCGATCCCCGCATGAAGGAGCGAAAGAAATCGGGGCAACCAGGCGCCCGGAAGCGTTTCCAGTTCTCGAAGCGTTAAGCGCATTCGGTACCGTAGCGCCCGTAGCCACAGCCTATGGGCCGTTTCTGCTAGCAAAAACAGCAGCGCAGCCAAGGAGCTGCCACAGGCCGCGGTCACTACAGCATGTATAAGGGCTGCTGCTTCGACCGGAGGTCGCAGTGCCGCGCGCCGCTAGTACAGCACGCTACGGCTTCTTTGGCGACGGCGCGCTTTGCGGCTCATTTGGCGCGGGCGGCGCTTGCGGCGCAGGCAACGCAGGATTGGCCAACATTGGCGGCACCATTGGTGGTGGCGTGGACGAAGTAATGGGTTTCAGCAAACGCAACTGCTGCATCGCCTCGCCCGCCCAAAAGCTCGTCCGGTATTGAGTCAGCATCGTTTCACAAATGCGACGCGCGTCATCATTCCGATTTTTCGCTTTCAAAATGTACACCTGCGAAAGCATGGCCAAGGGAGCAGCGTAACTGTTTGGGTAAACCGACGCGATCTGTTGATAGATCGCCAACGCTTCATCTACTTTCCCCATCGAGTCGAGGTTAGCTGCCATTGCCAGCTTCGCCGTGCTCAAAAGCTCATGCTTGGGATACTGCGCTATGAATTTTTCGAGTGTTTTGTTCGCCTCGGCGAATTTCCTTTCGCGCCGCTGTGCTTCCGCGAACAAGATGTATGCGTCGGCACCCGCCGATGTGTTCGCATAGCGAGCGATTATCTCTTCGTACTGCTGCGCGGTATTGGCGTCCGCCAATGCGGCCGATGCAGCCGCGGCCCGGCGATCGGAATAAAACCGGTAGCCGGTAAACGCGATCACTGCGAGGAGCACGATACTCAACGCGGCGATGATCGGTTTTTTGAAACGCTCCCAGAACACACGCGTTTCAAGTGCGACGTCGCGAGACGGAGATGCGGCTATTGGCATAAATGGTCGTGTACTGGCTCGGCGAAACCGGATGAGCGTGGGTGTTATGCCATGCGAAGGTTTCTCGTGCAAGCGATGGTTCGGCCTCTCCTGAAGGTGCCGATAACGGAATCGTTCGAACGCGCAAATATCCGGCGGTCAATCGGCCTTTTCCCAACGCGCTGAGGAACAACGCATTCCTGCGGCAACCTGCGCGCGGCAAATATTGTCTGCCACTGTACAATGTCGTCTATGAATGTATTCTGGAACTCTTTTGAAACCTTAATTGGTTTGGGCGTAGAACCGAAGGATTTGACCTTTGTTCAAATTTCGCTGCGTGGCATTATCGTCTTTCTTGTCACACTGGTCACAATGCGGCTCGGACACAAACGGTCGCTCTCGCGCAAGACTCCATTCGACGCGGTCCTGCTTGTGATTCTTGCGGCCGTGCTTTCGCGCGCCATCAACGGTTCGGCGGCTTTTTTCGCCACGCTCGGAGGAGGCGTGGTTTTAGTGGTGCTCCACCGCCTTTTCGCGTTTCTGGCATTCTACTCCCATGGGTTTGGGATCCTCGTCAAGGGCAGGCCCGATGTCATTGTGCGCAACGGACAAAGCGATCTAGGTATGATGTGGCGCAACCACGTCTCAACGCATGATCTGGATGAGGACATGCGTCTTAGTGCACACACCGACGACGTTTCGACGATTCGAGTCGCACGCGTGGAGCGCAGTGGCGACATCAGCTTTATCAAGAAATGATTTGACCTATAGACCGCACCTGACTATCAAGCCTACGGGATTTATGAAACGCACGAAAAAGCGATGGATTAAACCGATGCTTAAAACGGTGCCGATTTTTTTTGAGTGCACCTGCTACGCCGGCTCGATCTGATCACCGCGAAAACTTCGGTTGATTCGCATCCGTATTCTCGGCAGCGCGGCCGGCGGTGGCTTGCCGCAATGGAATTGTGCCTGTGCTAACTGCACTGCGACCCGCACGCGCACGATTGAACCGCAAACGCAATCGAGCATCGCGATCAGCGATGACTCAGAGGAATTTCAGGCCTGGTGGTTAATCAACGCGTCGCCTGATCTGGCCGCACAAATCGAATGCACGCCGGCATTGCAACCGCGCCGCGCTCCACGCAGTACTCCGGTCGCCGGCATTCTTTTGACAAATGCCTACAT
>WNFR01004124.1_pt1 | contig 19744 bp, 16 predicted proteins | sample 5400221 | NCBI WGS metagenome assembly WNFR01 (sample SAMN13153357, study PRJNA577476) | soil metagenome | isolation source: 40 cm soil under Madrone tree | place: USA:California | collected 2016-06-14 | reverse complement strand
CTGTTTGCGCGGGCGAACATGGTCGTCACGATTTCGCTGTTTGTATGCGCGCTGTCCTTTGCCGGCGCGATCTTTCTGGTTTTGGAGCTGGATGATCCCTTCACGGGACTCATGGGAATCTCAAGCTCGATAATGCGGAGTGCACTTCTGCCGCTGAACTCGTAAGCCCTGATGCTTGAGACATACACAACGAAAGGAGGCGTTCGTTGCTGCAGCTGATGGTAATTACGATTGGATTCTCGCACGCGACCCGCTCGCCAGGGGTGATGTCTGCCTTACCGCCCTAAAGCCCGACTTGACGAAATTTCACTAGGCTCGACATAGGCGTCCGACTAACTGGAGCCATGCCCCGCATTTCAAATCGCCGCGGTCTCTATGTTCATATTCGTCGTGCAAACGCCCCCGGGCCGTATCCCCTACCGCGCGGGGGAGTGAAAATAACGCACGGGTGTAGGCCCTACTCGATCACCTCGTCAGTTGAGAAGCGCGGTGGCCTTCGCGATCAATTACGACGGAAACCCTGGCCAAGACGATCGACCAGCTGGACCCGCATTACAAGTGTAGCGGGCGCAATCCTGGTAAATGCCCCGACACTCGGAGGATGGTATTTGCTTCAAGGACAGGCAGTCGCGATATCGCGCACGACAGGTATTTATGCATTGCTGTTTAGCGGTTCGAGCCGCCGCAAAGGTAAAAGGGGCGAGATCAGCATCACGCGCATTGAGTGTTTCCGTAGTCAATGACAGAAGCGCAGCGGAGAGTACGGAGACGACGGCAAACGACCGCTTGTTACATTTCATGGCGCAGCCCCCTTTGGATCGAAAAACACGGCAAGTTTGGAGTTCTTCATTGAAATACAGTCTTTCTTCATCCGCAACAGCTTCTAACAGCCTTTTATCCAATTGCCCTCGCATCAGCCGAAATCCCTTTTTGTTCAAACCGTAGCACCGCCCTTTTTTGGAGCGCTGACATCCCGGCCCGCTTGCTCTCGCCGACGGCCGCCTTCCCCCACCTCGCCACAGCGCGCGGCACTGGAACGGCGTGGTTGCGATCGACGTCGCGCCAGCATGCGCCTACTGATCGCGGAGCTCGCGACGCAGAATTTTTCCGACGTTGGATTTGGGGAGCGCGTCGGTGAACTGAACAATCTTTGGCGCCTTGTAGGCAGTCATCTCCTTGCGGCAATGTGCGACCAGATCCTCGGCGCTCAGAGAGGCGTTCGGCGCTTTGACAACAAACAGCTTCACCGCCTCGCCGGTCTTCTCGTCAAATACGCCGACGCACGCGCACTCCATCACGCCCGGACAACCGGTCACAACCGCCTCAACTTCGTTCGGATAGACGTTAAAACCGGAGACAAGGATCATGTCCTTCTTGCGGTCAACAATTTTCAGAAAGCCTCTCTGGTCGAACATGCCGACATCGCCTGTGCGTAAATAACCATCAGCGGTGAATGCCGTCGCATTGACCTCCGGTTTTTCCCAATAACCGCGCATAACTTGCGGCCCCTTAGCGCAAATCTCTCCAGCTTCGCCGATTGCGACCTCTCGATCGGCATCGTCCAGAAGCTTGATGTCGGTCGACGGCATCGGCAAGCCCGTGGTGGCGGAAAATTCCGTCAAGTGCATTGGATTAAATGAGAGCACGGGGCTGGTTTCCGAAAGGCCGTAGCCCTCACGGATGATTTGACCGGTGATTTGCCGCCATCTTTCAGAAGTAGCGGCGATCACAGCCGCGCCGCCGCCCCCGGACAAGCGAAGATTCGAGAAGTCCACCTCCGTAATTCTGGGGTGACCAACCAGCGCGGCATACAGGGTGTTGACTCCCATAAAGACCGTAGGCTTGGCCTGTTTCAGAGTCTGGATGAAGCTGTCCATATCACGTGGATTGGCGACCAGCCAGTTGTCGGCGCCAACCGAGAAATAGGTTATGAAATTCACCATCAGTGCGAAGATGTGATACAGGGGGATTGCAGTGACGATCACGTCTTCACCGGAAGGCGGAGCACCGCTCATCGCGGCCTTGAACTGTTCGGTATTGGCTACCAGGTTGCGATGTGACAGCGCGGCGCCCTTCGACAAGCCGGTCGTTCCGCCGGTGTATTGAAGGAACAACGGATCGTCGCCCTGTAGATCCACCGGTTCGAAGGTGAGTGCGGCCCCTTCGACAAGTGCGTCAGCCAATGCAATGGCTCCCTTCAGACGCTCGTCCACTGGCGGGCTGGACAAGCGCTGACCGGTGCCGTCTCCAGGACCCGCGGTGATGACGGTCTCAAGCGGTGTCTGCGCCATGATTTCCGCCACGGTTGCCGACGACCCCGTGAAAACGACCATGATCTTGACGCCAGCATCGCGGAGCTGATGTTCGAGCTCACGCGGCGTATAGAGCGGATTGACGTTAACCTGCACGGCGCCGGCCTGGATGATGCCCAGGAAGGCGATAGGAAATGCGAGCAAATTAGGCATCATGACCGCAATTCGATCGCCCTTCCTCACGCCGAGCTTCGTCTGCAGGTAACTCGCGAAATTCCGCGACTGCCGATCTACTTCGGCGTAGGTCAAGGTCTGCCCGAAGGAACGAAATGCGGGTTTCAAAGCGTGGACCGTCATCGCCCGTTCGAGCATCTGCACGACGGAGACGTACGCATCGGGATTGATTTCGGCGGGGATGCCGCATTCACGGTATGTGGCAAGCCATGGTCTTTGTGTCATGTCAAAACCCTCACATTGGTCTTTGTCGGTTGGTCGATCTCAACGCCCTGGTTGAGAGCATTCGGCGATTGGACTCCGACCCAATCCTCACTGGAGAATCCGAGGGACATAGAATCAGATGGCGCCTCTGCTACTCGTGACGATGGCAAAGGTTCCTGGCGCCTTGTCAATCAAGGTCAGGAAACGGATCAAATCGATTTTGCTTCCATCGATCTTCAAGTCGTCGTTGAACAGGAAATCCTTTATGCCTGCTGTACCGGCCATCATCCTGATGAAGATTGGCTTGGTCAGCGTGAGCGTCGCATTGGCGTCGGCGGCGGGCTCGGACTTCTTGTAATGCAGCACCGCGTTCTCGATCCAAAGCACGAACGACTCCTTGGTATCCGAGAGCACAAGGTTCACCTTCAGATCCTTGCCTTCCGCAGCGGGCCCGTCCAGTCCTGCCGCCATCGCTTCGAGGAACCGCTCGATGGGAGTTTGCGAGAGCATGTCGATGAAGCCCGCACGATCAACGCCCTTCTTTGGCGGGCCATCGCGCAGCTCCGCTGCTGCCGTCAGGTAGCTGTTTCGCCACGTGGCCGCCTCAGCCATGTAACCCATCTGGTCGTACGTGCGGGCCAACAGATCCTTGGCAGCCTTATTGTCGGGCTCGGCGAAAACGGCATGGTTCAGCAGCTCGGCTGCCCATCGGTAGTCACCCTTGTCGAACGCCACTTGAGCGGCAGCGACGGTCTTGTCCGCGCCGCCGATGAGATCCAGGTAACGCTTGGCGGATTCCTCAGGCGGCAGTGGGTTCAGGTTGGCCGGATTGCCGTCATAGGCGCCGAGATAGAATTGGTACACGGCTTTAACATTGTGGCGCAGGTCGCCATAGTAGCCCCGTACGCCGAGATACGACTCCAGCGACTTGGGCAATTTGATCTTGTCGGCTATTTCGCGGGGCGTATAGCCGGCGTTGATCAAGCGTACGGTTTGATCATGCGTGTACTTATACAAGTCGCGTTGCTTGGTGATGAACTCGGCGATGCGCTTCTGACCCCAAATCGACCAATTGTGCTGGCCAAAATAGACCTCGGCGTCGCGGGTTTGATCCAGCGCCTGCTCCATGTAGCCGGCCCAGCGAAGGGCATCGCGCACCTTGGCGCCACGGACCGGGAGCAGATTGTGCATCGTTTGCGCCAGATTCTCGGCGCCCGCATAGGCCTTCTTTTCAGGTATAGTGAAAGTCAACTCAGCGGGTGCCTCGGCACCCGGCACGTTGTAAAATACGAAGCGAACGCCATCGAGGGTCATCTCCTGCGAGGCCTGGGTGATCAATAGCGTCGGCTCGAGAATGCCGAACGAGCCGTAGGCTACGGCTTTGCCCAAGCCGGTATCGACCATGCCCTTGGGCGAGCGTTCAAGGTTCTTGCCAAACTGGTAGGCTGAACGTCTGCCCATTGCGGTACCGACCATCACATTTTCGCTGGTGGCTTCCTCCATAAATCCTTCAGGAGCGATGACCGGAATGTTCCGTTCGGCGACTTCCTTGGCCGATGCAACGCCCAATGCGCCACCGAAATGGTCGATGTGGCTATGCGAGAACACGATTGCCGAAACCGGCTTGTCGCCCAGGTGTTTGCGCGCAAACGCCATCGCGGCGGCTGCGCTCTCGCGGCAGGTCAACGCATCCACCACGATCCAGCCGGTCTTGCCTTCGATCAGCGTTATGTTCGCGACATCGAAACCGCGCAGCTGGTAGATTCCGTCGGTTACCTTGAACAGGCCGATCTGGGCATTGAGGATGGCGTGACGCCACAGGCTCGGGTTGACAGTTGGCGGAGCCTTGCCTTCGACGAATTTGAACTCATCGAAATCGATCAGCACACTACCATTGGCGTCGAGAATCTTGCCTTCGGGCCGTGCAATAAATCCGCGCTTGGCGTCTTCGAAGGCTTGCTGGTCTTCAAGATTGAGCTCTTGCGCAACTTTCTCGTTAGCCTTCAGTGTAGTCGGCATGGAGTCCCCGCCAGCGCTAACAACCTCAGCCTTGTTATTGCATCCCGTGAGCGCAAATAGCGACGCGACGAGCGCGCATTGAAGTATTTTCGTCATCTTTTTGGTTCCCGTAGAAAAATACAGATTCAAACGTTTTCTCGGATTAAGTCGGCGGCCTTTTCGGCAATCATGATCGTCGGGGCATTGGTGTTGCCACTCACTACGGTCGGCATGATCGACGCATCAACCACGCGCAACGCATTGACGCCCCGCACCCGCAGCCTTGCATCGACCACGGCGGTCGGATCGCTCTCCGGTCCCATCTTGCAGGTTCCAACCGGGTGATACTGCGTGTCGGCCCGCCGGCGAATATCCTTTTCCAGGCCGGCGGGATCGTCGATCCGGGTCGGGTAAAGCATCTTGCCGCGAAACCGGTCGAAAGGCTTGGATTCGATGATACGCTGCTGGGCCTGGGCTCCCTTGACCAACAGCTTCAGATCGCGCTCGTCGGAGAAAAACTTGGGATCGATCCTTGGCGCATCGCGCGGATCGGTGCTGTTAAGCCCCACAGTGCCCCGGCTATAGGGGCGCAAGACGTCGACATGGCAGGAGATGCCATGACCCAGGTGGAGCTTGCGTGCGTGATCGTCGACGAGAGCGATGACGAAGACCAATTGCAGATCGGGGACCGAGACTTCAGGCGATGAACGCAAAAACGCGCCGGCAGTGGCATAGGTGGTGGTGATGAGGCCGGAACGTTTGTTCCTCCATTCGAACATCGCGCTTGTGATCTTTGCAGCCCCTCTGAGGGACGCGCCAACCGTTTCGGTGTTGCTGGGCACGCGCCACGATTGAACATAGTCGATGTGATCCTGCAGATTCTTGCCAACCCCCGGGAGTTCATACACGATCGGAATACCAAGCTTTTTTAGCTCTTCGCCCGCGCCAATGCCGGAAAGTTGCAGAAGCTGCGGTGAACCAAACGCTCCGCTTGCCAGGATCACTTCTCGCCGCGCTCGCACTTCCTTCAGCTCGCCCCCATGGTAGTACGACACGCCGCATGCACGACGATTTTCGATCACTACCTTTGCCGAGACGGCATGGGTTAGAACCTCCAGATTTTTGCGCGACAGGTTCGGGGTGAGATACGCTTTGGCTGCGCTGCAGCGTTCGCCGTCCTTGTGGGTGACCTGGTATTCGAAGGCCCCCTCTTGCTCCCCTCCGTTGTAATCAGGATTTAGCCGAATCTGATGCAAGGCCGCGGCGTCGAGGAACAGTTTGGTGAACGGGCTCTCGTGACGGGGATAGGTAACGTTCAATGGGCCGCCCTGCCCGTGGAAGCCATCCTTGAACTGTTCGTTGTTCTCGGCGCGCTTAAACAGCGGCAACACCTCATCATAGGACCAGCCGGGATTGCCAAGCGAGGCCCAGTGGTCGTAATCCCACTTGTTTCCCCGCACATAAAGCATCGCATTGATCGAGCTCGAGCCACCAAGGGTCTTGCCACGCGGTTGATATCCGCGGCGGCCATTGAGGCCGGGCTGCGGCACCGTTTGGTACGCATAGTTATTGATCTTGGTTGGCACCATCGCGACGACGGCCGCCGGCGCATGAATCAGGACGCTCTTGTCCCGCCCGCCGGCTTCCAGCAGACAGACCGTGACCTTTGGATCCTCCGTAAGACGCGAGGCCAACGCACATCCGGCGGAACCGGCGCCGACGACAATGTAGTCGAATTCCCGATGATTCATGGTTTGCTCCCGGTGAGAGGGCTAACAGTTGCCTTCAGCGACGGGTCGCCCGACCCGAGGAACAGTTTCAGCGCTAAGCGCTGCGTGAGATTGCCGTAAGGAGGGTAGAAGAGCCCGACGGGAAAAAAACGGTGCCGCTTGAAGACAGTCTTTGCGTGCGAAAGTTCGCGAAAGCCTTCCACCCCGTGATAGGTGCCCATGCCCGAATGGCCAACTCCACCAAAGGGTGCGTCATGATTGATCGCATGCCATGCCCAGTCGTTGATGGTGACGCCGCCTGAATGAGTGCGGCGCAGGAGCGTTTGGCGTTCACCTGCGTCATGGCTGAAGCAGTACATCGCAAGCGGACGTTCACCGGCATTGATGAAGCGGATGGCACCTTCCAGAGTGTCGTAGGGCACCACCGGGAGAATCGGGCCGAACAGCTCCTCGTTCATGATCCGCATTTCTGCAGTGCAGTTGGTGATGACGTGCAACGGCATCCGCCGAGCGTTGCGGCCAACGTCATAATCCGCGCAGGGAATAACCGTGGCGCCCTTCTCACGCGCGTCCGACAGCAATCCGTTAACGCGCGCGCAGTGACGGTCGTTCACGATCCAGGTGTGGTCGTTGCCACCGGGATCGGAACCGCTCATTTTCAGGGAGTTCGACTTAACCTCGGCGACGAAATCGTTCACCCGCTCCCGCGGCACCAATGCGTAGTCGGGCGAAACACAGATTTGTCCGCAGTTGGCGGTTTTGCCGTGGGTAATCCGTTTTGCGGCATCAGCGAGGGGATAGTCGCGCATCACAACCGCGGGCGATTTACCACCGAGCTCCAAAGTCACCGGCGTGAGACTTTCGGAAGCGGTTCGCATGACAATCTTGCCAACGCCTGGCGAGCCGGTAAATATGATGTGGTTGAATGGCAGCGCAGTGAAGACGTTGGGGTCCGCCAACTCCTCTCCGACCACCGCGACTTCGTTTTCCTGAAAGACCTCTCGAAGCATGCGGGTCAGCTCAGCGTTCGTGGCCGGCGTGATCTCCGACATCTTGATCATCACCCGATTGCCGGCCGCGAGAGCAGCAATCAGCGGGCCGACAGCGAGATAGACGGGAAAATTCCACGGCACGATGATGCCGACCACGCCTTTGGGTTGATAGGTGACCGACAAACTGTTGGATAGGAACAGTAACTCGGTAGCGCGCCTGCTCGGCTTCATCCAGCGCTTGAGATGAGCAATGGCGTGGTTTGCCTCTAGCGTCGATCCGAGCAGGTCGAGCATTTTCGATTCAGTCGGCGCCCGAAAACCGAAGTCCCGGCTCATGGCGTTGGCCAGCACATCCTGATAGCGGCTGATCTGCCGCCTCAACGCTTTGATGTTAGCTCTGCGACGCGCTGCCGATGGATAGGGATCTGCATCGAATGCCGCGCGCTGCGCCGCGAACACTTGGGCGACGCGCAGCGCAGCATGGTCAACGGGGCTTACGGACGAATTCATCCAACCAATCCTCCCTCGGGACGCTTTCAAGGGGCTGCGTTCAACCCGACGAGGCGAGCTTTACTTGCGAGATCATCCGTCAAAAAGGTCGGATTCAGACAAGTTAGGGTGAAAAGCTGCCAACTTGCGGTCTTGCCCTGCTTTGCCAGCGATAGCGACAGTGCGGCTTCCGCGGAGCTCGGGACTCCCTGCGTGGTCCAATCTGATTGCTGGAGAACGCAGAACGTCACATTGGCGCCGAGGCCGCCAGCTGCTTCGAGTCGATCAAGCTGCTAGCTAATACGCTACTCAAGCATTGCCGATCCGACTATGCGAATTCGGTACAGCCCGACAGAAAAGTCTCCGGCTGCCTCGGCCGCGCGCGTCACGGGAAGCAGATACCCGTCGTCGATGATCTCCAGTTGGGCGTTCGGGATGAGGTGCATCAGGAAGGTGTTCACGGACGTTAGCAATGGCCAGGTCCTTCGTGTTCCGCTCCCGGTATCGTCCTTTGATCGTTAGTGTTTGGCCCAAAACTCGTCACCAATGATGCGATGGTCAGGCGGGCCCGACGGTCCACTAGAACCGGGTACTCCCGCTAAAAAGGTTGAAATCGCACAAGCTAAGGTGAAAAACTGCCAAACGAGCGTTCCACCTCTTTTTGGCAGAACGCCGCCGCGGAAGCGCGGCTTCTTATCTCGATTTCATAGCGGCTGAGCACCATGGGGAGCAACGAGTCATGCAGGCAGTTAGACCGGAACCGGCTGTCCGCAGGAGATGATGCTTCCGCGCGAGTGCGCGGCGCATATGGCAGTGCCCCTGACACAGTCTCGCACAGCATGCTGGGAATTGGCGGTCTTTTCGAGGAGATGGCGTCATACGGCATTTCGCGTGCGGCGCTGATTGCGAATACAGGTATCGAATTGGCAGCGCTGGACGATCCTGCAGCACGGATGACCCATCTACAGAAGATTCTGCTTTTTCGCAATGTGCAACGCTTATCGCCTCGCCCGGGAGTCGGCCTGTTCGCTGGCCAGCGTCAGCGCCTTTCAGACTTTGGCGTGTTGGGTTATGCGCTCGCCTCTTCCGCCACTTTGGGCGACGCTCTTGCCTTCGGCGTTAAACACGTCAGGCTTGCCGGGCCGGTGCTTGAAAAAAGCCTTCGCGTTGAAGACGGCGTGGCGATTTTCGAGGGCCATGATCCCTTTGAACTCGGTGATTTGTTACCACTCGTTACAGAATTTTGGTTTAGCTCCACACACAGCGTGATCGGACGTATACTGGAACGTCCCTTTCCTTCCCAACGATTGCTATTGCCCTATCCGGCGCCAAAGCACGCTCCGCTTTATTCCGAAATCTTCCAATGCAAGGTCGACTTTAATGCCGGGACCATGCAATGGCATTTCGATGCAGCCCTCCTCAAAACGAAGTGCCCAAATGCCAATCCGATAACAGCGCGAATGTGCGCGGAATTTTGCAATCGCATGCTTCAGTCGTTCAATCATGACGAGCCCGAATTAATCCGGACTGTCCGCTCAGCCTGCCTTAACGGCGTCGGCGGCTTTCCGAGCCTCCTTGACGTGGCAGCCCAAATAAATGTTTCTCCCCGCACTTTGCACCGTCGATTGGCCGAATTCGGAAATAGCTACCAAGCTATTCTCGACGACGTGCGCCGACGTTTGGCCGAGGAATATCTTCGCAATACGGCCTTGAGCATTGAAGAGGTTGCGGCGCGGACCGGGTTTTCTGAGGCATCTAACTTTCGGAAAGCATTCAAGAAATGGACTAACGAGCTACCCGCCGATTACCGTCGCCGCACATCGCCTTGGACGAACTAGTCGGTGCCTGCTTGTTTCTTAGTGACTGCATGAGATGGGCAGCCGCCACTCAGGCCATTTCTAGTGCTGGCAGAGGAGCCAAGAGGGCCGCTGGATTGTGCCGAATTCGCATAGCCAACTTTCTACGTGCGGATAGCCTTAACACGGACCCAGCCTTGCGAGGGCAGCAACATGAAATCCGATATGGTCTATTTCGCGTTTACCGCAGCCGCCCTGCTCGTTTTTGCGGATGTCGCCGCAGCGCAAGGCACCTCCGGCGGCAATGGAGCAGTCGCGTCGATTCCCGGCGGCGTGGTGAGAGGCCACGAACAAACCCTCGGGCTGATCAGCATCCTCAGCGGTTCGACCCCTCCAAATTGCCGTTCGGCTTCAACGCGAAGGACGCGCGGTATCCATAGGGGCGCCTCCCCTCAGCGCGGCGGGTGATTTGGCGTTACCGAATTACGCAGCATCATGTGCCGAAACTGCATAGCGTGTGTACGGCACATCGTCCACCCTCCCCACGGTGATCTGCATCAGCAGAAGCGGTCGCGCTGGTGACCGGCCTTGCCGCAAACGACGAGCGCTATGTCGGCCGTTGCGCGGCGCAATGGGCGAAGGTTGCGGCCCGGACTCCGGCAGCCGACATCGAGGAAACCATCATGAGCATATTCAGGAAAATCTGGGGCGTTCTTGCCGTAAGCTGTGCCGTCACTGCCACAGCGAGTATACCGGCCGCGGCCCAGCAAGCACAAAAGCCGAACATCGTCCTGATCGTATCAGACGACTTCGGCTACGGAGACGCGGGTGCATATGGCGGCGGCGAAAATCGAGGCATGCCGACACCCAACCTCGATCGCCTCGCGGCGGAGGGCATGCAGTTTCTGTCCTTCTATGCGCAGCCGAGCTGCACCCCGGGTCGCGCCGCCATGCAGACCGGACGTATTCCCAATCGTAGCGGCTTGACCACCGTCGCCTTCCAGGGCCAGGGCGGAGGGCTGCCGGCTGCCGAGTGGACGCTGGCTTCGGTCCTCAAGATCGGTGGATACCAGACGTTCTTCACCGGCAAATGGCATCTCGGCGAGGCCGACTACGCGCTTCCCAACGCGCAGGGCTATGACGAAATGAAATATGTCGGTCTCTATCACCTCAACGCCTATACCTATGGCGATCCAACCTGGTTCCCCGACATGCCCGAGGATCTGCGGGCTTTGTTTCAACGCGTGACCAAGGGTGCGTTGTCGGGCAATGCGGGGCAGCCGGCGAAAGAGGACTTCAAGGTCAACGGCCAATATGTCGATACGCCCGTCATCAATGGCGGCGAAGGTGTCGTCGGAATTCCGTTCTTTGACAGTTACGTCGAGAAAGCCTCGCTTGAATATCTCGATCGCAACGCGCGTTCGACGCAGCCCTTCTTCATGAGCATCAACTTCATGAAGGTACATCAGCCGAATATGCCGGCGCCTGAGTTCGAACATAAGTCGCTTTCGAAGAGCAAATATGCCGACTCGGTCGTCGAGAACGATACACGAATCGGTCGGATATTGGACAAGATCCGCGCGCTCGGTCTCGACAAGAACACCTATGTGTTCTGGACCTCGGATAACGGCGCTTGGCAGGACGTCTATCCCGACGCCGGCTACACGCCCTTCCGCGGCACCAAGGGAACGCTGCGCGAAGGCGGCAACCGCGTTCCAGCCCTGGCATGGGGTCCCAGGATCAAGGCCGGGTCCAAGAATTCCGATATAGTCGGCGGGCTGGACTACATGGCCACCTTCGCCTCGCTCGCCGGCGTAAAATTGCCGGAGAACGATCGGGACGGTAAGCCGATCATTTTCGACAGCTTCGACATGTCACCCCTGCTGTTTGGCTCCGGCAAGTCGCAACGGCGATCATGGTTCTATTTCACTGAGAACGAACTGTCTCCGGGAGCCGTGCGGGTGAATAATTACAAGTTCGTATTCAATCTGCGCGGCGACGATGGCGCGTCAACAGGCGGTCTGGCCGTTGACACCAACCTCGGCTGGAAAGGGGCAGAAAAATATGTAGCCACCGTACCGCAGATATTCGACCTCTGGCAGGACCCGCAGGAGCGCTATGATATCTTCATGAACAACTTCACGGAGCGCACCTGGATGGCTGTCGTGATGGAACAGGAGTTGAACCGGATCATGGCTACTTACGTCAAGTATCCTCCGCGCAAGGTGCAAGGCTATGGTTACACCGGCCCGCTAACGCTATCGAACTATGAAAAGTTTCAATCGGTAAGGGAGGCACTGGAAAAACACGGTATTTCCATCGCAATGCCGACTGGAAACTGACTACCGCCCTGCGCCGCCGGTTAACGGGTCCGGCGGCGCATTCGCCGAGGAGACAATGCCGACAGCCTCCCGGACGCGAGGTTTTTGGGATTTTCGCTCTTAGCAACGCAGCGGGTAACAATTCGTGGCACGCAACAAGAACCGGGCCGGCAGGAGCGATAAGCTATCGAAGCGCGCCGCCACGTCGAGGCCGACCGAAATCTCGGCAGGCGCCCGGAGCGACGGTGCCCGCACCCCGCCCCTGCGCTGGTGGAAGTCGAAGCCGCGAATAGTGGTTTTGGCGGCAGTTGCAGCCGTCGCGATGGGAAGTCTGGCCCTGGTATTTGTTACCGAGGGCGGATTCACCCTGCCCGAAGCGCTTCGTACCGGCACCGCGGCCCCTGTGCCCGCCTTTGTCGGCAGTGAAGCCTGCGCTGGGTGTCACCAGACCGAAGCCGCATTGTGGAAAGAATCCCAGCACAAGCATGCCATGCAGCACGCCAGCACCGCCTCCGTGCTTGGAAATTTTGACGACGCGGGCTTCGACTATTTCGGCGTCCATTCCCGCTTCTTCAAGAGAGATAACAAATTCTTCGTCGAGACCGACGGCCCCGACGGCAAGGTTGCGACCTTCGAGGTGAAATACACATTCGGCATCGATCCCCTGCAGCAATATCTGATCGAATTTCCTGATGGCCGAACACAGGCGCTTTCGATCGCCTGGGACAGCCGGCCAAAGGAACAGGGAGGTCAACGCTGGTTTCATCTTTATCCCAATGAACAGATCAAGCACGACGACGTCCTGCACTGGACCAAGCTTAATCAAAACTGGAATTTCATGTGCGCCGAGTGCCACTCGACCGGCGTGCAGAAAAATTACGACGCGGCCAGTGATCGCTTCAACACCACCTGGACGGAAATCAGCGTCGGTTGTGAGGGGTGCCACGGCAAGGGCTCGCGACACGTCAATTGGGCTAACAGCCAGCGGAGCTGGTTTGGCAAGGACGAAGATCCTCGCAAAGGGCTTGCCGTCTTCCTAAACGAGCGCGACGGCGTTACCTGGCAGTCCGACCCCAAAACCGGCAATTCACAACGCAATGTCGCCCCTGCTGCGACGCGCAGAGAGGTCGAGACCTGCGGGCTGTGCCATGCGCGACGCGGGGAATTCTCGGAAGACTGGGTTCCTGGACAGCCATTGTCCGACACTCACATGGTCTCTGCCCTCGCTCGCGGGCTCTATCATGCCGACGGGCAGATGCTCGACGAGGTCTACAATTACGGCTCGTTCAAGCAGAGCAAGATGTTCGCGGCAGGCGTGACTTGCAGCGATTGCCACGAGCCCCATGCCGCCAAACTCCGTGTTGCAGGCGACGGCGTGTGCCTGCAATGCCATGCCTCAGATAAGTATGAGGCTGCCTCGCACAATCGCCACGAGGGAGTGACCCCGGCGGTGGGCTGTGCTTCGTGCCATATGCCCGTCAGTACCTACATGGTGGTCGACAAGCGGCATGATCACAGCCTTCGAGTTCCCAGGCCGGACATCTCTGTAAAGCTTGGCACCCCGAATGCCTGCAACAACTGCCATGCGGACAAATCCGCGCAGTGGGCGGCCGACACAATCGAGCAGTGGCACGGACCGACGCGAAAAGGTTCTCAGAATTACGCAGAGGCTTTCCAGGCATCTTGGACCGACCGTTCCGATGCAGCAGCCCTGCTGGCTGTGGTCGCAGCCAGCCCCACAGTGCCGGCGATCGCGCGGGCAAGCGCTCTGAGCGAACTTCATTTGCGGGTCTCGCCGGCTAACATCGAACTCGCCCGCAAGGGATTGGCTGACCCCGATCCGATGGTGCGCATCGGGGCGCTTGACATGCTCGACGGCCTTCCCGGCAACCGGCTCTGGCCTCTTGTCTCGCCACTTCTCACCGATTCAAGCCGTGGCGTCCGCCTCAGGGCCGTTTCGGTGCTGGCCGGTGTACCGGCAGCAAGCCAGCCTGCCTCCGATCGCGAAGCTTTCGAGCGCGCAATGGCCGAGTTCATCGCCGCGCAGCGTTTCAACTCCGATCGGCCTGAAGCCCGCTCGACACTTGGAAATTTCTTTGCCCGTCGCGGCCTCGCTGCCGATGCGGAGAACGAATATGAGGCTGCGCTTCGGCTCAGCCCTCAATATGCGCCTGCGGCAATCAATCTGGCCGATCTGTATCGGCAACTTGGCCGGGATGGCGACGCAGAGGCCGTCCTGCGAGCGGCAATTGCATCTTCACGCCTGGACGCGGGACTACACCATGCGCTCGGGCTGACTCTGACAAGGCAGAAACGGCCTGATGCGGCTCTCACCGAATTCCGCACTGCGGCAGAGCTTGAACCTGATCGTTCCCGGTACCGTTATGTCTACGCCGTCGCACTGCATTCATCCGGCCGCATCGAGGAATCGATGAAGGTCCTGAAAGAGAATCTTGCCCGGCATCCGGACGATCGCGAGACTTTGTTGGCCCTTGTAACGTTTAACCGTGACGCTGGAGACGTGGGTGCCGCCCTCGAATATGCCGAACGGCTCTCTCGCATCACTCCAAATGACCATGATTTGACGCGCCTTACCGACGATCTCCGCGAACGTTTGAAACGATAAAGGCTGACAAACATCATGCGATTATTGGTCAACTGCATTGCTGATGCTGCCAGAGTTCATTGCGCGAGCCAAAGGAGGTGAAATTTGGCCAGTTAGCAGGCGTTTGCCATACGCACCATCCTTCGCTTCACGATGAAGCGGGCAGGACGAAGCGGGATAGACATCGACAAGACGCGTGCGTCTTTCGGAACGCCTCGGCCGCAGGTGCTGAAAATTTGGCCAGGGTGGAACGTGGGACCACGCGTGGTCGAAGCAGGTGCTGAAAATTTGGCCAGGGTGGAACGTGGGACCACGCGTGGTCGAAGGCCTGACATTCGAGGCCTACGATCGCGCGGATCTGCCGTCGCTGCGCGACGATCTTGTCGTACTTTATCTTCACGGTGGTGGATATTTCTTTGGATCGCCGCAGACGCACCGTCAACTGGCGCTCAATATGGCCAAGCACTGCGATGCGCCGGTGTTTTCGCTGGACTACCGCCTTGCGCCCAAGCACCGCTTCCCGGCTGCACTTGATGACGCCATCGCCGCCTACCAGTGGCTAGTCAAAACATATCCGAAGCGACACTTCATCATTGCCGGCGACTCCGCCGGCGGCGGGCTCGCCATCAATGCAGCGCTCGAAGCGCGCAGCCGCGGCCTACCGAGGCCGGCGGCAATCATTACGTTCTCGCCCTGGACCGACATGGCGGTGACCGGCGAGTCCGTCGACTCCAACAATCGAAGTTGCGCCATGTTCACTGCCAAGGGCGTGCGCGAGGCCGCGCAATACTATCTCGGCAATGCCGATCCGCGTGATCCGCGCCATTCCCCTCTCTACGCCGATCTCACGGGATTGCCGCCGCAACTGATCTTCGCGAGCACCGACGAGGTCCTGCGCGACGATTCAGCCCGCTTCGCTACCAAAGCGCGGGAGCAAGGCGTCGAGGTGGAACTGCACCTCGTGCGCGGCGTGCCGCACGTCTGGCCGATCTTCGCGCGCATCGTGCCGGAGGGGCGCGAGAGCCTACGGCAGGTGCAAGCGTTCGTGGTGCGGACGGTGCCGCCCGCGCAATCACGAGCCGCGTGATGAGCCATAAGCCTTACATGGCGACGGAGTGCTGACCGGGCCACTGAAATTTCCTGCCAATAGGGAATTTGCAATTCCGCTGGGGTGACGCGCGGATTTCACAAGAGGATTCCTGTGCCGCAAGAACAGGGCATCGGTAACAGGAAATTCTAAACGCCAACAAGAGTTTGAGCAAAATTGCGTTCTCGATGATGTCCGTGATCGGAACCAGCGGGCAACTCGATTGTGCCGAATTCGCATCGACAAGTTTCTGCGTGCGGATAACCCTCACCCCGTAATCCAGCTTTGTGAGGGCAGCAACATGAAATCCGATATGGTCTATTTCGCGTTTACCGCAGCCGCCCTGCTCGTTTTTGCGGATGTCGCCGCAGCGCAAGGCACCTCCGGCGGCAATGGAGCAGTCGCGTCGATTCCCGGCAGCGTGGTGAGAGATCACCAACAAGGCCCGGGGCTAATCAGCATCCTCAGCGGTTCAACCCCTCCAAATCACCGTTCGGCTTCGACGCAAAGGACCCGCGGTCTTCAAAGTGGCGCCTCCTCTCGGCAGACTGGCAAATGATCCGGTTATCCTTCTTGGAATTGCTCGTAACGGCCGGACTTTTGACCGCCACGCCCGTTTCGGCCCAAACAGGCATTTCGCAATATCCGTTTTGCATTCAGGGCGTGGATAATCCCGGCTGGAGCGGCTGCTCCTTCAAAACTTTGCAGGAGTGCCAGGCCGCAGCGTCCGGTACAGAGGCCGAATGCTTGGCCAATCCCTGGTACCAAGCCGGCGCTAACGCCCCTTCACTACTTTCCCCGGGAGGATCAATCGGCGCCAACGATCCGCTTCCCGTTGGTCCACCGCCGAATTAGTTGCGTGCCGAAACCGATTCGGTACCGATCCGCAGGGGCCGCTCCGCCGGCCAATGATCCTGGTTGCGGCCTAGCTCGTCGATCAGGCCGAGATTTGCCCCAAAGGGCAATATCGCACGGACGCCGTGGTGTGGTGTTGTGTTCTCGCTGAAGCTTTTTCGCCGACGAGGGAGGCGTTCGATGACCATCGATTGCTGGATCGGTACTGTGGCTGAAAGGTCCAGCCGGCCGGTGATTAGATCCTGCCGTAATCTCGTTGATCGGGCCGAAGGGCTGGCTCTCGCCGACCCCGATGAGCCACTTCACATTGCTAACCTTTGCCGCGCCCTGGCCGTAAGCGAACGAACGCTCCGCAAGGCATTTCACAAGATTTACGGTCTGCCGCCGTATCGGCATTTGCGATTTTTGCGACTGTCTCAGGCAAGAGGGGCGCTTTTGGCGGCGGACGGTCAAGTGGTCACCGTCACGGAAATTGCGACCGGCTTCGGTTTCGTCGAACTTGGACGATTTTCGGTCGAATACCGCAAAGTGTTCGGCGAAAGCCCTTCCAAGACGCTTCAACGGGCATCCAGTCCCAAGCTGCGCAATCGGGTAACGTCTCATCGTGGCCACTTCACGGGAGGTGGCATCTAATGAAATTGTCGTTTGGAAGGCAACGGTATCTCTGGCTTCTTGCAGCGGTGATCGCGACGTATGTCGTCGTCAGCTATTTGATTTTGCCTGCAACCTGGTCCCGGATCGAGCATGAGCCGGGCCTGTCAAAGCGAACAATGGTGACGTCAACGGCGCAGGGAATACCGGGCGGGCCGATCAATGTCGGCCTGATCGGAGCGCGGGAGGATGTCGTTGCCGCATTTCATGCCGCCGGCTGGTATCCTGCCGATCCGGTTACGTTGCGGACCAGCCTCGAAATCATCGGAAGTGTGCTGCTCGATCGCTCCTACAAGGACGCGCCCGTCAGTCCACTGTATTTCGACGGACGGCGTGAGGATCTGGCGTTCGAAAAGCCCGAGGGAATAAGCGCGGACCGTCGGCAGCATGTCCGGCTATGGCTGGTGCTGCAGAGCGGCGCCGATGGCAGTCCCGTCTGGCTCGGGTCTGCAAGCTTCGATAGCGGGGTAATCTTGAGCCGCGATACCGGACAGGTCACGCACAAGATCGCGCCAAATATCGACGAAGAGCGCGACCGCCTGATCACCGGACTAGACCTCGCCCGCATGGTTCTTGACATCTATCAGATGAGGGGAATTGGCCCTACCCTGAACGGTCGCAACGGCGAGGGCGACCCCTATCACACTGACGGCGAGATATGGATGGCAAGACTCGTCGCGCGAGGCGAGAAAGCAAGCAAACCCGCGAAGATTCTGCCGGCTCCGGCGTTGATCCAGATGAAAGACAAGATGTTTTCCTGGGCCTCCTTCGCGGGCTGAGACTCACCGGGCTCCCACAGTGAAGCTGAATTGCGGCCCAAGATTACATCAGCGCCGAGCCAGTCAGCGAGCCCATTGACCCAATTGCAGACACGTCAAAAGACTGACGTAGCTTGGTGTGCCGCCGATACTCTCCTGCGGGACGCACTCGGCCTTGCTGGAGGCCGAAAACTTGGACCATTGGCTCGCCAACTGCTGCCGCGCTCTTTTTTCATCGTTTACGCAGCTCTTTGTGGTCTGATCAACCGAGAGCCCAGCGGTTGCAGCAAGGTCGAGTCTGCAGCTCCGGTTGATATCGAACGCTGGCACCCGATCGGCGACTGCGACGACCAGTTGCGAACTCAGAGCGATCATGGAGATTGAAATAGGCATACGTGCACTCCTGCGCGCAATTTGCTCCACCGCTAAGCGGATGTGCGCTCATTTTCTACCGAAGTAACACCTTCCGTCTATGCGAAATCCGACCAGATAGCCCCGGCAGCGGCTGGTTTCTTGCGCGAACGGTCCTGCTCCAACATTACCCGCTGCCGCGGGAGGCGCCAATCGCCTTATCGATAGCGGCAAACAAGGAGCTCTCCTGCAGGGGTTTCAAAAGGAAAGCCACCAGACCAGCTTGCTCGTAACGCCCGCGTAAGGCAGCCTCGCCGTGAGCTGTAATCATAATGGTGGGGATTGGAATACCGTTACGTGCCAAATGCTGTTGAAGGTCCAAGCCGCTCATCCCGGGCATCTGGAGATCGACGATCAGGCACTCCGGAAGATCATGCGGCAGTGCCGCAAGAAATTCTCGTCCCGATTCGAATGTCTGTACACGGAAGGCGCGAGACCGAAGCAGCCGACTCAAAGCCTTGAGCACGGCCGGATCATCGTCAACTACGGCAATCCAAGGGGAAGTTTCCGCCATCAAAGAATATGGCGGCGGAAATGGTCGTCCGTCGAGTTGACCGTTGGTCCAATAAGGCCCGACCCTCTATTTCGAGATTTGGGCCCTCTCCGCCATGCGGACGAGATCCGCCACCGTGCGCAGGCCCAGTTTTTCCATCATCCGGCTGCGGTGGACCTTGATCGTCTTTTCGACTGTACCCAGATCGCAGGCAATCTGCTTGTTGAGTCGGCCCGCGACAACTTGGGTAAGTACTTGCCGCTCGCGCGGGGTCAAGGTTCTGAGTTTCGCCTGAACTAATTCCAGTTCGGAAAAGCGCCGACGAGCCTCGGCATCACGTTCTTCGGCACGCCGTATGGCTTCGAGCAGATCAGTGTCCTTTGTGGGTTTCGTGAGGAAATCTATGGCGCCTGCCTTCATGGCACGCACACTCGTGGGAATGTCACCTTTGCCGGTAATGAAAACAATCGGCCTATGAGAGCCTCCGGCGGTCAGCGCCTGCTGGAGTTCTAGGCCATCGAGGCCCGGCATCGAAACGTCCAGCACGGCACAGCCAGAAACAGTCGGATCGTGTTGTTCGAGAAATTCCTGCGGGCTCACGTATGATTTGACCTCATAACCCTTGGCACGGAGCAATCGCGACAGCGCCTTGAGTACGCCAGCATCATCATCGACGAGATAGACAGTGAATTTTTCCATCACATCATCATGGCTTCTGTCTTCTGAACTGGCAACGAGAATCCGGCTATTGCGCCGCCGTTCTGGTCGTTGACCAGGGTCAGCTTGCCGCCATGCGCCTGTATAATCGTTGAACAGATCGTCAGTCCAAGACCGAGGCCATGCTCCTTGGTAGTGTAGAATGGTTCGA
>WNFR01002336.1_pt1 | contig 19750 bp, 10 predicted proteins | sample 5400221 | NCBI WGS metagenome assembly WNFR01 (sample SAMN13153357, study PRJNA577476) | soil metagenome | isolation source: 40 cm soil under Madrone tree | place: USA:California | collected 2016-06-14 | reverse complement strand
CTGTGTGATTTCTCTCGGAGCTTGGAGGAAACCAGGGCGATTCGCCGGAAAATGTTGATCCAGGCCTTTAATGAATTCAAACCTGATGTGCTCGTGACTGAACTCTTTCCTTTCGGACGGAAGCACTTCCGCTTTGAGCTGCTCCCCTTGCTGGAGCGCGCGCGCAGCCAGAAATCCCGCAGGACGCTAGTCGTTTCCAGTGTCCGAGACATCCTGGTGGCAAGAAAGGACCAGGAAGAGTACGAGCAGAGAGTCTGCAGTCTCGTGAATAGCTTCTACGATCTCGTTCTGGTTCACGGAGATGAAAAGTTTCTGAAGCTCGATGAATCGTTCTCGCGAGTGACCGATCTGCGTTGCCCCGTGGCCTATACCGGCTACGTTGCACAGCAGAGCAAGCCCGACGCTGGCAAATCCTACGATCCCCCGATGGTTGACCAAAGCCGGCCAGCGATTATCGTAAGCAACGGCAGCGGACAGTATCTGACCGGCCAGATGCTCCTGGAGAACCTGCTGCGCGCTGCGCATCTTTTGCAAGGTCAAATTCCTCATGAGTTTCGCTTCTTTGCGGGACCCTTGATGCCTGAAGAGACTTACAACAGTCTGCAAACGTTAGCGGCCGCATCCGGCAACGTAAGACTTTCTCGCTACACGCCAGACCTCGCCGCAGTCCTTAAGCGTGCCGAGCTATCGGTCAGCATGGGCGGTTACAACACCGTTATGGACATTCTGTCAGCTGGCGTACGTGCCTTGGTCTATCCAGTTACCTCCAATGGGGATCAAGAGCAATCTGTGCGTGCAGAGAAGCTGGCAAGAATGGGAGTACTGGACCTCATCGGGCCGGAGGAGCTTGCGCCGGAAAAATTGGCTCAGAAGCTTGCGGCAGCTCTTCGCAACGAGCCAACGCGGCTGGCTTTGAATCGAGACGGGGCCGCCAACAGCGCTCTCCTACTGAGGAAATATCTCGCCATGCATCGCGAGCACATTTTAGACGTCCCTGAAACGGGGCTTTGCTCGCGAGAAGAGAGTGTCGCACAGAGGCAGGTCCCTGAGCGGCGGAAGGCAGGCGCCCAGCAGGAAGGGAATCTATGAGGCTCATGGTCTATTCACATGACACATTCGGGCTCGGCAACATCCGCCGGATGCTAGCCATATGTAGCCATCTACATGCCTCCATCCCGGACCTGTCGATCCTGATTGTGAGTGGATCGCCCATGCTGCAAAGTTTCCGCGTTGCTCAGGGCATCGATTACATCAAGTTGCCGTGCCTGAAGCGCACCGAAAGCGGGGAGCTCGGCGTCCGGTTCTTGGACCTGGAAGTGGCTGAAATCGTGCGCCTCCGCCGCGAGCTGATTCTCTCCACTGCCGTTAGCTTTCGCCCGGACATCGTGCTTGTGGACAAGAAGCCTGACGGCCTCGCGGGCGAACTGGAACCGAGCCTGCGCTACATCAGGTGCAACCTGCCCCAAGCACGGATCCTCCTGGTGCTTCGCGACATTCTCGACTCCTCAAGAGCCACGGTGGACGCCTGGGAGGAGCACGGATATTACAGCACTTTGCAATGGTACTACGACGACGTTTTGGTTCTCGGCGACCGGCAGATCTATGACGTCTGCAAGGAATACCAATTTCCGGAAAGCTTGCGTCAAAAGGTCCATTTTTGCGGTTATGTTGCGCGCCAGCTTCCCACCTGTTTGCGATCTGAGATTCGCAAGGAACTCAGCGTGGCCGATGATGAGAGCTTAGTCTTGGTAACCGCGGGCGGTGGCCAGGACGGCTACGACCTGTTGTCCACTTCCGTGGCAGCCACCAGCAGCCTTGCCAAAAGGCTCCGCGTCAGGACCCTTTTAGTTACCGGTCCTGAGCTCGGTAAGGAACAAACCAAGGCCATCTACAAGGCAGCGCGGTCGCACGCCGGTCTACAAGTTATTGAGTTCACCGACGACCTGATGAGTTACATGAATGCGGCCGACACCGTGATTTCCATGGCAGGTTACAACACCGTCTGCGAACTCCTAACGCTCGGCAAAAGATCCATCTTGGTTCCGCGTGTCAAGCCCGTCGAAGAACAGAAGATTCGTGCCGAGCGGATGGCGAATTTCGGCGTGTTCAAAACCATTCTTCCCGATGCACTCACGCCGGATGTCCTGGAAAATGCAATCGCCGAGCAGTTACAGGCTGCGAGAAACCATGCCCCGGTGTCCACTTACATTGATCTCGGTGCACTTCCGCGTATTACCGCGATACTCCAAAGGGAGGCATTGAGTACCGTTTGTGGTTTTGAGCCGGCGGCCATCCGGGAAATGCTGGCCCCGACGGGGAGTGAATGGTGAGCAAACGTCTGCGCGTTGCCTATCTTGTGAAGACGTTTCCTCGGCTTTCGGAAACGTTCATCCTGAATGAGATCCTGGGAGTCGAAGGTCTCGGCTTGGAGCTTGAGATCTTCTCCTTGCGTCGACTACCGCCGGAAAGTGAACCGGTACATCCGGATGTTGCCAAGATCAAAGGACCTGTCAGATACATCCCATCGTTCATCCGGCCTCTTTGGCCTCCGGGTCTCGCCTTGCTGCTATTTTCCCAGTTGGCGCTTCTGTTTGCCGCACCGGTGCGATATCTCGCGGCCGTGCGGTTTCACTTCAGCTCTGGCAACGATCGACGGCTCAAGGATTTCCTACAAGCTGGCTATCTCGCCAGGGCCCTTCGTAGAGGCAAATTCACACACTTGCACGCTCACTTCGCCAACCTGCCGACGACCGTGGCCGAAATTGTAAAACACCTCACCGGGATTGGTTACAGCTTCACGGCCCATGCGAAGGACGTCTACCTGACGCCGCCTTCGGAGTTGGCTAGAAAGATTAAGAAAGCGGAATGCGTGCTGACCTGCACCGCGGTCAATCAGCGTTACTTAGCTGGACTGGCGGATCAAGGTACTCCCATACGCCTGGCCTACCATGGCATTGATGTCAACCGATTTCGTGTACTCCGCTCAGGAGATCCGCCGCAGAACGGTGAAGTCCCTCTTATTCTGAGCGTCGCGCGCCTCTGCGAGAAAAAAGGCCTGGAATTCCTCATCGAAGCATGCCGCATCCTGGTTGATCGTGGCGTTGCCTTTCACTGCCGAATTGTAGGCTATGGGCCTCTCGAGGATAAGTTACAGAAGATGATAGGCAGTCTGGCTTTGCAGGACAGGGTATCCCTGCTGGGAAAGATGACTCAGGATCAGTTGGCGACGCTATATCCACAGGCGGACCTCTTCGTGCTTCCTTGTCTGGTTCTGGAAAATGGAGACCGGGACGGAATTCCTAACGTTCTGTTCGAGGCCATGGTCTGTGGTGTGCCGATAATTTCTACCCAGGTTGCCGGCGTATGCGAGCTCATTGAACATCAAAGGAACGGCCTCCTTGTGGAACAGCGCAACGCAACTGCTCTCGCCGACGCCATGCAACTCCTAATCGGTTCTCTGGAGTTGCGGAACAACCTCGCCCGCAATGGACGTCAAACTGTTCTTGAGGGCTTCACGCGGGAGTCCAGTGCGCGCAACGTCTACAACATTTTTTCTTCGGTGCTTGATTCCGCGGAGTCCGCTGACATCCCGCGGAAGCAGGCCGCTATGACCGTTTCGGAATACGGGGAAGGATGACTCACCCGACTAGAACACCACGACGGACCGTAGCGGGTTGGCTGACGTTGATCCGTGCCTTCCGCGCAGAGATAGCGCGCGAGCGGCGGCTAATTTGGATATCCGCCGTCGCTGTGCTGGTTGGCGTGGTCTTGCGCGCGCTCGAACCGTGGCCGCTGAAATTCATTTATAACGCCCTTTTTCTGGGCCACAAGCACGGGATGTCCCTGGCCCTCCTCCAGGGTTTATCGCCCGAAATCCAGGTGGCCGTTTATACCACGAGCATGGTTGTGATCACCGGGCTCGCAGCGACTCTCGAGTACGTGAGCACGGTGACGATGGGCGTGGCCGCTTCGCGCATCCTGGCGGACATTCGAGGACACCTGTTCCGGCACCTTGCGCATCTATCTGTCTCCTTTCACGGGCGCAACAGGACGGGCGACCTCATCACCCACGTGACTTACGACGTGGACCGCATGCGCGAAGTGACGGTCTCTTCGCTTCTCCCTTTCTTAGTCAATGTGTTGACCCTGACAGCGATGTTGGGAGTGATGGTGTGGATGAACTGGAAGCTGGGCTGCATTGTAGCAGTTGTGTTTCCCGTTTTCTTCCTCGCAGTGGACCGGCTCATGGCACGCATTAAAGAAGTTGCCCGCGAGCAACGTCGTCGGGAAGGATCCGTGGCTTCCGCGACGGCAGAGACCATCGGGTCCATTCGCACCGTGCAGGCGCTGTCGTTGCAGTCCCGATTCATGGATATCTTCTCCGTTGCCAACCGTAAAAGTCTCCAGGCAGGAAATAAGGCGCAGCAGCTCTCTGCCGGGCTCGAACGCATCATCGATCTGCTGGCCACTTCCACTACGGCGCTGGTGCTCTGGTTTGGAGTTCGGAATGTGCTTAAGGGCCAACTCACTCCGGGCGACCTTATCGTTTTTACGACCTACCTGCGAACCGGCTTCAAGCCCATCCGCCAACTTGCGAAATACCTCGGGCAAATTGCGCGAGCGCTCGCCTCCGGAGACCGGATCCTGGGCCTGCTGACCACCCCTCTCGAAATCAAGGATGAAGCGGATGCGGCGGTTGCGCCGCCGTTTAAGGGACACATCCTTTTCGAGAACGTGTCTTTCGAATACGAACCGCAGCGAGTGGCACTCCGGAATGTCAGTTTGGAGGTCAAACCTGGCCAAAAGGTGGTACTTGTTGGCCCCTCGGGCAGCGGTAAATCTACCATCGCCAGCCTGTTGTTACGCCTCCACGATCCCTGCGAGGGCAGAATTCTGATTGATGGCAAGGATATACGTTCGTACACGATAGAGTCCCTGCGTTCCCAAATCAGCATCGTGATGCAGGATAGCCCGCTGTTCGCCCTGAGCGTGCAAGACAACATTGCTTTGGGCAAGACGTCCGGAACTCCTGAAGAAGTCATTCAGGCCGCGCAAATTGCAAACGCTCATGACTTCGTTATCCGAATGCCGAGGCAGTACGACACAGTGCTCGGCGAGCGGGGCGCCACTTTGTCCGGTGGCCAACGTCAACGCATCGCGATTGCGCGTGCCGCCATCCGTCGGGCACCCATTGTCATCCTTGATGAGCCCACGACGGGACTGGACCGGAAGAACGAACAGGAAGTCTCAGCTGCCTTGGATCGCCTTAGCGAAGATTCCACGACGTTGCTCATCACTCACGACCTTCGAGTTGCGGAAGACGCAGATCTTGTCTTGTTTCTCTCAGAGGGCCGAATCGTGGAATCCGGCACACATAAAAGCCTGATGTCCTTGGACCGTGAGTTTGCCGCAATGGTTCACAGCCGGAAGCTCTGCAAGCTCCACGGGGAGGCGGCCTGTGCGTGCACTGTCTGAAACCCAAGTTTGGCTCTTGCGTCATGGCGCGAGTACGTTCAATGCACAACATCGGTGCCAGGGATCTTGCGACGAGCCCGAACTCACACCAAAGGGACGAGAGGAGGCCTGTCTTAGTGCGGAGCGGCTTTCTTCGGAAGGGATTGAAGCCGTCATTAGCAGCCCATTGCGGCGCGCCTCAGACACCGCCGAGCATCTTCTGAAAGCGATTGGTGGGCAGGGCCGCAAAATTACCTCCGAAACCGATGCGCGATTGCGAGAGATCGACCTTTACGACTGGGAGGGTTTATCGCTTGAAGAAATACCCCGTCGTTTTCCCGAACAATACCGCGATTGGCGTCTCCGACCGGGCGAGTTCCGGATGCAGCTAGCCAATAACGAGGTTCAATACCCTGTTCGCAGCCTCTACGATCGAGCGCGCTTGTTTTGGAATTATCTCCTCACAGCTTACGCCGGCAAGTCCATCCTGTTGGTGTCGCACGGTGGAACTATTCGCGCACTCATAGCCTCGGCTCTCGGTCTTGGCGCGGCACACTTCCACAGTTTCCAGCAATCAAATTGCGGCGCCAGCCGGCTTCGCTTTTCACCCGATTCAAGACAAGCAATGCTAGAACTCCTGAATGACGCCACCCACCTCGGCGAGCTACTACCTAAGCTCAAAGAAGGGCGGCGCGGGGTGCGCTTGCTTCTCATTCCGGTGACCGATGCAAACCCTGCGGAGATCCGGCAATTCGCCGCTGTCCTTGAGTGCGTCGCCATAGACAAACTGCTCGCTGCCGGCCCAATCGCACGCCTCGCGGCGGTTGGCATCTTTCAGCGCTCTGCGGATTCCTGCCGCACGATTTCCGAGCATGCCGTGGAGAGAAACGTGAGCGAGGCGCTTCAGTGCGCTTCTGTTGACCAGCTTCGCCACGTTGCCATCGTTGGGCCACCGCTCACCTTGCGCCGCGTGCTTCAGCATCAGCTTGGCTTCTCTGACTCGGCCGCTGAATCGCTGGAACTGAATCAGCTCGGAATTACTTCGGTGCATCATCCCGGGAAAGGAGTTCCTCCCGTATTACAGGCGGTGAACATGTTCGAATCAATACCAAGGGGGAGGTAGTGTAGCTATGAGGGTTCTGGTTACAGGGGCGGCCGGCTTTATTGGCTTTCACCTCTCGAAGCGTCTGCTGGAGGAAGGTTGCAAGGTATTCGGGGTCGATAATCTTAATGACTACTATGATGTGAATCTGAAGAAAGCCCGCCTGGTGCAACTTCAGCAAGTGCCAGAATTCATTTTTCAACAGCTGGACCTTGCCGATGGGAGAAATCTCAGCCGTTTCGTTGCGGACTCTGAGCCGGAAGTCGTCGTAAACCTCGCGGCGCAGGCCGGTGTGCGTTATTCCCTGGAGAATCCTCTGGCCTACGTTAACAGTAACCTGGTGGGCTTTGTGAACCTGATGGAGGCCTGCGCACGCGCTGCAAGCTTGCGCCATTTTGTGTTTGCCTCATCCAGCTCCGTTTATGGAGCTAACCTCAAGGTGCCGTTCTCCGAGCATGACAACGTCGATCATCCCATTTCGCTGTACGCCGCCACCAAGAAATCCAACGAATTAATCGCCCACTCCTACAGCCACCTCTATGACATGCCTGTCACCGGCCTGCGATTCTTCACCGTATACGGGACCTGGGGCCGTCCGGACATGGCTTATTTCAAGTTTACTGATGCGATCGTTCGCGGTAAGCCGATAGAGATTTACAACCACGGCCGCATGCAGCGGGACTTCACCTATATCGATGATGTCGTGGAAGGGATTGTGCGCGTGCTCGAAAATTCTCCAAAACACAGCGTCCTTCAAGAGAGTCGCGGAGCCTTTATGAGCAATGCGCGCTACAAAATCTACAACTTGGGGAACCACCAGCCGGTCGAGGTGCTCAAGTTTATCGAGATTATCGAGCAGGCCGTGGGCATCAAGGCTCGCAAGACTTTTCGCCCGATGCAGCCGGGGGATGTCGTCTCCACATACGCGCAGATGGATGACTTGTATCAGGCTACAGGATTCCGGCCCACCACTCCAATTGAGGAAGGATTGCCGAAATTCGTGCGCTGGTACCGCGAATATTACGCGGCAAGGGAACGCGTGGCGTGCTGATCACATCTTTGAAATCGCCATGTCTTTTGCGGGACTTGCGCCCCGCTTGTTGCTGGTGGCCGTGGCATGGGCGCAGCAACCCGGTCAAATACAGATCATCAGCGATATCGTTAGCAATGATGGTGTTCTCCTGCTTCCTCCTTGCCGGCACAGTGATCGGACAAGACACTGGGGCAATCAAAGGTACGGTTGAAGACACTACCCGTGGAATCGTTGCCGGAGCACAGGTTAAACTCCGAAACCAGACTACTGGACAGGAAGTTCTCGCGAATTCCGACGAACAAGGCGAGTTCCAATTCGAACAGCTCCCCTTCGGAGACTACCATCTCATCGTCATCGCGGAAGGCTTTGAGCCGTCGGAGTTGCCAATTAAGCTCGGAGAAAAAAGAGATAGTCTGGTCCACGTTCGACTGCGAATTGCAGCCGCCACGGAGAGCGTGGTCGTGTCTGCAAACTCATCACCGCCGATTGCTGGACAGAACATTGACGCGGTGGAACTCGATCGCCACTTGCTGGAGCATCTCCCGGCGAAGGAGGGTGATCCGCTAGCTGTGCCTTCCCTCTTTCTGGATCCCGCAACGGGCGGCGCGATGGGCCCTAAGATCATCGTTGACGGAGTGGAAAGTAGCGCGCTCGAAGTGCCGCTGACGAGCATCCGGAAGGTTTACGTGAACAAGAGTCCATACTCTGCGGAGTTCGGAAGACCTGGACGGGGTCGCGTGGAAGTGCTTACGAGGAAGGGCTCCGCGGGGGATTATCATGGCACTCTCACACTCCTGGCCCGCAATTCCAACCTTGATGCCCGCAATGCCTTCGCCCGCGAGAACCCCCCTCTGCAACGGGAGATCGCGGAGTCGGAACTTGATGGGCCTCTCGGAAGGAAGGCGCGCTTTCTTGCAGCGGGCCGGTATTACGTCAGCGATGAAAGTGCCATAGTCCATGCTGATATGCTTACAGGTTCCCTGATCGAGAATATTGGCGCTTCAGAGCGCAATCTCCGCGTTTTCGGAAGGCTCGATTTTGATTTGTCGCCGAAACACACTTTAACAGTCACCTATAAGTATAAGAAGAAGTCGCAGCAGAATCAGGGAGTGGGAGGATTTAACCTGCCTGAGCGCGCGACGGATTTCACGATTCACGAAAATGAAGTGAAGGTATTCGAGCGCGCTTTCGTCACGCCCAGCTTTATAAACTACCTACGCTTCGCATACAAGGAGGAGCCACAACAAACAACCAGCCGCTCCGACCAGCCGGGGATTATTGTTTTAGGCGCGTTCAGCTCGGGCGGAGCGCAGATCGCGCAGTACCGGCAGGAGAGAGCGGAAACAATTCAAGATGTTGCCTCTGTCGTATGGGGAAGACAGACAATCATGTTCGGAGGGGGGGCGCGGCCTCGATCCTTTCACACGATAGATAGCTCGAACTTTGGGGGCACGTTCACATTTGCAAATCTAGCCGCTTATGCGGCAGGGCAGCCAGAACTTTTCACGAAGAACAGGGGGAACACCCAGGTTTCCTTCGCGCAAAACGAGTACTTCTCTTTCTTTCAAGACGAGGTCCAGGTGCGGACTTCTTTATCAGTTTCACTGGGACTGCGCTATGAGTGGCAGTCAAACATCCCCGACCACAACAATTTTGCACCGCGTCTTGCTTTTGCGTACGCACCTCACCGAGGTCAAACGGTCGTGCGCGGAGGATTCGGCATCTTCTACGACCGCCAACCAGAATTCATGAAACAGCAAGCCTTGCTTTATGATGGGTCCCAAGGCTCCCAGATAGTCAAAAGAAATCCAGGATACCCAGTGCCTTATGATCCGGCTGTACCACCGCCTCCAAGCCTGCTGCGAATCTCTCCGGGTATCCGCACTCCCTACTTAACACAGGCGAGCCTTGCCGTCGAAAGAAAGCTGGGTAAAGGCTCAAACTATCTCTCGGTCGATTACACCATGGTGCGGGGAATAAAGCTTTACCGCATGCGAAACATCAATGCGCCGCTGCCGGGGACTGGCGCCCCACCCGATCCAACTTTCATCAACATCGACCAGTTTGAATCGTCGGGGAGGTCGCGGAGTCACAGCGTGACAGTCTCCGTTCAAACTACAATAGGAAAGAGAATGGACCTCCTGGGACAGTACGCGTTCTCAAAGGCCTTGGACGATACCAGTGGAATGCTTTCCCTGCCTGCCAACAATTATGATCTGCGTCCAGAATTCGGGAGGGCTGACTATGACCGTCGCCACCGACTCAACGTCATTGGTACTTATCGATTGCCTGGAGGCTTCCGGCTCGGAAGCATTGTCAGCCTGAATTCCGGCGTGCCGTACAACATCACCATCGGATTTGACAACAATGGGGACACTGTTCCAAACGATCGGCCACTGGGAGTCAACCGGAATACGGGAAAGGGACCCGGCTACGCCAGCATGGATCTCCATTTCGCAAAGCAAATAACGTTTCGAAGCAGAGAAGCCAGCGCAGCGCGACCTGCGGCACGAGAACATCCCTTACCTTTATCAGCCTTGAGCGCAGAAAGTCCCAAGACCGGCGGGCTACGATTGGAAGTCGGAATCGATGCATTCAATCTTCTGAATCACGTGAATTACAAAAACTACGTCGGCATCCAGAGTTCACCGTTCTTCGGTCGGCCAAACGCGGCAAGCCCGGCCCGCCAACTGCAACTCTCTTTAAGATTCCATTTCTGATTTTCAGTTGTTAAGCACTTGAGGTTCCATCGTTCACCGATAATAAAAAGACCTATTAAGATTAAAGATTTCGCCGGGACCGTCGGGAAGGCCCTGCACTCAAGAACCTGACTGGAGCATTGCATGTTGGCGGGATTGCCTGTACGTTATCGGTCGGCCGGCGAGTTAAAATGGAAATTCCGGTCTACCCAGCCCTAGAGAGGCGCCATGGATCCCCGGCAGGCTTGCACTTTTAGCAAAGAAGGCGCCCTCGCCTGCCTCTTTCTCACTCAAACAATCTCAGGAGAATCGTATGCGAATTTGCCGGTGTATTTTTGTTTTGGTCGCGGCCCTCTCCCTCTTTGGCCGTGGAGCATTGGCCAGACAGGCGCCGCAGGAGCGCCAGGGCCAGATCATTCCGTGTTCTTCAGATGACGGGGAGAAGCATTACTGCACGGCGGACACGAGGCATGGCGCGCGACTGGTGCGGCAGCGCAGCCAGGCGCCGTGCAAACAGGACGAGTCGTGGGGCTACGACGAAGAAGGCATCTGGGTGGACAAGGGATGCGGCGGTGAATTCACTTTGGGACGCGGCGAAGCCGGCGGCGATGCCCGCGGCGAGAGTGGCGGAGCGACGATAACGTGTGCGTCGGAAGATAGCCGGCGAAAAGTTTGCCCGGCGGATACCAGCAACGGGGTGCAGCTCGTTAGACAACGGAGCGACGCGAAGTGCAAGGAAGGCTCCACTTGGGGACGCGATACTCGCGGGATATGGGTAGATAAAGGATGCGAGGCGGATTTTGTGGTGGGTGTACCGGGGCATCCGGCTGGCTCCGGGAAAGCCGGGGGCAAGAGTCAGAAGATAAGCTGCGCTTCGTTCGACGGGAGAAAGAATTATTGTGATGCGGATACGCAGGGGGCCAAGGCGCAGCTGACGAGACAGACAGGCATGGCTCCATGCGTGGAAGGTTCGACGTGGGGGTACGATCGCACGGGCATCTGGGTGGATCGCGGTTGCAACGGGGAGTTCCTGGTGCAGTCGGGAAGCGAACTAGGCGCGGGGGATTCCTCGGGGAAGAGTTGTGCGAAGACGGTGGGCAAGCAGGTGGCGAATGAGTTGGTGAGGCGGTGCCAGCAAGTATCGCCGGCAACGCATCCACCGTGCAACGCGCATAACTCGTGCAAGCTGATGGAGGACGAAATTCAGCGAGGATGCGGATTGTTGGGCGCGAATGCGCCTGCATTTTGTGGTGAGAATAAATGAGAAGTCGGCGAGTCGGCAGCTCAAGTGAGTGTTTCTCGCCAAAACGTCGTACACCTGCCAGGCGTGTGTCACGTCGAAATGCACAGGAGGCTTCCAAGCACTGCCCTAGCTCGGTGGATTTTGGGGTTTAGGGATGCTGTCTTGCAATTTCTTGTACTCCTGCATTTCCTGTTTCGCCTTAGCTGTATTTCCCTGCCTGCGGTAGAGATTTGCCAGCCCGAAATGCGCCTGCGCGGCGAGCGAGGATTCCTTCTCGAGTTCGATCACTCTGGTCCAGGCTTTTTCGGCCGCAGCAGGGTCACCGTCTAGTGAGGCGGATTTGCCGAGCGAATACAGCGTCTCCGGCATGTCAGGTTTCAGCTTGTCGGCGCGCTCCAGTTGCTGCCTCGCCTCATGCGTTTTGCCCTGTTGGAGCAACGCAGCGCCGAGGCGATACGCGGCCTCAGCGTTGCCTGGCTGCATCTTGGTTTCCACGCGAAACTCCTCTTCAGCTTTGTCCCATCGCGCGGCGCCAGCGTAGACCAGCCCCAACTCCAGGTGCAGCCCAGGTATTTCCGGACGCTGATGCAAGGCTTCGGCGAATTCCTTTTCGGCTTGTGGTATCTGTCGGAGCACAAAATAGTTCTCTCCCATTGCCTGGTGTGCCCGGGGGGAATCGGGATATGCGCTGACGAGAGTGTCGATGCTTCGCTTGGAAAGCAACCCGCTGGCGCGGCCGAGGTAGTACAGTAAATCAGGATTGCCGGGACGTTTGACCAAGGCAGAGCTGAGGTTTGCCACTGCCTCTTCGTAGCGTTCAGTTTCAATTTGCGCAACGCCCAGCGCTTCCAGTGCGTGCACCCGGTCAAGATGAGGAATGGCCTCCTCCGCGTAACCCTGCGCCAACAAAGCATAGCCCAACTGCAGGTGCGCGGCGTCGAGCTCCGGGCTTAGCTCCAACGCGCGTTTGAGCGCGGCGACAGCGGCTGGATAGTCGCGGGTTTCCAGGCAAACTTCCCCAAGATCGAGAAACGCTTCCGCTAAATTTGGATCGCTCTCCGTAGCCTTCCGGAATTCCTTGATAGCCACATCAAACTGCCCTTGCTTATGCGCATCAACGCCTGCCTGCATGCGCTGAGCGCCCTCGGGCGAAACACTTTGCAGAGCCAGCCAGAAAAATAGGGTCGCGTGTATCACGAGTGCTCCGGTTCGCGTATTTCGAGAAACTGGTCGGCGTGTACGTCTTTCAACTTCTGTTGGGCCCCTGAAGGCCACGATACATCGACTGTGGCGATTTCAGAATCGCCGAGGCCGAAGTGGAGACGCTTGTCATTCGCGGAGAGATAGCTTCCCGCGGTAGTGGCGAATCGGGTTTGCCCATTCACGCGGACGCGCGCTCCGAGTCCATCGCGGTTGCTGCGTGTGCCCCGGAGAATAATGGAGAGCCAGTGGTTGCCGTTGGTTCCGCGGTTGAGAAGCAGTACGGGAGGACCACCTAGAGTGGTAATGAGAGCGTCCATCCAGCCGTCGTTGTTGAGGTCGCCAAAGGCCACGCCGCGCGCAGCCAAAGGTGTGCTGACGCCGGACTCAGCTCGTTCGAAGCGTCCGTGATGATTGAGGGCGAGCAGTGGAACTTCTTTGTAACGCAAGGACGCGTCGATCTGCTGGACATTGTCTAGGACGTGGCTCTGAGCAACGAAAAGATCTTTCCAGCCATCATTGTCGAAGTCTTCCAAGCCAACGCCCCAGCCGGAACTGCCGGAGGTCAGAGCGCCCAGCCCGGTTTCAAGGCTTTGGTAGCTGAACGAACCTCCGCCGTCGTTGTGATAAAGGCCGTACAGCTCGCGAGGCAGCACCGTCACGAGAATATCCGGGCGGCCATCGTTGTCGTAATCTTGAAAGACGGCGCCCATGCCGGAAAGCCCCTTGCCATCGGCGGTTAGGGCCGCGCCAGATTCGAGCGCGCACTCGGTGAAAGTGCCGTTGCCATTATTGTGGTAGAGGTATTGCTGCATGCCATCGTTGGCCACAAAGATGTCTGTGTTTCCGTCGGCGTCGTAGTCCGCAAACGCGGCACCGAGCGCCCGCCCCTTCTTTGCGGTGATGCCGGAAGACTCGCTGACATTCTCGAAGGTTCCATCGCCCCTGTTGCGATAGAGAATGCAGGTCGTTGGAGGAAACTCGGCTGGTGGACAGTAGGTATGCCAATCCCCGCCACAAATTTTGTTATGGTCGGCATTCCATTCCATGTATCGAGTGACGAAGAGATCGAGATGGCCGTCATTATCGAAATCGAAAAAGCCCGCGGAGACCGACCAGCCGCCGGCAGATACTCCAGCTTTCTGGGTCACATCCGTGAAAGTGCCGTCGCCATTGTTGTGGTACAAGACATTCTTGCCGTAGCTGGTGACGTAGAGATCGGAGAAACCGTCATTGTCATAGTCGCCCACGGCGACGCCCATGCCGTAGTTGCCGTTGCCGGCGGCGGCAAGTCCCGCGGCTTGAGTAACGTCCGTGAAACTGCCATCGCGATTCTGGCGGTACAAGCGGTTCCAGTAACGAGGACTGCTACGGTCAAACTGTTCAGGTACTTTCAACGTATCGGTGATCTTGCCGCCATTTACAAGGAATATGTCGAGGAGACCATCGTTGTTATAGTCGAACAGCGCCGCGCCGCCAGGCATAGTTTCAATGAGGAATTTGCGCGGCGTAGGAGAATTTCGAAGAAGAAAATCGATCCCGCGCAACGGCTTCACTTCGAAAATGGGGCCTGCGGCAACCGTGGCTGCAAGGTTCAGAAAATTACGCCGCGTAAACCGACGAGTCATGTTTGTGGGCGACTCCTCACGCGTCGAGACACCAATAAGGAGGTTCGGATGCGCAAAAATAGGCTAACACGAAACTGAGGACGGAAAAGCTGGACGCAAACAGGAATGAGCAGCCCTTGGAGATATACAGAATGAGATGCCAGAGTGGATGCTTCACCGACACCCACTCTGGCTGTCCCGAGCGTCAAAAAACGAACTTTAGCCCGAACTGGATGAGCCGAGGATTGGTGCCTGGCTCCGTGCTGCTTACCACGCCAAAATTCGATGACGAAAAGCTCGCGTTCGGGGGAGCAAACTGCGTCCGGTTGAAGATATTGAAGAACTCGCTCCGGAACTCTATTCCCAGCCTTTCGTCCGGACCGAAACGCGTCCTCTTGAACAACGCGAAGTCGAAGTTTCTGACTCCCGATCCGCGGAGCGTTGGATCCGCGCGTGACTCGTTGCCGAAGGTAAAGTCCGCCGGTTGCGTAAAACAAGCGGTATTGAACCACTCATTCAGTTGTCCCCGGCCACTTAAAGGTGACGCCTTGTTGCACCCTGCGACCACGTTCGGACGCGAATGCGCGCCGAAGAGAGTCACATAGTTAGGGGCCCCGTTGGTAAACACGAGTGGAAATCCACTTTGAAAAACGGTCACCCCGTCGATTCCCCAGCCACCCACGAGCTTATCCATGTAACCGCTTGCGCCAGATAGATACCTCTTGCCGTGACCGAAGGGAAGGTCAACGACGTAGCTTATGACCAGACGTTGAGCAACGTCCTGCGACGAAAGGGAACGATCACCCTTCAGGTTATTGTAATCCTGGATCGCGCCGGTGCCGCCGCCCTCAAGCCAGTTGGTCAGTGTATCCGCGTTACTAATGAGCTTGGCATTGGTATAAGCAACCAGCAGCGAGCCGCCGCTCGTAAACCGACGCTCAACCGTAAGTTGGAATGAGTTATAGGAGCTGTCGTAGTTGCCCTGACCGGCCAGGCGGAGACTGGAATACTGCGGGTACGGGCGGTTAAGCTGCCCGGTGGTGGTCGTCGGCGATCCCAAGGCGAAGGCCGTTTTAGTGGTTGGATCAAAGAAAGGGTTAGGCACGGATTGTAGGGCCGTGACCTGTGGAACGCCTGCAGCAGCCGATCCTACACAGCGGGTGGCGGTCACCGCCACCTGAGCCGCGCACTGCGTGGCAGCCTGGCTAAGAAAGTTGTCGCCCAATTGGTCAAATTCTGAATCGTAGAGCTCCAGATGCGTCCCCTTGGAACCCACATAGGCCGCCGAGACGAAGAATCGCGCCGGCAGCTCCCGCTGGAGATTTAGGTTCCACTGTTGAACGTACCCAGCGGGATGATTCCCAAGATCGGCTATAGCGAAACTCTGCACCGTCTGCGTCATATACTGTTGAGTGCCAACGGTCCCGAGCGTGCGGCCAACCGGCGGCACAATTGTCGGCAGGAACGGCGTGTTGATTGTGTTTGTGGGCACGGTGCCGTTAACCGTCCCGGTATAGGAAGTCGTGGCATCGTTCACCGGGTCGTTATTCGGATTCAGACCAAAGGAAAGATAGTTCGGAATGTAGAAGATTCCGTAGCCGCCACGAACTACCGTCTTGGGATTGAAGCTGTAGGCAAAACCGACGCGGGGAGACACTTCCGTCTTATCCAGAGGAATGTTGGTCCGCTTGCCTGGACTAACCAAAAACACATCACCGTGCAACCCCGGCAAGCCCGGTACATTGGTCAAGCCAGCCGTGGCGGACGGATTCGATAGCCAGCTCTGGGCATTGGGGTCGAAATACGACTGCCGGTTGAACCGCTCGGACCATGGTCCCTGCAGGTCATAGCGGATGCCAAGATTTAAAGTCAGCTTCTTGGTGGCATGGAAGGTGTCATCCACATAGAACGCGCGATAGAACTGTTGCCCGGCCACCAATGCCGGGACAACCGCTTGGCCGAAGAAGTGGTTCTCTACTTGACTCGGGTTATCCGCGAAGCCCAAGAGGAAATCCGCAAAGCTGAAGTGTGAGAAGCAAGATAACCCAGAGCCGCAGAAAGCGAACGCGCCGCTGCCGACGTTGGTTTGCGCATAATTGTCACGCCCGAGCTCGAATTGCGCGCCGAATTTGGCGGTGTGATGTCCCCGAACCAGCGTAATGCTAGGAGAAAAGTTGAACTGCGTGTTGCGATCTTGAATGAAGCTTTGACCTTGCGTGCACATGATGTTGTCCGCGAAGTTAAAGACGCAAGGCGTGGGCGGCGTCCTAGCAAGCGAAGGCACCGCCGTGTTGTATTGGGCCGGATAGCCGATTGTAGTGAGATCAAATCCCGCATTCTTGGGTGAGCGGTTATATTGGAAATAGCTAAGGCTCGCGTTGAGGCCAACAATGGTGGTTGGAGTAAGCGTATAGGTGTAGCCCAGAGTTGGGCTGTAGCTGCTGTAGGTTTCCGCGCAGCGATCCGCGCAGAGCCCGGTCCCCAAGGGATCGACGGGCAGATCTAGTACATCCCAATAGGAGATTCGGAAAAAGAGGTGCTGATTCGAAGTCAGGGTCTGGTCTAACCGTCCCACAACCTCGTTCTGGTTGCCGCCGGCGCTGGTCGCTGTGGTGAAGTTGTTCGTCACAATTCCCGTCGTAGGATCAACGCTGCCTGCATTGTTAGCGGCCGGAAAGAATTTCAACAGGGCCAACGAGGTCGGGTTGAGCCGATTCGCGGGGATTTTGTTCCCCGCGAAGGGAGTCGGCGCCCCGGCAAAACTCGGGCAAGCAACGGGCGTCGTTGCCGTGCCGCCGCAAGGATCCACGACTGGCGTCTTGATTGTCGAGAAGTCTCCTGCCGCTTCCGCAGGCGTCGGTACAGTAGTCGTGAACGCACTTCCCGTGCGGAGACGGAAGCCTTCCCAGCTGAAAAACCAGAAAGTCTTGTCGCGGCCCTCGTAAAGGTGCGGAATAAACAGGGGTCCGCCGGCATTGGCCCCGAATTGGTTCTGGGTGAATGGCGGCCGCTTCTGTCCGGCCTTATTCAGGAAGAAATCATTCGCGTTGAGGACTTTGTTGCGCAAATATTCGTAAGCCTCTCCGTGCAGGCTGTTGGTTCCGGATTTCGTGCTCAAATTGATTACGCCGCCAGCGAACTTGCCCCAATCTGCGCCCAAATTGCTGGTCTGCACCTTGAACTCTTGAATCGAGTCCTGCGTGGGAATCACCACCGGCAGGTTGATATAGCCAATGTTGAGCGGCTGGCCATCCAGGTATTCCGCACTCTCGTTCCCGAAGGATCCGTTTATCTGATAATTCCCCCAGCCAAACGGATTTACGCCGACAGGAGTGCCGCCAGCGCTGCCTTGCGGAATCACCGAGGGAGCCAAACTAACAAGATTAAAAACGTTACGGCCGTTCAATGGCAGCTCATTTGCTTTCCGCTCCTCGACCACTTGCCCCAATGAGGAGGTCTCCGGCTGCAGCAGGGGCGTCTCTCCCGTCACCTCGATGCTCTGCGAGACATCGCCGACCTGCATCGCGAGGTCAATGCGCACGGTCTGTTGCACGTCTACGACGACCTCCGGACGAGTGATGCGCTTGAAGCCTGGCTTCTCGACATCAATTTTGTACCGGCCCGGGTTCAAATTCACGAAGGAGTAAAACCCCTCATTTCCAGTCGCTTGGGTCCGCTTTTCCGATGTGCCGAGGTTCGTAAGTGTGACCTGGGCATCGGCGATTGCGGCTCCCGAAGCATCCGTGACGGACCCGTTGACCGTGCCGTACGTCGATTGAGCCCGAGACGGCGGGCTGACCACGACGAGGCAAGCGACACAGAATGAGAGCCCCAAGGCAAACGCCACAAGAGACTTGGTATGTGTTTTTTTCATGATCTGCGCTCCTTACCCCCAACTTTGGTCCCGCCGGGTACTAAAACTCCCGCGCCGGGACATACTCCTCCGCGAGCTCCGCACTGGGAGCTTTTTTTGCGACACAACTCCTCGACATTTTTCCGGATCTACCTACTGTTACGAACCCGTGAATGGATATGTACCAGCCTGAGTGCGCAGCGGGAAACGAAAGCGGGAAAAGGAACAGAGGAATGCCGGCCCAGACGAAAGCCCTACGTATACCATCCAACGTTAGAAATCCAGTAGGGACTTTCGGACTCTAAGGATGATTCACTTCGTTACGGAGGAGCGCGTAGAGGAACGGTTTGCTCGTTGGTTTCCGGCTGCCGCCGCGCGGCTCGACCGTAACAAAAACCGCGTCGATCTCCGCCAGCTGTTTGGGATCGTCGAAGCGCATCACCCATCGGCGATTGGTTTCGTTGTCCATGTATAGAATGCCCAAATTCAAGGGCAGCGCCTGCTCTCCCTGCGCCGTCTCCTTCTGGCCCCACACCTGGAACGTGTTGGCATTCACTACGCCGTGCTGGCGATCGAGATCGAACGCGTAGAAGATGAGAGACTTACCCTGGGTGTAAAAGACCCGACCGAAGGGTCTCTTCGTGCGGCTGCCGCTATCAACATCGAAAACATCCGCAATATAAAGCTTCCTCGCCCCCATCAGTTCGCGGATGTCCCGGTCGGAAGCGAGATACTGTTCCGCGTCTTGGAGCCTGCGTTCCTGATCCCGGTTGATGGCCGTGAGTTCGTCAATTCTCGCTTCGAGCGAGGTGGTCCTGGTCAATACTCTTTCGCGGTCGGCCCGCAGGCCTGCGAGTTCGGTTCGAACATTCTGATAAGCCTGGTTCGCGTCTTGAAGCTGGGTGTTCAGAGTGTCGCGTTGTTGCGAGATCTCATGCAACTTTCCGCCGGACTGGGTGTCGGCTGCCATGAGTTCATTCGAATGCTCTTCAGTCTCACGCAACGCCGATCGCAATTTCGCGAGTTCTCGTTCCTCCCGTGCGCTTTGTTCCTGCAATTGCTCGAGCCTTGCGGACTGGGCCGTGAGCAGTTCGTCCGCCGACTTCTTTTCGGCCGCAAGCTTCTGGAGCCGCTCATCAGGAGACACCCAGGCCGGACTGGCAGCGCCCTGGGCTCGAACCCCCAGGCGATAGGCTTGGAACCCGACTGCGAGTACGATGCATGCCGCGAGTGCGGCCTGTGCAAGAGGATTAGCGATGATTCGGCGCAAAATAGGGGGCGGTGCGGCAGTCCCTACAGGCACGTTCCGATCGAGAACGGGTCGCTGGGCTGTCCGCACACGTGCGAGCAATTTCTTCAGAGTCGCTTCCTCGTCCGAGCTTCCTTGCGCCAGCCGATCAGTGTAAGCGTCCGCGATTGCGGGAATTCCCTCTGTCGCCAGAATGTGGTATTGGTGAGCGACCTCGCGGCATTCCTCGCAATGGTCCAAATGCGAATTCAACTCGGACCACTCCAGCGGTGTGAGGGTGCCGGAGCTTGCCAGAGCATTGAGCTCCCTG
>WNFR01003660.1_pt1 | contig 19756 bp, 17 predicted proteins | sample 5400221 | NCBI WGS metagenome assembly WNFR01 (sample SAMN13153357, study PRJNA577476) | soil metagenome | isolation source: 40 cm soil under Madrone tree | place: USA:California | collected 2016-06-14 | reverse complement strand
CAGGTTTTCCCCTTGTTCGCGGGATTTTTCCGGAACCGGTTCAGTTGATAATCTGCAACGGCTTCCCCGCAAATACTCACCAGCCAGATCCCCGCGCCAATCTTTTCCAGCCAGCCCAGCGGCGCAATCGTGTTGAGGCTGGCCAGTAAAAACGGCAGCGACAGCACCACCGTCAACAGCGCCTGAAACTCGAAGAAAAACAGGAAGCGCAGCTGCAGATTCGTCTTCCATTCCCTGCGCAGCTGGACATAGCGCCCTTCCTCCGGCTTGGCCAGCACGCGCGAAAAAAACAAATACATCGCCAGCCGCAACCCCCAAAAGCCTGCCATCGTCGCGATCGCCCATTTGCGCGCCGAATATCCCGGCCCTTCTATGGCGTCGCGATCGCCCATTTGCGCGCCGAATATCCCGGCCCTTCTATGGCGTAGAAAACCGCGAGCGTTGCCAACCCTGCAGCCCACCCGACATCGACAATGGCCGCATTGCGGATGAGCAGATGAACCAGCCACAGCGCGAACATCATCGCCGCCACAGTCCCCAAGCCCGCCAGAGCGAGGTGTACGGCCTCCGCTAGCATCGGGAATCCCTCACTTGGTCTTCTCGACCGCGCTGGTGTGATCGTGAATTATGCGCCAGCCTTCCGGAAAACGTTGCCACACCAAAGAGAAAACTCCGCCGATATCGCCCTGGGCCCGGGTCAGATGCCAATGTCCGAGCACCAGCGCCGCATCCTTACCTGGAAAGCGAAACTCCAGGCCGGAAAACTCAAGCTGGCCCATCGTCGCGCGATCGGGATAATTTTTTTTGTAGCGCGCGAGCACGCCATCCCATCCGCGCGTAATTCCGCTGCTTCCGGAAAACGTCAAATCCGGCGAATGCCAGTAACCCTCCAGAAACGCGTCGACATTGCCCCGGTTCCAATTATTCTGCTGCGCCTCCAGAATCTTCGTAATCGCAGCGCGATCGCTCGCCCCCTCGTCGGGTGCGGCGCTCAGCTTCGGCGTGTGCACAACCGAAGCACAAAGCCCCAGCAAGACCGCCGGGATTGCGGTGATTCGCACAATGCGCATTACCTACCTCCAGTGTAATCGTCGGGCAGGAGGATAGAAGACCAGGCTGAAACACGCAAGTACAAGCCTTCATGGCCAAGAAAGTGATTAAGATTAGTATTTTCAGTGAGTTACAAAGTCCTATCCAGCTGGTACTGCGGGACTATTGGTCCTATAGGACTGCACGGGCAGACTTGTGCGTGCAAAGAGAAAGAGGCTGAGGATGTTCGCCACTATGCTATTTGCGATCTCTATCGTGGCCCTGTCACAGTTCGCCGCATACTACTGGCGAGCGATGCTGGCCGGAGCTGCGGCGCAGCCGGTCTCCGACCGCCTCCTGGAGGCTGCCGGCGTGCAAAATGGCCAACTCACCGGCCAGGACTTCCCGGCTTTGCTGGGCCTTCACGATCTGACCCCGGAACTGCGTTCTGGCGGCAATGGTCTCGGACTTGTGCGCCGCTATTACGCGCTGGTGGATGGCATCGCCTCGCTGCTCGGACACAGCATGCCTGCGGTTGCCGCCTGGAGCGAGCGCGAACTAGCTGTCTGCGCGTGCTACGCTGCGGTGCAGATCGACCGCCGGCTGCAAATCAATCTCGAGCTGGCCGCGTCAATGCGCTCCTGCTAAGCGGCTACTTCTAACAGCCAATCGACGAACAATTTAAAGCTCCACTCGACAAATAAGATTTCTTTTCACGAAGAAACCTGTACGAACGGGCGGTGTGTTTCCAACGTAGTACGCAAGTACTATAGCTGGCTCACTCGCGCCCGCTGAACAATAAAAAGGTTCGCGCACGGCTCCGCGCCGGCGGAGCTTAGCCGAAAATCACTCTCGCAAACGAGTAAGAATGCCCCCGACGCTCAAAGGCAGCTCCACGCTTCCCAACTCTCCGGAAAACCCGGAACGCCTCTCGGGAGCCGCATCGGCGGGCCAACAAATCAGCAGCGCGCAACCCGTCACGCTGGAAGTGCCGGTCACAGTCAACGGCGCGCGGGCCGTGGAAGGCAGCGACAAGCGCGAACCATTTTCGGAAACCACCAGCACGGTCCTGGTGCTCGCCACTGGAGCGGTGATTCGCCTCTCGTCGTCTGTTGCGCCGGGCCAGCTTCTTTTTCTCACCAACGAAAAAACAAGAAAAGAAGTCGTCTGCCAGGTAGTGAAATCCAAAAACTACCGCAGCGCCGGCTACGTGGAGCTGGAATTCACCGAGCCAGTCCTCGGGTTCTGGGGCATGCGCTTCCCTGGCGAACGCCAGACCGCTCAGGCCAACGCAACTGTGGCTGACAGGCAAAAATTTGACTCCGCTCCGTTGTCTGCGGAATTTCCGGCTACGAACGCGGAGACGAAACCACCATTGCTTGTGGACGCGAGGCCAATAGTTGAAAACGTCACGCCAAATCTTGCCGACGAAGTGCAAGAGTTCAAGGCGGAAATCAAAGCGGATTCGCGCCCAACGAGCAAAGCCGATTTCCTGGCGCCTGCGGAGCCATCCATCGACGGGCTGAAGCTCGACGCGAATCGCTTGCAGGAACAACTGTCGTCCCTCCTTTCTGCCGACCGGAAACAGAGCGAAGGGGCGCCGGCGGCCTCGGTTGTGCCGCCCTCCAGGCAGGAGCTTGGGGATGCCGCGGCGAAAATATTTGACATGGCCACCGAAGAATCCGCTGCCGCCAAGATGGAAACGGCGCCGGTCAAGTCCGACGCGAGTTTGTTGGCGCACACGCCGAAGAGCGCGAAGTCGCCGGCCACGTCCAGCTTCGATGACGAAGAAGTGAAAATTCCGGCTTGGCTCGAGCCGTTGGCGCGCAATGCGGCGATTCCCGCGCCGGCATCAGAAAAAGGCGCGAGCGATTCCGGCGCGGAATTTGAAGAACGGCGGGCTCCGGAGGCGGTGGAGCCGGCTCCTGCGCCAAAACACGTAGCAGCAACGGCAAAGAAAACGGCCCGCGCGACAAGATACACGAAGGCCGCTCCGCTATTTGGCAATTCTCTTTTAGGCGAAAGCAGGCCCGAGGTCACCAGTCCGCGCCGAAGAGGCAAAGGGATCTGGATGGGCATTGCGGCAGGCCTTATCGTCGCAGCGGCCAGCGGCGCGTGGTATTTCCGCGATTCGTTGGCGTCGCTGGCACCCGCGCGCGCTGCGAGCGAATCGAATACATCGCCAGCTTCTTCCGCGCGTCCCGCTTCGCTTGAAACCGCGCCGCCTGTCAATTCCGCCGCACTCGCGACACCTTCGTTGAGGCCGAACGCAGCGCCGGATGCGTCCTCTCCCGTGAAGAAGGAGAACTCTGCGAGCGCAATGACGGAAGCACCGGCAACCGTTTCTTCTCCAGCCTTGGGCAAAGTGCAGGCCGCGGCAATTACCGAGCGGGTCCCAAAATCAGGTTCCAACAACGACATATTCAACGAGCCGGCGAAATCAGCCGAGCCCGTTGAGCCTGAAATTACGAGACCTTCTCTCGGCAAAGTTCGTTTGGCCAAGCCTAAGGTCCGTCGCTCGGCCAGCGTGCAGGCGAATGGCGAGATAGAACCGGCGCTAGAGGTAAGCAGCGACGGCGCGTTTGCGGCTGGAGAAACTTCCCTCGGCGCGAACCTTGCAGAAAGCTCGAAGCAGCCGGCCGCTCCGGCGTTACTGGTAGGCGGAGACGTCAAACCCGCTCACCTGATTTCTTCCGTCCCGCCAAGCTATCCCGCAATGGCGAAGAGCCAGCACGTAGCTGGCGATGTGCGCGTCGATGCGCTGATCGATGCGACAGGCCGCGTGACTACGATGAAGGTCGTTTCCGGCCCGTCGTTGCTGCACCAAGCGGCCATGGAGGCGTTGCGCCAGTGGAAGTATCAGGCGGCCACGCTGGACGGCAAAGCCGTCCCCATGCACCTTACGGTTACCATCCAGTTCCGCTTGCAATAGCCGGTTCAGCTTCTCTTGCCCTCGGAGCCGCGCACCATCACCTACGTCCAAGTGACATAAATTTGACAAGTCTAGGGGCCTCAACCGCTAAGCTATTTGCGTCTAAGTTTGACTAGGGAGGTGCCGAGCCATCGTTCAGCGGTGGCCGGATCGCGAGCGGCGCCGGACCCCAAAGGACCCAGCATGAGCACACAACCCAGCTCCCTAGGCGAGCACGAGCCCAGCGCGAGCTTAGTGACACCGCCGGCGTTTGCGGCGCGTTACGTACGTTTCGGAGCGTTCCAGGCCGATCTCGAGCGCGAAGAGCTGTACCAGGATGGCCAGCGCGTCAAGGTGCAGGCCAAGCTCTTCCAGGCGCTCCTACTGCTGCTGAGCCGTGCCGGCGAGATTGTTACCCGCTCGGAAGTACAGCGCCAGCTCTGGCCGGACACGTTTCTGGCCAACCTCGATGCCAACGTCAACACCACGATGAACAAGCTGCGCCAGGTGCTCGGCGACTCTCCGGAAAGTCCTGTGTATATCGAAACGATTCCGCGGCGCGGCTACAGCTTCATCGCCAGCGTGGAATTTTCGAGCCTTCCGGGGTTGCCGTCCGCAGAAGGCGCAAAGACCGTTTTGAATGGAACTTCGCAGGCTGAAGTCTCCGGCGCGGCCTGGTTAAAGCAGTACGCTCACACGTTTCTGAGCGTGGCCAGCTTGCTGTTTGCGGGAATGATTCTTGGCGCACTGCTGGCGTTCGTCTGGTTCTTTGCGCAGGCCAAGAATCAGCATCCTGCGAACGCAGCGAAAATGAGCGCGTACCTCGCCAAGTGTGAATTCCAGCGCGGTTCCAGTTAAGCTGATCAAACCCTTCTCAGCGCGTACTGATCCCTGAATTGCAAAATCGAACGTTGGCTCTCCGGCTTGCGAGCAGCGAGACAGGTTCGTATACTGGCGGCCCGGCCAAGTGACAGGTCTGGCGGGTGGGTAGCCCGCCGAAACTCGCCTCTTTCTTGGCTCCCAGATCGCCTCCAGCGCCAGAAACCGCGAGGGCGAACTGCGAAAGGGTGGACGTGCCTTCCGCGCGCGTCCGGTCCAAAGGAGACCTTCGAATGTCGCAAGCGCCTGCACCGGAAGAGATGAATGTTTATCAGAACGCGGAAGCGCGCTTCGAAGTAGCCGTCAACAAATTGGGACTGGAACAGGGGCTTTACCGCTATTTGAAGTATCCCAGCAAGGAAATCACGCTGTACATTCCGGTGGGCATGGACAATGGCCAGCTCGAAGTGTTCACCGGCTATCGCGTTTTGCACTCCACGGTGCGCGGCCCGGGCAAGGGCGGGATTCGCTTTGCTCCGGATGTTACGCTCGACGAAGTGCGCGCGCTAGCTACGTGGATGACCTGGAAATGCGCGGTGGTGAGCATTCCCTTCGGCGGAGCAAAGGGCGGGGTGATTTGCGATCCACGCAAGATGTCGCGGGGTGAACTGGAGCGGCTGACGCGGCGCTACACCGCGGAGTTGGTGAACTGGCTTGGTCCGGAGCGCGACGTGCCTGCTCCGGACGTTGGCACCGGTGAGCAGACGATGGCGTGGGTGATGGATACATATGCGATGCACGTAGGCCAGGCGACCACCGCGGTGGTCACCGGCAAGCCCATCGAACTAGGGGGGTCGCGCGGCCGTCGCGAAGCCACCGGGCGGGGCGTGATGATCTGCTGCGACAAAGCGCTGGCCAAGCTGGGCATGAAACGCGAAGGAAGCCGTGTAGTGATTCAAGGCTTCGGCAATGTCGGCTCCTTGGCTGGGCGTCTGATGCAGCAGGCGGGATACAAAATCGTGGGGCTCGCCGATATCGGCGGAGGCCTATACAACGAAAAGGGCTTCGACATCCCCAAGGTCATTGATTGGGTATACACGCAGAAGAAGCCACTGAACGATTTTCCGGGCGGCGGCACAAAGATGAGCGCACGCGACGTTCTTTTCCAGCCCTGCGATATCGCCATCCCCGCGGCCATCGAAAATCAGATTACCGAGAAGAACGCGAACCAGGTACAGGCAAGAATTCTTTGCGAAGGAGCGAACGGTCCGACCACGTGGCAAGCCGACGCCATCATCGACGCCAAGGGCATTTTCACCGTGCCGGATATTCTCGGGAATGCAGGCGGCGTTACAGTCAGCTATTTCGAATGGGTGCAGGATCGCCAGGGCTTCTTCTGGCGCGAGAGCGAAGTCAATGAGCGGCTGCTCGATGTGATGGAAAATGCCTTCGATGAAGTGGTACGCTACGCGGAAATGCATAAGGTGAACAATCGCATCGCCGCGTACATGTTAGCGATCGATCGCGTGGCCAGTGCGCTTAAGTTGCGCGGTATATACGCTTAAGATTCGCCGGTGCGCGTCACCACTGGTGCGTGCATCGCACGACAATTTGTTCACGAAAGGCTCGGAGGAGAGCTTCGAGCCAGGAAGGAGTCCACCTCGTGTCACTGGACTCGCTTTTGCCGGGCAGCGCCAAGACCGAACGGCAACATCGGCTGGATATTTGTATTGCCGGGCGCTGGATGTACGAGCAGGGCTACAACGTAGCCTGTGAGGGAAACGTCTCTGTGCGCCTGGACGAGAAGCGCATTCTGACTACCCCGACGTGCATGAACAAAGGAATGCTCGCGCCGGAAGATCTGGTAGTCACCGACCTGGGGGGGCGCCAAGTCTCCGGCGAACGCAAATTTTCCTCAGAGCTGGCCATGCACCTCTTGTTTTACAACATGCGCCCGGACGTGAATGCCATTTGCCACGCGCACCCACCCACAGCGACGGGATTTGCTGTCGCCGGACGCGGACTCGACCAGGCTTTGCTTCCGGAAGTTATCGTCGGCCTCGGCCGCATTCCGCTCGTCCGCTACGCTACGCCGGGAACGCCGGAACTGAGCGCCGCGCTGGAGCCTTACGTGCCGCATTATGACGCGCTGCTGCTGGCCAACCACGGCGCGGTGACCTGCGGTCCGGACTTGCTGACTGCGTATTTCCGGCTGGAAACCCTCGAGCACGTTGCGAAAATCACCCTGGCCGCGGAAATGGCCGGCAATCCCACGTTGCTGTCGAGCCGCGAAGTGGCCAAGCTCATGGCCGCGCGCTCGCGCTACTTCGTGACTCCGCCGCCCGGCGGAGGCGCGGAGCTGCCGGTAACCTCCGATGCAAACGACGGCGGCGATCAGGTGCGGCTCACGCGCGGAGAATTAGACACGTTGATCGACGAAGCCGTGCGCAAAGACCGCGCCCGCCGCTGATCTGTTCGGGGACGCCGCTTGGGAGTAGAATGGCGGCACGGGTGTCGTCATGAAAGCGCAACCAGCCCGCGAGAATCCAAACGAAGAAACGAAGCCTTCGTGTGAAGGCGTGTCCCGCCTGGACGAGCCGTGCAATCAATCCGCTGCAATCTTCTGCGACAAGTGCGAGCGCTGGTTTTGCGCCGCGCACGTGCAGGATGATTACTGGCACGGGTGTCACCTTGAGCCCGGGGAGGAAGGCGGCGAAGGCTAGGCCCGTCGCGTTGCCTGCCAGGAGCTGTGTCAGGCGGCGGTTAGGGCGGGCAGGGCGCGGCGAAGACGGTTGACCACGCGGTCGCGGCCGAGGACGACCATGGTGTCGAATAGGGGCGGGGCCACGGCTTGGCCGACGATGGCGACGCGCGTGGCGTTGATGAGCAGGCCGGCTTTCACGCCTTCTGCTTCGGCGAGCGCGCGCAACGCATGGTCGCAGGCGTCATGGTTCCAATCAGCGGGCGGGATAGCGGCGAGCTTTTCCGCGAGTTGGGAGAGCAGCTCGGGAACCTTAGGATCCTTCCAGAATTTGGCTTTGGCGGCAGGATCGATCTCAAAATCGTCGGAGAAAAACGCGCGGGACCAAGTGGAAAAATCGGGGAGCAGGCGAACGCGGGGGCGCAGGAGGTCGACCGTTTTCGCGAACCACTCGCGGCCGGCGCCGCTGGCCCATTCGTCTTTCCACAAATTTGTGCGCTTTAGCACAGCTTCTACTTCCGGCAGCAAATCCTCGATGGGCAGCTTCTGAAGATACTGGGTGTTGAACCATTCGAGTTTGGCGCGATCGAAGACGGCATTGGTGCGGCTGACGCCTTCGAGCGAAAACTTTTTGAGCAAATCTGAGGTGCGCAGAAACTCCTGGTCTCCGCCGGCGGACCAGCCGAGCAGGGCGAGAAAGTTGCGGAAGGCTTCAGGGAGAAAGCCCTCGGTGCGATACATGTTGACGTCGGTGGCGCCGTGGCGCTTGGAGAGGCGTGACTTATCGGGGCCGAGAATGAGAGGCACGTGGGCGAACACGGGCGGCTCGGCGCCCAGCGCGCGGTACAGCAAGACTTGCTTGGGGGTGTTGGAAATGTGGTCGGCACCGCGAATCACGTGGGTGATGCGCATGTCGATGTCGTCGACCACGGCACCGAGCTGGTACATGGACTGGCCAAATTCCTCGTCCCCCTTGCCCGAGCGCAGGAGCACGAAGTCTTCGATTTCATCGTTGGAGAGTTCGCGCTCGCCGAAAACGGCGTCGAAGAATTTGGTGGTGCCGCCGGTAGGGACACGAAAGCGAACCGCCGGCTTGGTCCCCGGAGTGGAGGGCTTGCCGTCGCGGCAACTGCAGCGCACGAAGCGGCGCGGCCCGGAGGCCTTCGGCTCGTCATCCTGAGCCTCAACGGCATGATCGCCGCCAGCGTAGCGCTCGGCCGGGCAGTAGCACAAAAAAGCGCTGCCGTTGGCCAGAAGCTTTTTTCCCGCGGCCTGGTACAGCGCGGTGCGCTGCGACTGATAAAACGGGCCTTCATCCCAATCGACGCCGAGCCAGTGAAGGCCGTCGATGATGCCTTGGACGAGTTCAGGCTTGTTGCGCTCGGCGTCAGTATCCTCGATGCGCAGGATCATGGCGCCACGCTGATGGCGAGCAAAAAGCCAGTTGAACAGAGCGGTGCGCGCGCCGCCGACGTGCAGATAGCCAGTAGGTGATGGCGCAAAGCGCACGCGCACAGGGCCGGCCGCGTTTTTGGGGGTTTCGCTCATTTGCCCGGGTCGTTTGGGGTTTCCGTAGTTCTTCTCGCAGAACGTGTGATTGCCCAGTGTAGCGAAACATGGGTGGATGGTCCAACATAGGCCTTCAGCCGGCGTCAAATACGACTCTGGCGGACGTTGCGATGGGTCTCCGGGGTGAATGTGGCCAAGTCGTTACCTCACCAGCGTTACCTCTGTTCTGCTATCTTTTTGGCCACCAGTACCGCGGTACGCTTGCTACAACAAAAACCGATGCTCCATAATCCAAGTGCTTCATTTTGTGTGTCCATGACGCTTTTTTGCGGGTGGTGCGACGTGTGCGCGCCGTCCGCACACATGCGCATGCAGTAAGGGATGGGAAAAAGCGTGTAGCCTGCTGGATTTTTGGAGCAGGGTCAGCTTGTGGTTCCGCACGTCGTGCGGAGAATCGATTAGTGTTGGTCTACAACAACTTCATAGCGCTGGCCCTGTTGGCGGCAACGTCGCTGGTGGCGGGGTTCTTTGCGTACATCTACAGCCTGAAGCGGCAGGCGTACCTGCTGTTGTGGACGGCGGGGTGGACGCTGTTTGCCTTGCATTACCTGGGCGCGGCGCTGGCACAGTGGGTGCCGGATACGCCGCTGCAGACGGCGCTGGATCGCTGGCTGTACGCGGTGGCGGCACTGTTCTTTCTTTTGGGCGCGCAACTCTACTCACAGCGCAAGCCGTGGAAATTTGCGGCAGGCGCAGCCGCGCTAGCGCTCGGCGCCTGGGCGGTGGCCAACGCGCTGCATCTTTTTACCGTGCCGGTTGTCGTCCCCGGCGCGCTGCTGTACGCCGCAGTAGCGGTGATCTTTTGGCAGGAGAGCAAACGGCAAGAAACCCTTGCGGACCGCCTGCTGGGGCTTTCCTTCATGGCGTGGTGTGTGTTGCAGCTTGCCGTTTTTTTCTTCCTGCGCAGCGCGCCTGTGGAGCTAGCGATTGACAGCCCGATCACAGCGGTGCCTTCCGCATTCGTGGCCATGCTGATGGTGATGGCCTCCTACGAGGAAGAGAAGCGGCGCGTCGAGCGCAACATGCTGGCGTTATCGAATTTGAATTTGGCGACGTCGAGTTTTGTTGGCGGGGAGATTCAGCGGATGCTGGCGCAGGCGCTGGACCGCGTCCTGGGAGTGGTGCGATTGCCGGCGGGCGCGCTGTTTTTGCATCACGGGGATCCGCAGGGGCCGACGTCGGTGGTGGCGGTGGGGCTAAGCGACGACTTCTGCCGAGTGGCGCAAAACGAAGGGCTGGATGACTACCTGGTGGGGTTGGTCTCTCGGCTGGGAGGTTTGCTGGGTTTCCGTGACTTGCGCAATGCAGAGTCCGTGGCGGCACTGGCGCGGGAAGAGCCGATCAAAAAATTCCGGCAACTAGCAATAGCGCAAGGGCTGCGCAGCGTGGTAGCCATCAGCCTACAGGCGAAAGAGCAAGCATTCGGCGTGCTGTTGCTGGGAACGCCGGACAGCCGGAGATTCGCGCCGGCCGAATACCGCTTGCTGTTGGCACTGGGGCACCAAATCGGCATGGCAGTGGAAAACAGCTACTTGGTGCAGCAGACTTCGCGGCGGACCGAAGAACTGCACGTGCTGAATGAGATCGGACGGGCACTGAGCTCGACGCTGAACAAGGAAGAGTTGCTTAGCAAGATCTGGGAGGAATTGCGGCGGTTGTTTGACGTGGAGAATTTTTATATTGCAGAGCTTGACCCGGTTCACGACGAAATGCGTTTTCATCTGGAAGTTAACGGGGGGGTGCGCCAGGCGCGGCGCAGCCGTCGCGCCGGGAATCACCTTACGGAGCACGTGATTCGAACGCGGCAGCCGGTTTTGATTCGCGACAACTACATCGCGGAAGTGAACAAGCTGGGAGTGCAGCCCCTGCGCGAGGGCGGGTGTTTCTGCTGCGTGCCGCTGGTGGCATACGATCGCGCGATCGGCGCAATGGCGGTCTACTCCGACCAGGAACACGTGTTCGATGAAGGGCACCTGGAGTTGCTGCGCGTGCTGGCCAGCGAGGCGAGCATTGCGATCGAAAACGCCCGGCTGTTCCAGGAAGAGCGAACCAAGGCGCGGCACCTTTCGCTGCTCAATACGATTTCGCGGAACGCGATTGCCACGTTGAACCCGGATGAAATGCTGGCGAAGATCACCGAGCAGCTCGAGGCGGGGCTGACATACGACCACATCGGAATTGGCCAGCTGGAATATTCCACGCGAGAAATAGTGATTCAAGCGGAAGCAGGCAAGCGGCGCGGCGGGCTGGGGCAGAGAATACCGCTGGGCAGCGGGCTAATCGGACACGTGGCGCGTAATGGGCAGATGGCGGCGTATAACGCGAACATTCCCGCGGATGCCGGGTTCAAGCCGCTGCTGCCGGACACGCTGGCGGCGATTGCGCTGCCCGTGTTCTATGGGGAGCAACTGCACGGGATTTTGTACGTGGAATCCTCGCAGCCGGCGGATTTCTCCGAGGAAGAGGTGTTGCTGCTGCGCACGCTGGCGGACCTGATCGCCGGCGCTTTGCACAACGCGCTTTCGTTCCAAAAAGCGCAAGAGCAGGCCATAACGGACGGCCTCACGGGCGTAAAGACGCACCGTTTTTTTATGGAGGCGTTGTCGGCGGAATGGAAGAGGTCGACGCGCGCGGGACGTTCTTTCGCTCTGGTGTTGATGGACCTGGACCGGTTCAAATTCGTGAACGATTTCTACGGGCACTTGGAAGGCGACTTGGTGCTGCAGCGCGTCGGCCATATTCTGGAGACGAACTGCCGGCGCTCGGACGTGGTGGCGCGCTACGGCGGCGACGAGTTCGTGATCTTGATGCCGGAAACGAACATGGAGCACGCGCGGCAATTGGCGTCGAAGCTGCGCGGGTGGGTGTCCGCGGACCCGCTGCTGCGGGAGAAGAACATCAGCGCGAGCTTCGGCATCGCGTGCTATCCGCTGCATGGCTCCTCGCCACAGGAATTGATCCAAGTGGCGGACGCTTCGATGTATTTGTCAAAGCACCAGGGCGGCAACGCGGTATCGACGGCCGACCATTTCGACCCCAACGAAGCGAAGAAATGGAAGCGAGACGTGCTGGAAGCGTATCTGGGTGTGACGCTGAAGCGCTTGTTTGCCACCGGCCCGGAAGCGTTTGAGGAAATTTATTCGAGACTGAAGCAATTTACGGAGTCGCTGGCGGCAACGGAAGGGTCGAATGGGGCAACCGGGGGAGCGGCAATTTCGCAGGGGCCGCAGGGGCTGCCGCAAGCGGTGCTCGACACGGTGACGTCGCTGGCGTTCGCGATCGACGCCAAGGATCACTACACGCAAGGGCACTCGCAGAAAGTATCCGCCTATGCGGCGCTGATCGGCGAGGCGCTAGGATTGAACGATTTGGAGGTTGAGGAGATCCGGCTGGGAGGAGTGCTGCACGACATCGGAAAAGTGGCGATTCCAGAGAATATTTTGAACAAAAACGGACCACTGAATCCCGACGAGTGGGACACGATGAAGTCGCACGTGACTTTTGGCGCGAAAATTTTGGAGCCGTTGACACCACTGGCGCGAATAAAGGACATGGTGCTGCACCATCATGAATTTTTTGACGGCTCGGGATATCCGCACGCCCTGGGGGGCGAGACAATTCCCTTGGGCGCGCGGATCATCGCGGTGGCGGACGCTTATGACACCATCACGAGCGACCGCACGTACAAGAAGGCGCGCGCGGCCACGGAAGCGCTGGCGGAGCTGGAACGCTGTGCTAATGCCCAGTTTGACGCGAAGGTCGTAGCGGCGTTTGTGCGTGCCATGAAGTCGATGCCGAATCCGATCATAGAAGTAGCCTCGGTAACGAGAAAGTCGTAGGGATCGCCTGCTTTCCTTCCGGAAAGTCTTCCGTCCAAAGGCACAAGTGTGGTTGGTTTAAAGCCCAGGCCTCGAGGTGCCCATGAAAAAACGCGTGTCGATCTTTGCCATCCTCGCTCTCGCAGCGGCGAGTAATGTTTTGGCCGCATTGCACGCCACCGCTGCTTTCACGAAGCTGCAGGCACTTGCGGGTGAGTGGGAAGGCACTGACGACAAACACCAGCCGGTGAAAACCAACTTTAAATCCATCGTTGCAAATACCGCGGTAATGGAAACGCTATCACCTTCGGGCATGGAGGAGATGGTGACGGTGTATAGCCTGGACGGCGAGGGAATCGCGCTGGTTCATTTTTGTCCCACGAACAACCAGCCGCGCATGCGTGCGGTTCCCAGCACGGATGAAGTGAAGGAGCTGTCTTTCGATTTTCAGGGTGCCGGCAATCTGCCCTCACCGAATGCGGGTCACCAGCATCACCTGGTAATCCGCTTCGAGGATAAAGATCACATTACGGAAGTATGGACCTGGCGGCACGACGGAATGGACATGCCCATGGTTTTCCATCTCACCCGCAAGCGAAAGTAGGTTGCAGAGGCGAGTGTTTGGGGTGCGAGGCTATTTCCAGGCACTGGCGGCAGCAATCTCCGGCAATTGATGAGCAGCGTAGTGGCGCACCTCATGCAAGAGTTCACGCAGGCGCTTGCGAGCTTTGTGCAATTGCGATTTGGAATTGCCCACCGAGCAGCCGAGCATGCAGGCGATTTCGTTGTGCTCGTAGCCGTGAACATCGTGAAGAAGGAACATCGACTTGTAGCCTTGCGGTAATTGCTCGAGGGCGGCGTGAAGATTGATGCGGTCGAAGAGGCCGGTCAGGCGGAGGTCGGGAACGCCGATTTCAAAAGCGGGGCGGTCTTTTTCGTCGTCGGGACGAGTCATTTCTTCCAGAGAGACAGGGACGGGCCTTTTCTTGCGGAAGCGCATGAGGACAATGTTGGCAGTGAGGCGGTGCATCCAGGAGGAAAATGCGGATTCGCCGCGGAAGGTATGAATCTTGCGGAAAAGCTGCAGGAAGGCCTCCTGCGTCAGATCTTCGGCTTCGACGGGGTCGCCACTCATCCGCAAGCATAAAGCGTAAACGCGGCGGCTGTGCAGTTGATAGATGGTTTCGAAGGCAGCAGCGTCGCCTTGCTGAGCCAGGCGAATGACTTCTTTAAGAGAAGGGGCGTCTGGCTTCAAAGGCTTTCCCGCCTGTGCAGTGGTTGTTGCCACTTGTTGCGTTGACGCGCGGTGTAACCGTGGGCGTACCTTCCTTGCGAACTGCGCTCGTTGCTGCTTGGCGTCGCGGCCAGACGGATTGGTTGGTGAATTCATATAAACCTCACTTATTTTGACGGCGCTCGCGGGCCCGCCTTGTCATCGCAGAGTCAAAGGGATGTCATCTTTGTGGTGGGCACTTGCGAGTGCCATGGGAAGAGCCGACAGGAGCCGCGCGACGGCAAATAGAAGCGGTTTTGTTTGCTATTCTGTGGTGCCACGGCAGGAGGGCGTATGCAGACGGCGGCGGTGAAATGGATTGGGGAGCAAAAGTTTGTGGCCACGAGCCCTTCAGGTCATGCGATGGCGATGGACTCGGACCGCGAGTCAAACAAGGCGCCGGGGCCGATGGAATTGGTGCTGATGGCACTGGGGGCATGCACCGCGACCGACGTTGTCTCAATCCTGAAGAAAAAGCGGCAAAAATTGGAATCGCTGGAAGTGGTCTGTTCGGGGGAGCGAGCCGCCGAGCCCCCTACAGTTTGGACGAAGCTGGAGATCGTCTATCGATTGCGCGGCGAGTTGGATGAGGGCGCGGTGAAGCACGCGATCGAGCTTAGCGAGGAGAAATATTGCTCGGTTGCGGCAATGCTGAAGAAAACAGCGAAAATTGGTTGGCGCTATGAGATTTTGCGGGGTGAGGCGTAGTTGATGGACGGCAAGCGGCAGTTAATTTCGCTGATCCCACTTAGTTCCGCAAGAGCATAGGCAAGAGTGGCTGTGCTACCCTTTGGGAACTCAAGGAGAGTTATGTCGCATCGTATTGCTGCGAAGATTACCGGCGTTGCGGGTTATGTGCCGCCGAAGGTGCTGACCAACGCGGACCTCGAAAGGATGGTAGAGACGAACGACGAATGGATCCGCACGCGCACTGGGATTCGCGAGCGGCACATCGCGGAGGAGGGCATGGCCAGTTCGCACCTGGCGACGGAAGCAGCGAAGACGCTGCTGGAGAAGACGAAGACTGACCCTTCGGAAATTGATCTGATTATTGTAGCGAGCGTCACGCCAGACATGTTTTTCCCGGCGACGGCGTGCCTGGTGCAAGACCGCTTGGGAGCGAAGCGCGCGTGGGGTTTCGATCTTTCCGCGGCGTGTTCCGGCTTTGCTTACGCGCTGACAGTCGGAGCGCAGTTCGTGGGCTCTGGAGCGCACCGGAAGGTAGTAGTGATCGGCAGCGATGTGATGAGCTCGATTTTGGACTACAAGGATCGCTCCACTTGTGTTTTGTTTGGAGATGGCGCCGGCGCGGTGCTGGTGGAGCCGGCCAAGGACGGCGAAGGTATTTTGGATTTTTCGCACGACGTGGACGGCTCGGGTGGCCAATATTTATACATGCCGGGCGGGGGATCCCTGCATCCTTCCACGCACGAGACGATCGACAAGAACATGCATGTGGTGCATCAAGAAGGTTCGCAAGTGTTCAAGTATGCGGTGCGGCGTATGGCGGAGCTGGCCGCGTGCCTCCTGGAACGCAATGGATTTACCAGCGACGATCTGGCGCTGGTGGTGCCGCACCAGGCGAATTTGCGAATTATTCGAGCCATGCAGCAGCGGCTGGGCCTGGAAGATTCCAAGGTGATGGTGAATATCGACAAATACGGGAATACGACCGGAGGCACAATTCCGCTGGGTTTGCGCGACGCGGTGGACCAGGGGCGCCTGAAAAAGGGTGACCTCGTACTCCTCGCTGCCGTGGGTGCGGGTTACACGACAGGTGGATTGTTATTGCGCTGGGCATATTAGCTCTGAAGTCCCCGGGCTATGGATTGTCCGATTCCTTTCGAAGAGCGCCGCCTTTCAAGGCGTAGGCGATGAAACCTTCCGGAGCGTTTTTCACACCAAATATATTTGCGTTTTTCAGGTTCAGGGTATCGCTCCATTTAAGGCTGGCGACGGGAAAGATCAGCGCCGGTCAAGTCAGCGCCGAAGAGGTCGGCCTCCGTCAAGTCGGCATGCTCCATGTTCACGCTACGAAGAATACAATGACGAAGATTGGCGCGCAGATCGGCATCGGATAGGTCGGCGAAGCTGAGATCGCAGTCGCGCAAGTCGGCGGCGGAGAAATTCGAGCGCGCCAGGCTGGCACGTTGAAGACGAATGCCTTGCAGGAATGCGCCGGAGACATCCACACCGACGAGAGAAATACCGTCGGCGTTGAGCTCTTGCAGAGCTTCAATACGTCCGCCGTTGCCGCCCTTTCCCTGAGCGGTGTTGATGACTTGCCACGCCTGGTAGTGCTTCTGCTTAAGGCGATCGCCGGATTCGCCGAAATAGAAGATCACGGCAATAAGCACGCCGAAACTGCTGAGATATTCGAGCACTTCCAGGAAAGACCAATTGCTAAGGACGAAGGCGATCCATTCACAGAACCACTCGAAAGCCCACAACGGCACAGTCCAGCCGCGTTTCAGTCCTTGCCGGCGAACGTTCCAGGGTTCAGGCCGTTTTCTGTGAAGGCGCACTCGCATCGTGTGATGCTTACCTCTTGGGCCACGATTCTATTCCAGTGACGGCGAGCGCGAGACGAAAATTGAAGATGCGAGCCAGATTGCGCATAGGCGGATGCCACGGACAAACTTAGCGGTGTGAATGGGGGGAACCCGAAAGGAATTCTTCGAGAAGGAGGCGGGCAAGGCGGGCGGAATTGTGGCGGATGACGCCGTGTTGTTCGAGGAGATTGTCCAGAATGACGCGATATCCGAGCTTCTGCAGGTTCGGGATATCGATGACCACGGGCTCAGCGCCTTGGGCACGATAACGCTTGGCGACTTCCGGAGAGACCGGTTGGCGATTGGCGACGACCCAGTCGATGAGGCGGCGCGGAGTGTGGTTTTGAATGGCGCGGAGATGATCGGCCAACGCGTAACCGGAAGTTTCGCCCGGCTGAGTCATGAGATTGGCGATGTAGACGCGCGGTGCTTTGGATTTGGCGATGGCGCCGGCGATTTCAGGGATGAGCAAATTAGGAAGAATGCTGGTGTAGAGCGAACCTGGGCCCAGAAGAATCAGGTCGGCATCCTGAATGGCCTCGACTGCTTTAGGCAGGGGGCGGACGTTGCGAGGAAGCAGCGAGAGCCTATGGATTGGCGTTCGGCTAGCGGTAATGCGCGTTTCCCCGTGAACTTTGCGGCCGCCTTCGAGGGTGGCGACCAGAGCCACGTTGGAGATCGTCGACGGGAAAATCCGGCCGCGAATCGCCAAGACTTTGCTGCTGACGCGCACCGCCTCCGCGAAATCGCCGGTGACATGAGTGAGCGCAGCGAGGAAGAGGTTGCCGAAATTGTGGCCGACGAGGCCGTGGCCGGCGTTAAAGCGATATTGAAAAAGGTGGCCCAGTAATGCTTCGTCTTGCGATAACGCGACCATGCAGTTGCGAATATCGCCGGGCGGAAGGATGCGGTTTTCGCGGCGAAGACGGCCCGAGCTGCCGCCGTCATCGGTGACGGTGACGATGGCGGTGAGATCGCTGACGGGCTGCCGCAAATTGACGGGATCGTCGCGGCGGCGGGTAACGTATTCCTTCAGACCTCGCAAGAGCGTGGAGAGGCCGGTGCCGCCGCCCAGTGCAACCACATTAAGGCCGCGAGAGAGGCGCTTCGAATTGGAAATGCGTTTTTTCACGGCAAACGGTGCTTAAATCATTTTAGAAGCAAGAATTCAAAACAGAGAGAGCAGCGGGCGCGACGCTAAGGCCCATATGCCGGGAAATTAGCCGAGATTCGAATCAGCCGGCCGTCCCGTCTTTTTCGGGATAGAGCAGCTCGGTAAAACGCGGGTCTTCTTGAAGAAATGCGAAGTCCTCGTCATTGCGCGCGTGATAGCGATTTTCCGGGCGCAATTCGATAGCCACCTTGAGATTCTTCAAAGCGGAATCCGCTTCGCCAGTAAGGCAGTCGAGCGCGGCGAGTGCGTAATGAATGTAGTCGGCTTTGGGAGCGGCCTTGCGCGCTTTGTCGAGACTTTCACGGGCGTCGTCCCAGCGGCCGACGTTCATCATGGCTACACCACGCTGGTAATGCTCGTCGGCGGTGCGCGGATTTTGTTCAGTGACCGGCTTCATGCGCTGCTCGGCGATTTTGATGTGCATCCGCGCGCGGTCTGAAAGCTCTTTGCTGGGGCCTTCCAGAACCTTTTCCAGCTCCTGCTTGGCGCGAGAGAATTTCTGCTGGTGAAAGAGGGCGAGGGCTTCGTCGTAAAGTTTGAGCTGGGCCTGCACGCGGGGATCGACCAGCTCGACGCCGCCACGCTGGGGCGGATGAGGGGGAGTTAAGTTCTTCTTTTTCAGCATTTTACTTGATGAGTTGCTCGCTCGTTTGGCCCGGCTCGATGCGCCCGAGGAGGGCCTGTGCGCTTTTGCCATGGCGCGAATGTAGCAGAGGAGGTTCCGCGCGTCAACGAGGGCAGTGTGCGCTGCGCGATAACGGTAACGTCATCTTCAAGCGGCTGCGGGCGCAAAGACTTACCTGCCAAGCAGAGACTTCGCGGAAAATGGATATGAGTATGAGACACGCGACATTGCGCTGGCGCTATGCTGGCTTGCCCTCCGCGCGTGTGCTATAAGTTTCTGACCGGGTTCGGACCAACGACACGTGCCTTTCATCAATTTTCCTGCGCGCGAAATCAATTGCAAGCTGGTGTATTACGGTCCAGGTCTGGGCGGAAAGACCGCGAACCTGCAATGGATCTACGACCATACGGGCCAAAATCAGAAGGGCAAGATGGTTTCCCTGGCGACGGAAACCGACCGCACCCTCTTCTTTGACTTTCTTCCTCTTGATTTAGGGACCGTCCGCGGATTCAAAACACGCTTTCATTTGTACACCGTTCCTGGGCAGGTTTTCTACGAAGCCAGCCGCAAGCTGATCCTGAAAGGCGCCGACGGAGTCATTTTTGTGGCCGATTCGCAGGAAGAGCGGCTCGATGCAAATTTCGAGACCATGGAAAATTTGCAGGAGCACTTGAGAGAACACAACCTGAAATTTGAGACTATCCCTTATGTGCTGCAATTGAATAAGCGCGATTTGCCGAACGCCATGGTAGTACCGGAATTGACCAAGCAATTGCGAAAGAAAGGCGAACCGGTCCTGGAAGCGGTGGCGGTGACCGGACAAGGGGTGTTTGAAACGCTGCGCGAAGTAGCCAAGCTGGTGCTCGCGGAGTTGAAGAAGAGCGGGTAGCGTTAGAGTTTCATGCAAATCGCCGTTGCAGAAACGGCCCGGCACTAGGATCACTTCGAGTCGGAAACGAAACGGCGACCGTCGACTGCCACTAATACAAATACAAACTTTCCCCGAAAAATTACTAGCCGGTTTGAGGCGCCCTTTGCGCATGGCGCGGATAGCCGCGTTGACAAGGGCCGCGCTCGGCGCGGGGACAGTTTTAACTTTGCTACGCGAAGCTCGCCGCGGCGGCGGAGTCGGAGTCGTACGTCGGGATGGCTTCGACCAGGCGAGTGACGGTGAGGGAGTCGCGGACGCGTCCGGGGCCGCAAACGAGATGAACCGCGCCGCCTTCCCGCGCGAGCTGAATGGAGATGCGCACCAGGGAGGAGATGCCGGAGCTGTCGATCTGTG
>WNFR01008039.1_pt1 | contig 19761 bp, 19 predicted proteins | sample 5400221 | NCBI WGS metagenome assembly WNFR01 (sample SAMN13153357, study PRJNA577476) | soil metagenome | isolation source: 40 cm soil under Madrone tree | place: USA:California | collected 2016-06-14 | reverse complement strand
CAGGCCGTGCTCGGCGGCCTCGCGGCGATCGCGCTCGCACTCTGGCTGCTGCCGCCACTCCACTTGACCGCGTTTCCCGCTGCGCTCGCCGTGATCTTCGCGTTCTTCTTCGTCGTCGTCTCGGGCCGGATCGTCGGCCTCGTCGGCACGACCTCGCAGCCGGTCTCGGGCATGACGATCACCGCCGTCCTGGCGACCAGCCTCTGCCTCGCGGCGGCGGGCGAGCGCGGGCCGGCGGGACTCGCCGCGAGCATCACCGCCGGCGCGATCGTCGCGATCGCGATCGCGCTCGCCGGTGACCTGGCGCAAGACTTGAAGACCGGCGCCCTCCTCGGCGCGACGCCGCGGAGCTTGCAGATCGGCCAGATGATCGGCGTCGTCGCCGCAGCGTTGCGTGCCGGTTCGGTGCTGTTCCTCCTCGACGCCGCGTACACACTCGGCTCGCCGAGCCTGCCGGCGCCGCAAGCGAAGCTCATGGCGACGCTCGCAAGCGGCGTGATGGCGGGGCAGCTCCCGTGGGCGCTCATGGCGCTCGGCGCTGCGCTCGCGCTCGCCGCCGAGGCGGCCGGCATCGTGACGCTCGCGTTTGCGATCGGCCTCTACCTGCCGATCACCACCTCGACACCGCTCATATTCGGCGGCGTGTTGCGCGCGCTCCTCACGCGCCCGACAGATGCGGAGGCGGGCAGCGACGCCGCAACGCTCTTCGCATCCGGCCTGATCGCGGGAGACGCCCTCATGGGTATCGGCATCGCGGGTTTGGTCGTAGGCGGCCTCTCGACGGCGGTCGCGCTGCGGTCGCCCGGGGAGGGATCGCTGCTCGAGGGGGCGCTCACCGTTCTGCCGTTCGCGGCACTCATGACCCTGCTCGCACGCTACGCAACCGTGCGCGACGCGGCGCCGCCGCGTCCTTCCGTCCGCTCATGAGCGGGCGCGATCGGCGCGACGCCGGCGAGCGGATGCCGGCCGCGTCGACGCCTCCCCTCGCCACCGACGTCGGCGCGGCCGTCGCCCGCTACGAGGTGGAGGTCGCGCGGCACTATCGCTGGAACCTCGGCGCGCATCTGCTCTACGGTCTCTTCGGCACCACGGGTTGGCGGCTGATCACGGCGCCGACCTTCGTTCCCGACTACTTGTTTCGGCTCGGCGGCTCGAACGTCGCGGTCGGCGTGCTGCTCTTCGCGGGCGGAATCGGACGCTTTCTCTCGCCCGTCGCCGGCGCCGCGTACGTCGCCCACCGGCCGTTCGTCAAGCGCACGGCGGTCGTGATCGGCAGCGCGATGCGTTTTCAGGTGCTCGGGATGGCGCTCGCCGCGCTGCTCCTTCCCGCCCGTGCGAACTACGCGACGTTCTTTGCGCTCTACTGCGCGTTCAGCGTGCTGAACGGTCTCCAGACCGTCGTCTACGGCCTCTTGATGGCGAAGGTGATTCCTCTCGCCCGCCGCGGCCGGTTTCTCGGCCTGCGCGACTTCGCGGGCGGCACGACCGCCGCGGCCGTCGCCTGGCTCGCGGGGCGGCTCCTGCGCGACATGCCATTCCCAGCGAGCTACGGCGTCACGTATCTCGTCGCCTTCGTATTCACGTCGCTCGGCCTCGTCTGCTTCGCAGCAATCCGCGAGCCGCAATCGCCGATCGTCGACGAGCCGCGCTCGTTCACGACCACGCTCCGCAGCGTGCCGGCGCTCCTCGCCGGCGATCCGCCATTTGCCTGGTACTGCGTCGCACGCGGTCTCGGCGCGCTGGCGTTGATGGCGGCGCCGTACTTCATCATCGCGGCCAGTCGTTTGCTGCCGCACGGCCCGGCGGACGTCGGCCGCTTGAGCGTCGCGTACTTCGCGGCCAATACGGTCGCGAACCTGCTCTGGGGGCAGCTCGCCGACCGCGTCGGCTTTCGCGGCGTGTTCCTCGCGGCGGCGGCGCTCTGGGTCGCCGCGCTCGGCGTCGCGCTCACGGACCCGACGACGCTCACCGCGGCGACGGCGCTCTTCGTTCTCGTCGGCTGCGCGCAGGGCGGCATGCAGATGGCGTCGATCAACCTCGTGTACGAGTTCGGCGACGGCGCCGGGCTCGGCCTCCGCATCGCCGTCGTGAACGCCCTCGGTGAGCTGATGGCGGCGATCGCGCCGCTCGCCGGTGGGTTGATCGCCGACCGTTGGTCGTACGACGCGCTGTATCGCGTCGCGATCGCTTGCACGATCGCGGCTGCGGCGACGATGTACGGTCGCGTGCGGCGCACGATTCCGCGCCGCGCCACCGCGTGGTAGCGTCGCGGACCGATGGACCGCACTGCCGCCGCTCTCGTCGCCTTCGCCGCCGGTCCCGAGAACGTCGAGCGTCGCGCCGCCGCCATGCTGATGCTCGCGGAGCTGAAGCTCGACGACGCGCGGACCGTGGCCGTCGTTGCGGACGCGCTCGGCAGCGATACGGTCCTCCAGGAGTACGCCCTGCGCTACGTCGAGAAGCTGCGCCCGGCGGCGGTGCTCCCGACCCTGCTGCCGCTGCTCGAGGCGAGCGACCCCGCCGCACGGGAGCGCGCGCGACGCGTGCTCGTCGACTTCGGCGCACAGGCCGTGGCGGCCCTCGCGCGTCGCGGCGGAGACGCCGGACGGACGTGGCTGCTCGGCGCCGTCGACGTGCTGGCGACGATCGCGAGCGCACCGGCCATCGACGCGCTCGTGACGCTCGTCATTCGCGGCGATGCGGAGATCGCGCGCGCCGCGGCCGATACCCTGCACCGCAGAGTGCGCGAGATCGACGACCGCGGCCGCGGCGTGCTGTTGCGCCACGTCCTCGCCGCCGCCGAGCGGCGCGAGGTCGGCGCAAGCGGTGCGGCGCGCCTCTTTCTCGTCCGCGCGTGCGCCGCACTCACGCTACCGGACGCGCGGCGCTGGCTCCTCGCCGAGGCCATGCGCACCGATCTCCCGCACGTGCGTGCCGAGGCGCTCGCCGCCCTCGCCGCGTCCATCCGCCGCGAGAAGCTCCTCGCCAAAGAGGTGACGGCGCTGATCGCGATCCTCGAGGACGCCGATTCGGGGCACGTCGTTCGCCAGGCGCTGGAGATGCTCGAAGGGCACCGATTCGGCGCCGACGCACAGCCGCTCTTGCTGCGCCTCAGCGAGAGCCCACACGTCGCGGTGCGATCGTTCGCGCTCGCGAAGCTCGGCGACACCGCCGCGCCGGGCGCACTGAAGGCGCTCCTCGGTAGCCTCGAGGGCTCGGACGCCGTTCGCCGCTCCGCCGCCGGGTCGTTGCGCAAGATCCCGGAGGCGCGACAAGCCTTGATGAAGCGCTTCGCCACCGTGACCGATGCGAGCGCCGCATTCACGATGGCCGAGACGCTCGCCGGCTACGGCGCCGCGTGGCGTCGCCCGGCACTCGAGGCACTGTGGCGTCGGTACGTTCAGGCATTCGCCACCGAGGACCGCATTCAGGGCGCATTTCTCCATTTCCTGCGCGGCGCCGCGCCCGAGTTCCTCGCCGAATCGCTGCGGAAGGAGAGCGCGCGACTCATGAAGGCGGGACGCGCGCGTGACGCCGGGCGTTTGCGTCAGATCCTGCGCGAGCTCCCGATCGCGACCGACGAGGACGCCTATCAGCTCGCGCTCGCGCTCGTGAAGACCCGTCGCCGCGGTCTCGATGCGCCGTTCCGCCGCCCCGACCCCGCGCTCGACGTGCTTGCGGCACTCGATGAGCGACGATTCCCGACGAGCACGCGCCTGAAGCGCGAGCGCGCGCTCGAGCCCGAGGAGCTCTACGCCATCGGCTTCGCCCTCGCCGAGACGACGGGCGCCGCGCAGCGGCTCGGCGAGGAGCTCCTCGAGCACCTCGCGAAGCACCAACCCCGATCGCGCGTAGGCAAAAGCGCCCGCAACAAGCTCGCCCTCAGCGCCTGAGCAACCCAGCGGCGCGTACCGCGCAGATGCGCGGCACCGCGCCCGGGCGTGGCTCGCCCGCCTCCCTACCCGCCCGCAGCACTAACGCCCCGCCGCGGGCGATCGGATCAGAACTGGTACGTGAACCGGATACCCGTCTCCGAGCGCCCGCGGTTCAATCCGCCGAGCCCCCACGGCTCGAAATTGATCTCTTTCGTCGGATTGATGATGAAGCGCTGCGCGAGGTTGACGGCGAAGTTCGGCGTCACGAAGTAGTCGACGCCCCAGACGACCTCCTGGCTGTAGCTGTTCACCGGATCGAGCAGGTACACCATCGAGGGCACGACGCTGCCGCCGCGATAGAAGCCGAGGATCGCGAACGTCGCGAGCATCTCCCAGCGGTGAATGTCGTCGCGATAGGCGATCGGCGGGTCCTGAAAGAGCGGCTTCGTCGTCGTCGGCAGATCGAGGCCGCCGATCGTGCTCTTCGCCTTGTTGACCATGTACGTCCAGAAGAACTGGCCGGTGAGAAAGAAGGTCGTCTTCTTGTTGAGCGGCCGGATCCACGTCGGGCGGTCCCATGCGATCAGGCCGGACCACACGTCTTGGTCGCGGATGCCGGGCAGGAACGGCGCGAACGTCGTCTCGCGGACGCAGGCTGACTGGCCCGCGGCGCTGCGGGCGGCGATCGCGCGGGGATTGTGACCGCACGAGTAGAACGGAACGCCGAAGTCGTACGTCGACTCCGCGCGCCACACGACCTTCGTGAACTCGTCGAAGTAGTTGGCTGCGATGCCGATCGTCGGAATGTACGGCGTGTAAAACTCGACGGGCAGCGTCTTCCGCGAGATGAGGTCCTGTGTGCGGGTGATGCCGGCTTCGGTCGGCTTGATGCCGCGCGCGACCGCCGCCTCGGTCATCGCGCCGCCGCCGCCGGAGAAGCGCTGATAGATGAACCCGATCTGCATCTGCATGCCTTCGGGGAGCACCGGCGTCTCGCTGCCGGTCACCCCGTTGAAGCGGATGCCGAACTGGCTGTTGTCCCAGGGATTACGGCTGTAATCGCCCTGGCGGAAGAGATGCGTCCCGTTCATCAGCCGCTTGCTGTTGAACACCTTGTACGCGCCGCTGCGCGGGTTCTCGAGCGGATTGCCGAGCTTCACGCCCCACGGGGCGGGTAAGAACGTCAGCTTGTTGGGGTACCAGTCGCCAGGGTTCCAGTACGCCTCGGCGAAGACGTTGCTCCACGACCCGAGGCTGCCGAAGTCATAGAGGCCCTTGAACATCCAGAACGGGATCCGCAGATCGTCGAAACCGAAACCCGGCGGCGGCAGCTCCTGCTGGAAGTGCCAGGAGAGGTCGAGGTTGTTCACGCGATCGAGCAGGCGGAAGCCGTCCGACTCGCCCCAGATGATCTGCTGGCGCCCGGCGCGCAGGCTGAACCCGCTCAGAGGACCGCGGAACTTGATGTCGACGTACGCCTCGCGAAGCACGCTCTCGAACTTGAGGGCGTCGCGGGCTTTCTGGTTGAAGTCGCTCAGGTCGTTGAAGCGCGGATCGACCTTCTCACCGGTGAACTCGCGCTTCGTCGTAACGTCCGGCGTGTAGTCGTACACGCTGTCGTATACGCCGCGGTAGAGAAGGAAGAGATGCGATTCCGCGATGAGGTCGGACAAATCGAATCGATCGAGCCACTTGCCGCCGCGTTGGAGCCACGCCCAATCGATGCGGATACGCGCGGTGTTGCGTTGCTGGATGAACTGGAAGTCGCTCGGGTCCGGATGGCGGATCAGCTGCTGCGACTGCAGATTTCCCGAGATCTCGAGCGGCCCGAATTTCTGTGTCGCGAGTGCGACCGCCGCCGATCCTAGAAGGGTGAGCGCCACCGTGACGATCCCTACCGCGCGCCGCGTGCTGCCCATCAACATGGTACCTCCTCCGCGCGCCGGAACGCGCGTGTGGTCTCAGCTGCGTGCGGCCCGGGGGGGCACCGACACCCTAGGCGCTCTACCGCACGGCCACATGTACGCGCAACTGCCCTCGATCTGAGTCGGGCGACGCCGACGGCGAGCGAAGCTGGCCGCAACGCGCCGGCCGTCAGGGGCACGCGGTTCCCGCGCCGCGAACGTCAGGCCGACAGCGCGGTTCGGGCGCCGCGGTCGAGGCATGCGGCCGTCGGAAACTGCAACGTAAAGCACGACCCGCGTCCGGGCTCGCTCTCGACCGCGATCGTGCCGCCGAGAGTCGCCGTGAGCCGCCGGACGATGTAAAGGCCGAGCCCGACGCCGTCGTGACGGCGTCGATCGCTGCCGTCGACTTGGCGGAACATCTCGAAAATGATCGCCTGGTCCTCCGGTGTGATGCCGATACCGGTGTCGGCGACGGCGATCTCGAGCGTCGCGCCGTCGCCGGCGATGCTCGCACGGACGCTCACCGAGCCGCCCTCCGTGAACTTGAGCGCATTATGGACGAGGTTGCGGACGATCATCTTCAGCTTCGCGTGATCGCTCTGCAACTCGGGCAGATCGCGCTCGACGTCGAAGCGCAGCGCCACTCCCGGCTTCACCCACGAACGCGGAACCTGCCGCTCGAGCTCATCGAGGAGATTGCCGACGTCGACCGGCGCGACCGTCACCGGCAGCGAGCCGGACTCCATGCGGCTCACGTCCAGCGTCGCTTGGATGAGCTCCAGCAGCTGCCGCGAGTAGTCGAGCACTTTCACCGTCACGTCGCGCTGCTCGTCGGTAATGGCGCCGAAATCGCCGTCGCGGAGCAGCTCGCTGTAGCCGATGATCGCGTTCAGCGGTGTGCGCAGCTCGTGCGACATCGTGCTGATGAACTCGGACTTGAGAGTGTTCGCGGCACGCAGGTTGCGCACGAGACGACCGTTCTCGATCGCCGCGACCGTTTGATAGGCGATGCCGGTCAGCAGCCGGCGGACCTTCTTGGGGTATGGTGTCAGCCGCTCGCGCGACCCGGCGAGCAGCGCGCCGATCACCTCGCCGCGCCGCGTGAGCGGCACGGCGACGACCGACGTCAGGCCGCAATGCTGCCACCAATGGAGCGGCAAAGGGAGTGACCTGTCGCCCTCGCCGCCCTCGGCAAACCCCGTCCGCAGCGCCTCCGTCAGGATCGGGAACTCGCGCAGCTCGAACTCGAACTGCCGCACTTCCTCCAGCAGGTCCGCGCGGTGGACGTCGGTCCCGGCCGCGACGCGAAACGTCTTGCGCGTCTCGTCGCAGAGGATGACGTTCACGAAGTCGCAGTCGACGAGCGTGCACGCGAGCGCAGTCAGGCGGTCGAGGCGGTCCTCGCCATCGAGATTCGCGTCGAGAAGCTCCGCGGTTTGCAGGAGCGCGGCCGAGATCTCCGCCTCCTCGCGCTGCGCCGCGTGCAGCCCGGCGTTCTCGATCGCGACCGCGGCCTGCGTCGCGATGCCGACGACGAGCTTCCGCTGGAACGGCGCAAACGTCTTGCCGTTCGCACGGTACCCGGATGCGAAGAGGCCGAGCGTCCGATTCCCGCACCGCATCGCCGCGAAGAGACCGCAGCTGATCTTCCAGTCGGCGAGCGCGCGGGCGCCCGGTCCGTTCGTGGCGTCGGAAACCTCGACGAGACCCTCGGCCGCGATCAACGCGCCGAAGTCCCAAAAGCCGCGGCCGATCACGATGTCCGCCGGCGTTCCGAGGCCTCGGCTCGCGAGGAGTCGGTAGCCCGAGGGCGCGGCGGCATCGACGAGGATCGTGGCGCACCAATCGGTCCGCAAGCGCTCGATCGCGACGCCGTGCAGCCGGTCGATGACGACGTGCGCGTCGAGCGACGTGCTCAGCGCGCGGCTCACGTCCAGAAGGCCGAGCGCCGCCTCCGCGGTGATGCTCAGCTCCGCATTCGTATCCGCCAGGCGATCGCTCGTCGTCGCGAGGTGACGGTTCTTGTCGCGCAGATGCTGCTTATAGAAGAAGCTGTGGTGGGCGACGCAGCCGAAGATGAACACCGACGCCGCAAACAGTGCCGGCGGTCCGGACAGCGCGAGGGCCTCGTTGCCGGCGAGCGAAAGGAGGAGCGCGTAGCAGACGGCGCTGAGTGCGGTGATCACAATGCCGCAGGTGCCGGAGACCATGGCCGCCGGGACGATCGTCATCAGAAAGAACTGCCGGAAGAGGGCGCGGTGCGGGCCGAGCGCGGCGAGCCCTGCTGCGATCGCGACCGTGTCGAGCACGAGCTGGACGTACACGAGGCGGTGCGGATCGGAGCCGCGCGCGAGCGCGCGTCGGTAGAAGACGCTCAGCGCCGCGGTCACGGCGGCGACGCTGACGACCGGCAGCCAATGAAGCTCGATGCCGCCGACGAGGCTGATGATCGGCACGCCGATCGCGACCGCGAGCGCGGTCCGCAGACGCGTCAGCGACAACCACACGTTGATCGCGGTGAGGTCCGACTGTTCGAGGGCGTCGACTCCGCTGCCGCCGCGGCGATCGATCGCGAGGCCGGCTGTCGGCAAGCTCTCGGCGCGCACGCCCGCAGAGGAGCAAGGCTCATGCCACGACTCGTAGGCCGCTCGCGCGCGCTGGCCCTCTAGAATCCGCGGCTTGCAAGCCGTTGCCGGGGTGTCGGGGCGGCGCCTACGCCGAGGGTGTCACCCCCGTCACTCGGATGACGCGGACGGCGCGGCCGGCGCGGCCGTCGGCGGCCGTCAGGGCGAGCGTTCGCCCCCGATCCTTCGCCGCAGCTCGTCGAGCGCCCGCTCGAGCGCACGATGGCGCCGGCCGAGGTGGACGAGGAAGAGCGCGAGGAGCGTCCAGATCACGGCGTACGCGGTGAAGAGAAACCAGAACCTATCCGGCTGTGTCATCGCGTCACTCCTCCGACGGCGCGGCCGCCGAGCGCGTCGACGTCGTCCTCGAGCATGCGCAGCTCATCTTCGAGGCGCAGCGCCTCGAAGCGCCGCCAGACCAGCCAGAGAAAGAGCAACGTGAACGCAACCGTCGTGACGACGAGGGCCACGATCATCCGCGAGTCCTGAATGCCGCCCTGTCCCGCCGGCGCCGAGATCACCGACGGATGCATGCCGCGCCAGAGCCGCACCGAGATCATGATCAGCGGCACGTCGAGCACGCCGACGATCGCGAGCACGGCCGCATAGCGGGCGATCTGCGGGTCGTCCTCGCCCATCGCGCGCAGCACGAGGTACACGGCGTAGATCGTCCACAAGATGACGGTCATCGTGAGGCGCGGATCCCACGTCCACCAGGTGCCCCAGATCGGCCGCGCCCAGATCGGCCCGGTCATGAGCACCATCGTGCAGAAGAGCATCCCGACCTCGACCGCGGCACGCGCGAGCCGATCATAGGCGTCGTCGCTGCGCCAAAGGAAGAGCACGCTCGCCGCGGCGGCGAGGCCGAATCCGAAGAACGCCGACCACGCCGCGTTCACGTGGAAGTAGAAGATGCGCTGCACTGCGCCCTGCATGCGCTCGTTCGGCACGTACAGGAAGACGCAGGCGAGGGCCGCGAGCATCGTCATGAATGCGGCCCACGGGAGAAGCGTGTCGGCGACGGGAGCGATGCGCGCGCGAATGGTCATTTCAATACCTCACTCGAGTACGAGCTGCTCGAACAGCATCCAGCCCGCGACCGTCACGATGACGTCGAACATGGCGAGCACCCGCAGCCACGCAGCGGCCGCCGACGCCCCGCCGCCGGCGAGCACGATCCGGCTCGCCTCGACGGCGCAGATCACGACCGGGACGAGGAGCGGCAGCACGAGGAGCGGCAGCAGCAACTCACGCGCGCGCAGACGCACAGAGATCGCGGCGAAGAGCGTCGCCAGCGCCGAGAAGCCGATCAGCCCGAGCGCGTTCACGAACGCGAGCTCGAGCGGCGCCGCGGGGATCCCGATCCCCAACACGAGCACGAGGAGGACGGTCAATACGACGTCGGCGATCGCCAGCACGAGGAGATTGGCGATCAGCTTGGCCACGAAGATCGCGCCGCGATCGACAGGACCGAGGAGAAGGCCGTACCACGCCCCGCTCTCGCGCTCGACGAGGAACGCGCGCTGTACCGCGAGCAGGCCGGCGAAGATGAGCGTCACCCACAGCACCGCCGGCGCCGCGGCGCGCGCGCCGTCAGGATCGAGAGAGAAGGTGAACGTGAGCAGGATCAACACGACGAGGACGATCAGTGCTGCGATCGCCTCGCGCGTCCGGAACTCGAGCAGCAGGTCCTTCCGCAGGATCGACCACACGACTCAGGCCGCCACCGCGCCGGTCACTTGTCGGTAAGCCGCCTCGACCGAAACAGTCGCATCGGACGGCGACGCCTCCCAGACGACGCGGCCGCCGTGAAGGATCACGGCACGCTCGGCGAGCGCGAGGCCGCGCTCGAAGTCGTGCGTTGCGACGAGAATCGTCCGCCCCTCGGCGCGCCGCCCCTCGAGAAGCTCGCTCAGGAGGTCCGCGCCCGCGGCGTCGAGCGCGCTCCACGGCTCGTCGAGCAGCAGGAGCTCGGGATCGTGAAGCAGCGTGCGCGCGAGCGCGAGCCGTTGCTCCAGCCGAAGAGCGCGAGGGTGCCCGCCGTCGGCGCGTAGAGCGTCGCGCAGATGCGCAGCAACGTGCTCTTGCCGGCGCCGTTCGGCCCGAAAAGCGCGACCGTGTCGCCGCCGTCGAGGCGCAAGGTGAGATCGCGGAGCACGCGCACGCGGCCGAACGATTTCCCGAGCGCGTCCGCGTCGACGACGGTCATCCTCGGCAAATACCCAATGAGTTCCGGAAAGGAAAGCAACGCGCACTCAACCGTAGAGGGTCAAGCGCGGCGATCGAGCTCGGTCAACGCCGCAATCGCGCGCGCCTCGTACGTGTGCCGCAGCGCCGCGTAGTCGTCGGACGAGAGTTTCCCCATTTGGAAGTCGAACTCGGCCTCTTTGATCGCCGCATACGCGAGGTCGCGCTCTTTCTCGAGGCGATGGCGCGCGGGATCGCCCGGCGGCATCGCGGGCGCCGCGGCGGCGTCGACCCACAAGAGCGGCGCCGCGATGCTCCACGCGACGCCAGCGATGACCGCCAAGCCGCCGACGTACGCGAGCGTGCTCACGTCAAGCATCGTAGTCACGCAGCTCGGCATCGAAGCGCGCGCGCAACGCGGGATCGACGTCCGACGGCGGCAACGGGCGCGGCGCGGGCGCACGTCGTCGCCAGCGCCGCGTCAGCACCACAATGATCATCGCGGCGATCAGCACCACGGCGAACGGCATGATCCACGCGACGAGGTTGAACCCCGTCGTCGTCGGCGCGGCGAGGATCTTCTCTCCGTATTTGCCGGCAAAATAGGAGAGCACTTCCGGCTGCGTCTTCCCGAGCGCCAGCTGCTCGGCGATCTCCTTTTGCAGCGGACCGCGCGATGGACACTGCAAATGGTTGCAGGCGTGCACCGTGAGCCCGCAACCGCACTGACACGTGAGCGACTCCTCGACGTCCGTCTGCGTCGTGCTCATGTAACCGCCCGCGGGCCGCCGAAACGATCGTGTGTCACTCGCTCCACACGGCGAGCCCGCGTTCCTCGACCGCGAGGGCCGCCGCGAGCGCGCGCTGCTCCGCCGCCGTCGGCAGCACCGATACGACAGTGCCGAGCACCATCACGATGCCGCCGAGCCAGAGCCAGACGACGAGCGGATTGATGAACGCCTGCAATGTCATGAGGCCGCTCTCCTCGTCGTAGCTGCCGAGGACGAGGTACAGGTCCTCGAGCAAGGTCGTCCGCATCGCGACCTCGGTCGTCGGCTGCTGCTGGCGCTTGTAGAAGCGCTTCTCGGGAAACATCGTCGCGATGACCTTGCCACCGCGCGCGACCTCGATCTCCGCCAGCATGGACGCGACGTGCGGGTTGTCGGTGCGCTTGATGCCCTTGTACGTCAGCGCGAACGCGCCGACCTCGGCCGTATCGCCCGGCCGCATCGTACGCTGCTCCTCGACGCGGAACGCCGCCGACGCGGCGATGCCGATGAACGCCATGACGGTGCCGACGTGGACGATGTAGCCGCCGTACCGGCGGCGGTTCTTGTTGACGAGGTGCGCGAGTGCCGTCGCCGGCGGCTCGCCCATGAGCGCTTGGCGCGCGCGCGTGCCGCGGTAGAACTCGAGGACGATCGTCGTCATCACGAACGCGGCGAGTGAGAAGCACACGATGGCGTAGTAGTTGCCGACGAGACCGGCGGCGAGAAGCACGGCGCCCGTCAGCAGTCCGGCGGCGACGGGCGTCGTGAAGTTGCGCCGCAGATTGTGGGCGGTCGCGCGGCGCCACGCGATCACCGGGCCGACGCCCATCATGAAGAGCAGCACGAGCCCGAGCGGCGTGTTCACCTTGTTGAAGAACGGCGGCCCGACCGTGATCTTGATGCCGCGGACAGCCTCGGAGATCACGGGGAATATGGTCCCCCAGAACGTCGCGAATGCGATGCCGATGAGCAGGAGATTGTTGAAGAGGAACGCGGCCTCGCGCGAGAGGAAGGAGTCGATCTCGTTTTCGCTGCGCAGCAGCGGCCGGCGGACGTAGAGGAGCGTCACCGAGACGACGATCACCAGCGCGAGAAAGCCGATGAAGAACGGACCCAACCCCGACTGCGTGAACGAGTGCACCGACGAGACGACGCCGCTGCGAGTGAGGAACGTGCCGAAGATCGTCAGCATGAACGTGAGGAGCACGAGCACCATGTTCCACATCTTCAGCATGTTGCGTTTCTCTTGGATCATCACCGAGTGCAGGAACGCGGTGCACGCGAGCCACGGCATGAAGGCGGCTACTGGGCATGGGACCCGGTCGAGAACGCCGCCTTCATGCCGAGCACCTCGTACGCCCAGCGCGCGCCGAGCATGTTGCCGATGGTGAGGAAGAACCACGCAAAGAGCGTCCAGCGCCGCGTCGTGCGGATCCACACGTCGCCGAGCCGGCCGGTCACGAGCGCCGCCATCCCGAACGCGAACGGCACCGAGCAGCCGACGTAGCCGAGATAGAGCGACGGCGGGTGGATCATCATCCAGTAGTTCTGCAGCAGCGGGTTCAGATCGGCGCCCTCGCGCGCGGCGACCGGCAGGCGCTCGAAGGGATCGGTGACGAAGACGATGAGCGCCAAGAAGAACAGCGCCGTGATCATCAACGTGGCGGTGACGTACGGCATGAGCGCTTGGTTGCGGTCACGGTTCTGCAGATGCACGAGCGTCGACATCGTCGTCAGGAGGAGCACCCAGAAGAGCAGCGAGCCCTGCTGGCCGCCCCAGAGCGCCGCGACGACGTACTGCGTCGGCAACGTCGACGAGGAGTAGGCGGCGACGTACTCGAGCGAGAAGTCGTGCTGCAGAAGCGCGCGCAGCAGCACCGCCGCCGCCACGGCGACGAGGGCATTCACGCAATACGCCGCGGCACGACTCGACGCGACGACGTCGGTGCGACGGAGCCGGGCACCCACGACGGCGGCGATCACCGCGTACACGGCGGCGGCGAGCGCCAGGCGCAGCGCGAGCGCACCGAGCTCGATCACGTCTTCGGGACCTCGGCCTCGTATTTCGACGGGCAGCTCGTCATCAGCGTCCGCGCGCGGAACACGCCGTCGTGGGCGTAGGTGCCCTCGACGATGACGTCACGTCCCTCGGCGAACATGTCCGGCAGCACGCCGTTGTACGTCACGTCGACGCCGCCGCTGCCCTCGAAGTTCGCGAGGCGGAACTTGAGATCGAGCGTGCTCGGGTTCCACTTCATGGTGTCGGAGGCGACGCGCCCGGCGACGCGCAGCCCCTCGCCGGCGACCGCCTCGCGCCGCGACAAGAACTCGTCGATCGTGAGGTAGTAGACCGAGGTTTCGCGGATGCCCGTGTAGACGAGATAACTGACCGCGGCGACGATGATGGCAGCGCCGATGACGAACCGGCGATTCCTGGCCATATCGTTGAAACTGTACTCGCCCGAATAGGGGGTTTCAACCGCGGACGGCGCGTCAGCCGTCGTCGCTGTCCGCGACCGCTGCGGGCTGCGCTCGATCGTCGACATCGGCGCGAGTGCGGCGCGGCGCGACGCATACCCCGCGCTTCGAGGCACGGATGAACGCGATCAGGTGCCGCACGTCGTCCGTCTGCGCCTCCGCTTCGAGGCGGTCGAGCGCACGGCCGAGATGCACCGGTCGCGCGAAGAGCGCCGCCACCGCACGGCGGATCGCCGCGATGCGCTCCGGGCCGAACCCGGCCCGTCGCAGCCCGACGACGTTCGTACCGTGGACCGTGTGCGTACCGTCGACGACGCAATACGGCGGCACGTCGCGACTCGTCCGCGACAGGCCGCGCATCAACGCCAGGGTGCCGATCCGCACGTGCTGATGGACGACGCAGTTGCCGGACACGAAGGCGCGATCGGCGAGCTCGACATGGCCCGCGAGGAGGGCGCCGCCGGCGACGATCGTATGATCGCCGATGCGACAATTGTGCGCGACGTGCGCGTTCTGCATGAAGTAGTTGCCGTTGCCGATCACCGTCGCGCTGCCGGCGACCGTTCCCCGATGCGCCTGCGCGTGCTCGCGGAACACGTTGTCGTCGCCGATGGTGAGGAACGTCTCGCCATCGCAAAACGCGAGGTCTTGCGGCTCGCCGCCGAGGACGACGCCGGGATGGATGACGTTGCGCGCCCCGAGCGCCGTCGCGCCGCGGATCACGACGTGCGGCATGAGCCGTGTCCCGGCGCCCACCCGCACCGGCCCTTCGATGACCACATAGGGGCCGATCTCGGCGGTCGGATCGACGGCCGCCTCGGCGCTGACGATCGCCGTCGGATGAATCACGCGGAGCCCCCTTCGTCCGAATCGTCGTCGCCGCCGTCAGGCCTGCCGGCGGAGGAGCCGGGAACGCGATAGCGCTCGCTCACCCAGCCGCCGAGGTCGATCAGCCGGCACCGCTCCGAGCAGAAGGGCCGAGAGGGATTCGCCTCCCACACGACGGCCTCGTGGCAGATCGGACAGCGCGGCGCGAACGTCACCGTAAAAGCATAGGTCAGCCCCGTCGCCCGCCGCAACGCTGCCGATCCTCCGTCAGTTGCTAGTTATTCGTGACCGGGGACTGAGTCGAGTTGCGAGCCAGACGAGGCGTGAGGGAGCCGAGGAGCGCAGGCGTAGCGGAGCTACGCCGAGCATCCGAGCGACCGAGCAACGAAGTATGGCGAAGCAAATCGGCTCAGTACCCCAAGCTGCGCTTGCGCGCGCGCAGATTGCGCCGGCTACCCTTGCCTTTGTTGAAGGTGCGCCCGCCGCCGCCGAACGCATCACCCGCGAACGGATCACCGGCGGCGAACATGTCGCGCGGTGCCGACAGTCCTTGGGGCGCCGGCGCAGAACGCGGCGCCGCCGCACGCGCGGGCGGACGATCGTCGGCGTCATTCACTCGCAGGCGACGCCCGCCGAGGTCGTGACCGTCGAAGCGTCGGATCGCATCCGCGGCCTCCGTGTCGCTTCCGTACTCGACGAACGCGAATCCGCGTGACCGGCCGGTTTCACGATCGGTACCGATGTGGACGCGGACGACGCGTCCCGCCGCGGCGAGAAGCTCCGCGAGCTCTTGCTCAGTGGTGCTGAAGCTCAGATTGCCGACGAAAATCTTGGTCGAAATAACGATCTCCTTTGGGTGATGGGTTTCGGGCTCTGCGTGATGGGTGATGGCCTCGGGGCTTGCCCCGTATAGCCGATGGGCTCTTCGTATGCCAATAGGACGGGCGCCGACGCGATCGGCGAGAGCGAGATGTGCCCGCGTCAGGTCTCCGCGGGCGGATCGGCAGGGGCGGCGGTCGGCGGTTCGTGTCGCATGCGACCGCGACGTCGCCGATTCGCCCCTCCGCGTCGGCGAGACCCGGCATCGATCGGTGCGGCCGCGCCGCTGGCGTCGGACGGGGCAGCGTCCTCACGATTCGCTGCCGTTTCGTCCGCACTTGGAGTGTCCGTCGCCGTTGCGCCGGAGCCGGCGCCGTTCTCGACGCGCGCCCCACCGCGCCGCCCGCGGCCGCCGCGCTTCCCGCCACGACGCCGCCGACGACGACCGCCTTGTGGCGCGGCGCTCTCGGGCGCCCCGATCGCTGCAGGCGAGAGGCTCTCCCCCGTGCCGACGCTGTCGCGTGCGACGCCGGGGCTGCCGTTCATCTGCCGCTCCGCGCCCGACTCGACCTGCGGCTCCTCCCCACGGACGGCCGGCAGAGACGCCGACCATGGGTCGTCGATTCCGCCGGCCGGTTCCGCTTGCGACTCGGCAGTGGCTGCCGCCGCGACGGCGGGCGGATCAGAAACCGCCGCGGCGATCTCGTCGAGAGAGCTCGACGGCAGAGCGGCTTCGAGCTCCTCCGGCGGAACGGCGTCGGCGCGGCGTCCGATCTCGTCGTCAGAAGGCGAAGCCACCCATGGTCGTTCGTCGTCGTCTGCCGGAGAGGCCGCCCAGTCGGCGACCGCGGCGGGGTGCGTCGGACGCTCGTCGGTGACGGCTGCGGAGGGGCCCCCTGCCGGCGACTCGACGGCCGCCGTTGTCGAAGGGCTGTCCGTCGGCTGCGCAACCGCGTCCACGGCCGCGGGGCTCTCCAACGACGTGCTCGACTCCTCGTCGGCCCGACGACCACGGCCGCCGCGCCGCCGCCGTCGGCGGCGACCTTCGGCATCGACCGACGCCTCGCCGTCGTCGCGCGCCGGACGGCCGGTCCCTTGACGCCGCGCCGCGACGGCGCTCGTGCCCGCCGCGCGGACCGCGCTGGCCCGCGCCGGATGGGGCGCGGCGCTGTCGATCGGCACGCCCGCCTCGAGCGCCGCCACTTCGCCTGGCTTCAGGCTCGGCGTGAGACGCTCGCTGGTATCGCGCGTGCGGGTCTCGATCTCCGCCTGGTGCGGCATCAACTTGTCGTTGACGACAACGGTGATCGTCGCCGCATAGCGGCGCTCGAGCACCGCGAGGTCGTCGCGTTTTTGGTTCAGCAGGTACATCGCGACCTCGCGCGGCACACCGACGCGCATCTGCGCGACGTCGCCCTCGGCGACGCGGTTGTGCAGCTTCCGTAGCGCGACCAGCGCCGCGGATTCCGTCGTCCGGATGGAGCCGTGGCCCTCGCACATCGGACACGCGGTGTACGAGCTCGCCGCCGCCGCGGGGCGCAAGCGCTGGCGCGACACCTCGAGAAGACCGAGACGCGAGATGCGCCCGATGTCGTGGCGCGCCTTGTCGGGGCGCATCGCCTCCCGGAGCGTGCGCTCGACGTCGTTGATGTGCTGCTGTTGGCGCATGTCGATGAAGTCGACGACGACGATGCCGCCGAGATCGCGCAGGCGGAGCTGGCGCGCGATCTCCGTCGCCGCCTCGACGTTCGTCTTGTACGCGGTCTCCTCCTGGCTGCCGCCGCGCATCGACCCGCCGGAGTTGACGTCGATCGCGGTGAGCGCCTCGGTGCCGTCGATCACGATCGAGCCGCCGGAGCGCAGCTGCACGCGCCGCTTGTAGATCGACTCGATCTGCGCCTCGAGGCCGAAGCGGGAGAAGATCGGCTGCTCGCCGTCGTAGAGGTGGAGCAGGTGCTCCTTCCCCGGCATGACGTTGTGGAGGAAGTCCTTGGCGCGCTCGCAGACGTCCTCGTTGTCGATGAAGATCTCGTTGATGTCGGGCGTGAAGTAATCGCGGATGTTGCGCAGCACGAGATCATGCTCGCGGTAGATGAGCGCCGGAGCCCGCTTCGTCTCGGCGTGCTTGCGGATGTTCTCCCAGAGGTGCTGCAGGTAGACGAGATCGCGCTCGAGCTCGCCCTGCTCCTCGTCGAAGCCGGCGGCGGTGCGAACGATGATGCCGCAGCCGGCGGGCGGATGCAGGCGCTCGATCATCTCGCGGACGCGGACGCGCTCTTCGCCCTCGATCTTGCGCGAGATGCCTGCGTCCTCGGAGCCGGGAAGGAGGACGAGATAGCGGCCCGGCAGCGAGTAGAAGGTCGAGAGCGTCGGCGGCTTGTTGGTGAACTGCTCCTTGATGATCTGGACCAGGACCTCGTCGCCGGACTTGAGGACGTCCTTGATGCGGCGCCGGCCCTTCTCGCCCGACGCGCCGTTGCGGTTCGCCGGGAGATTGCGGAAGCAGATCTCGTCTAGGGGCAGAAATGCGTCGCGGTCGGCGCCGATGTCCACGAACGCGGCCTCGATGGCCGGGTGGATGCGCCGAACGGTACCCTTGTAGATGTTGCCCTTCAGGTGCTCACGGCTGAAGGACTCGATCTCGAACGACTCGAGCTGGCCGTTCTCAACGATCCCGACGCGGCTTTCCTCCGCGTGGGTGACGTTGATCAGCATGATCTTCGACATATGGTGCTCCGCCCCTCCCCGCAGGCCTCCATCAAGTCCTATCACGCAGCGACCTCGCGGGGCCAGGAGCTTGTCGGGTGGACCGCGGGTCCGTATCCGCGCCTCCGCGAGCACGCCGCGACCATCAATGCGGTCCGCCATCTACTTGTACTCGTGCGTGACGACGCACGCCGAACGATGCGAAGGCGATGGCGCCGCCCGCGCCGGCGACGCGAACACATGCGGGAGTCCCGGCGCCACGACGGCGGCCGGAACCGGTGACGCGGGAGCGACGGTATCCGATGCAGGCGCGGCTGCCGACGCCGGCGAGGGTACGGCGCGGAGCGCGACGGCGCGGTGGCGGGCGCGGGGCGCGAGGACTCCATGGTAGAGGAGAAGATTCACCCGCGGCTTCGGCGCTCCGCGGCTTCTATCGCCGCCGCGCGCGTCGTGTCGGAATCCGCGAGGCGGAGACCGGCGCCGTCACCGCCATTCAGCGTTTTGGTTCCGGCGTCAATCTGAATGTTCATTTCCATACTCTCGCCCTCGACGGGGTGTTCGCGCGCGACGGCGACGACTGGCGCTTCGTGGCCGCGCCGCCTGCGGTGCGTGTTGACGCGGCGCTAAAGTTTCTTATCGACCCGCGATGGCAGGCAGGATGGAGAGCATGAGAATCAAGATGAGGCGCATCGTGACCCTCCTGTGCAGACCATAGGAATCCGGCGACGATCGCGTCAAGTACATCGCGCTCGGCGTCCCCGTTCGCATCGTCCCTGCGACCGGTGCGGCGTCCGGGCTCGCGCTCAGCAGCCGCAGGATCCCGTGACGGCGATGCGCTCGCGGCGGTCCCCCTTCGTCACCGTCATCCGTCCTCGGTACCAGCACGCTTCTTCCCCGGACCCCGTGACGACAGCGTCGAGGTCTACCGACGCCGAGCCGTCGGTCCACCGCTCCTCGTGCCGTCGGCCTTTGCGGCATGCGCCCGCGTCGGTCTTCGTCGCGAGATGGAGCTGCACCATCGTTCCGTCGATCTTTGCCAAGCCGCGAGTGCGATGCCCCCGGGTGGCGAACACGACGGTGCGTCCGTCCACGCGTCCCCGATTGAAGACGCAATCGCACTCGAACGGTGCCGACGACAACTCCGCCTCGCTCAGCGCGTCGATCACGAGCGCCGGCGATGGAGCCGGTTGTGTCACAGGCGGCGTGTCCGGCCAGCCGCGTCGCCACCGGCAGCGTCCCGAGGCGAGGTAGTCCTTCGACCGGCACGACTCGAGGCACGAGGTGTCGCGTACCGCCCCCGGTCCCACGTATTCGAACGCCTTTCCCGACTTCCGAAAGATCTCCCACGGTCCGCCGTGGTTGCCCCATATCGAGACCTCGGAGAGTGCGAGCCCATCGACCCCATCCCGCTCCTTCACGAGCAGGCACCGGAAAAGGATCGTGTCCCCGTTGCCGTGGATGAAGTAGTCGTCTCCCCAGGGATAGTCGCCGCGCACGAACGCCCGCAGGGGATCGCTCGTGCGAAACGTCTGCCCGCCGTTCACGCTGTTCGCCCCGGTGGCGAGGA
>WNFR01008727.1_pt1 | contig 19763 bp, 15 predicted proteins | sample 5400221 | NCBI WGS metagenome assembly WNFR01 (sample SAMN13153357, study PRJNA577476) | soil metagenome | isolation source: 40 cm soil under Madrone tree | place: USA:California | collected 2016-06-14 | reverse complement strand
CTAAAAGCCCGACTAAAGTCGGTACTCTGTACACCGCTTAACAAAGTCGAACGCTAGCGAGTCGTCTCACTCCCATCGTTTCCGGTAGGTAAAGCTAGGATGAACTTCGACCCGCGACCATCTCCGCCGTCTTCGATCCAAAGCCGGCCACCGTGCGCTTGGACAATGCCGTGCGCAATTGTCAGTCCCATGCCGGTGCCGGGAGACTTGCGATCCCCAATATCTCCATCGCGCATGGCGCGGAAAAACTTTTCGAATACCCGTTCGCGCATGTCTTCGCGAATGCCCGGGCCCTGATCCTCAACACTGACCAGAATGGTATTTTCGTCTTTCGGAATTGCGCTAACACGGATCGAGGTCCCCGGCGTTGAATATTTTGCGGCATTATCAACCAGTGTGTAGATAACTTCGGCAATAGCCGGCTCGTCGACTTTGATCAGGGGCAGCTCATCTTCAATCCAGACTTCGATTTGATGCTCCCTGGTACGTGGCTCCGCGCGTTTGAGGGCCGCCGTGATGATTTCGTCGATGGCGCACAATTCTCGGCGCAGATACATCTCTCCCGCATCAATGCGAGCCAGCTTCGTCAGGCCTTCGATGAACCGGTCAAGGCGGTCGGATTCCTCATCGATGACTTGCAGCAATTCTTTCCGACCTTCGTTGCCGAGCGACGCGCCAGGCTCGTTCCGCTCAAGCGCGTACAACTCTGAGAGCAGCGTGGTAACCGACGCTTTGATTGAGGTCAGAGGCGTGCGTAAGTCATGCGTAACCGCATCCAGCAGCGCCGACTTTAGTCGCTCGCTTTGCTTGAGAGCTTTAGCCTGGCTGGAACGCTCGAAAGTGTCCTGAAGTTCGTAATAGAGCCGTTCGATCTCCTGCTTGGCCAACTCGGCCTCTTCGGCTCGGCGTTTGGCGCGCGCCGAAAGGTGGCCGGCGGTAAATGCCGTGATCAGGAAAGCAAAGAACGCAACCCAGTTGTCAGGATTGCGAATGGCGAAGGTTCCGAATGGCGGCAGAAAAAAGAAATTGAAGCCGGCGACGCCGAGCAGCGAAGCAAAGACTGCCGGGCGCGAACCCCACGCCGTGGCCACGAAGAGAACTACCAAAAGAAACGCCAGCGCCGCTGTAGTCGGATTGACGTGCGGACCGAAGAGCTTTAGCACTCCGATCACGACGGCGATGCCAAAGAGCGCCGCGCCGTAACCCAGCCAGACTTTGCCCGAGATCTTATGCCACACCGGTGGCCTCGTCTTTTCTGTCTGATGCGAAAGAGCCTTGCGGGAAGGTTCGTTTCGCACGGAACGGATCTCGAATGTTGTCGACGACTGCGCGGAAGAATAGCCCATAGAGTCGGGGGTGCCGGAGAGGTACTCGGAGGCCGTTCCGCAAAATGGCGACAATGAGCTTGGCGTAGTCCATCATTACCGGGTGAAACGCCAGCAAGCCAAGCCGACGATCCTTGTTTAGATCGATTAAGCTGTCAATCAGACAGCCAATGGCGCCAACTTCCTTCATGAAGTCACGTAGCTTTTCACTATCACCAACGAGGTCAGGACGAATCATCAGGTAAGACAACTCGGCGGTTAGGGCGCCCACGGATTTTCGATGGCCAATGTACGAATCGATCGAACTCGCCCCTCGTTCACTGACAACTTCGCGATAAAGCTCTCGTAACTTGGCGATCATTAGCGGGTAAGTTTCATCGCTTATGTGATCCTTCAAGATGTCGGTTATCAGGGCGACGCTGCAGCGGCCTGCTCCTTCATCGAACTCGGGAGCGGGCGTGCTTAGATATTCGAGGATCAAATTGCCGGTGTCGACCCTGCCCGAGTCGATCGCGTCATCAACGACGCCAATGAAAAGATAGTATGCATGCAGGCGCTCTCTGACTATTCCCCGGTCACACGCGATCCCAAAATAATCAATGCAGTGAACAATCCGATCGGGAATGCGGACAAAGTGCTGGTACTTTGGAATATCCGCGAGGTCTTGGTAGGCGCGCCTGACGTTGCTAGGTAAGTTTTCCATATAGGTCGAATAGGTCTTATATGACCTATAGCCTTTTCTTTCTTGCAGCCGTCCGCGCCTGGTAAAGCCTTTCCGTGAATCCTCCTTCTTCCAGAAAAGCTTTTTCAAGCTGACGGAGTTGCTGATCCAGAAGGTAATTGGTTTGGTGGATCAGGCAGATGATGGTGTTTGCGGCGATCTCGGGCGGCGACGTTTCAATAAAGGACCGATAGGTCGCATAGGACCTATTTTCTTTATAGGCCAGACGACGCACAATTTGCGCTGTCTGGTCGTTCTTCCCCCACAATGCCAGCCCGCGTTGCCGCAGAAAATCTTCGTAATCCAGGAGTAACTCTTCGAGGCTGGCGCGGGCAACGCCGACTAACTTCAATTCGAATTTCCTGGAAGTGCCCGAGGCTTGGCTGCCCTCCGCGATGTTCTGTCGTCCGCTCCGCGCTGCTTGAACCATCTGGTCGTGGGTACGAGAGCGTCGATCAATAAAGCGATCGCAAAACTTCACCGTCGAATCATAGACCAGTTCAGCGTGCTGAAAAGATTTGAGTTGGCGGTAGCCACCATGTGGCGCAATGAGTTTGGTCATAGCGATAAGAAATAGGTCCTATAGGACCTATTGGCCCTATTTCATCTCGGTCCCGGCGATGATAACTCAAAACCAGCTGAAGGTGTCCGGCAACAATCTGGCTAAGAATTGAGCCGTCCGTAACATCTCGTCTATACTTGACGAAAAAGTCAGGAATGCTATAATCGGCAGGAATTCCAAGGAAACTTCGAACAAGTGAAGATATCAGCTCAGGAAGAATATGGGTTGCGGTGCCTGGTTCAGTTGGCGCGCGCTGAGGGTGACGGCGAGTCAATGACCCTGGCGCAGATTGCTGAGCGGGAGGGTTTGTCGGTTGCGAATGCCGGCAAACTGTTGTGGATTCTGAGCAAAGCCGGTCTGGTCAGTGCTCAGCGCGGCACCAAGGGTGGATACTCGCTGGCCCGGCCCGCTTCAGAGATTCGTTTGAACGAAGTGATTCGCATTCTCGACGAAGATACCGTGGATCACTTCTGCAAGACGCACGCGGGTGTGCTGGACAATTGCATTCACACGAGCGACTGCGGGATTCGGCCGGTAATCGTCGGGCTGCATGACGTAGTACAAAATGCGCTGTCTGAGATCACGCTTGCTCAGTTGGTCGGCACCGAAGAAAAGGTTGATGCTCGCTTGCATCAAATCGCGAAACTGCAAAACCATCTCAGGCCCATGCGTTCCGCAACCTGAGAAGGAAGAATGAAACAGGATTAACAAGTTCACATGATTCATTTTAGAAACAGCAAGAAGCAGTTCGGTTTTCCATCATGTAAATCATGTGAATCCTGTCGGACTAACGAAAGTTTAAAGAGGAATAATGAGTACTGCTGAAATACTCGCAAACCGGGAATACAAATACGGCTGGGTGACTGACATCGAGGCTGAGACCATTCCCCGTGGATTGAGCGAAGATACCGTTCGTTTGATCTCGGCGAAAAAGGAAGAGCCGGAATGGATGCTGGACTTTCGTCTGAAAGCGTATCGCCATTGGCTGACGATGGAAGAGCCGCGGCATTGGCCGAATGTCACTTTTCCTGAGGTCGACTATCAGGACATGATCTATTACAGCGCTCCGAAGCAAAAAGCCACCGTGGCGAGTCTGGACGAAGTTGATCCTGAATTGCTGAAGACTTTCGAGAAACTCGGTATTCCTCTATCTGAACAAAAGCAGTTGTCGGGCGTGGCAGTTGACGCGGTATTTGACTCAGTTTCAGTCGCGACCACTTATAAAGAAAAGCTCAAGAAGCATGGAGTTATCTTCTGCTCATTCAGCGAAGCTGTACGCGAGCATCCGGAAATCGTAAAGAAGTATCTCGGCTCGGTCGTGCCGACTAATGACAATTTTTACGCCGCGCTCAATAGCGCAGTCTTTTCTGATGGAAGTTTTTGTTTCATTCCGAAGGGCGTCCGCTGTCCGATGGAGCTTTCGACTTACTTCCGCATCAACAATTCCGAGTCAGGACAATTTGAGCGCACGCTGATTGTGGCGGAAGAAGGAGCCTACGTTTCTTATCTCGAAGGCTGTACTGCGCCTAAGTTCGATCGCAATCAATTGCATGCCGCGGTTGTCGAATTGATCGCACTCGACGATGCCGAGATCAAATACTCAACGGTGCAGAATTGGTACGCGGGCGACGAAGACGGTGTCGGCGGTATTTATAACTTTGTTACCAAGCGCGGCAAGTGCGCCGGCCGCAACTCGAAAATTTCCTGGACGCAGGTCGAAACGGGTTCGGCCATTACCTGGAAGTATCCTTCGTGCATCCTGGCTGGCGACAATTCGATCGGTGAATTCTATTCGGTGGCGCTGACCAATCACGCGCAGCAGGCCGACACCGGCACCAAGATGATTCACCTCGGCAAGAACACGCGCTCGACCATCATCTCGAAAGGAATCGCTGCGGGAAAAGCGAACAACAGCTATCGCGGGCTGGTGAAAATCATGCCCAAGGCCGAGAACGCGCGCAATTATACTCAGTGTGACTCGATGCTGATCGGTTCGAATTGCGGCGCGAATACTTTTCCTTACATCGAGGTAATGAACAACACCTCGCGCGTTGAGCACGAAGCGTCTACTTCCAAGATTAGCGAAGAGCAGTTGTTCTATCTGATGCAGCGCGGCATCTCGCAGGAAGACGCCGTTTCGCTAATCATTAATGGTTTTTGTAAGGATGTATTCCTGCATCTTCCGATGGAGTTTGCAGTGGAAGCGACGCGCCTGCTGGGGATGAAACTCGAAGGCGCGGTGGCGTAAACAAGGTGTCAGTAGACGGGGGCCAGGGGACGGTCGTTCGCTTAACAGGCTGATCCTGGTCCCCGTGAACTGTCTTATGTGATTTTATTTTTGATTTCTCAAATTACAAATCTGAAATTTGAGATTTGAAATCGAAAACGAGGAGCAATACGTGTTAGAGATTCGCAATCTGCATGCATCGGTTGATGGCAACGAAATTCTCAAAGGCATCAATCTGAAAGTTAACAAGGGCGAAGTCCATGCCATCATGGGCCCGAATGGCTCAGGCAAATCCACCCTGGCGAAAGTTCTGGCCGGTCATCCTTCATACGAAGTGACTGGCGGCGAAGTGCTCTTTGACGGCAAGAACCTGTTGGAGATGACTCCCGACGAGCGCGCGCGCGAAGGCGTCTTCATGGCCTTTCAATATCCAGTCGAAATACCCGGAGTTTCGAATGCTCAGTTCCTGCGACTCGCGTATAACGAAAAGCAAAAACATCTGGGCGCCGAAGAACTCGATCCTTTGGAATTCAAGGATTTGCTGAAGGAAAAAGCCAAGCTGGTCGAGATGGAAGCGAGCTTTATGTCGCGCTCAGTCAACGAAGGCTTTTCCGGCGGCGAGAAAAAACGCAACGAGATTCTGCAGATGGCGGTGCTCGATCCGAAACTTTCGGTGCTGGACGAGACTGATTCCGGTCTGGACATCGACGCTCTGCGAATCGTCGCCGAAGGCGTCAATAAACTTCACGATCCGAACAAGGCTGTGATTCTGGTAACGCATTATCAAAGACTGCTCAACTACATCACACCGGATTTCGTGCACGTGCTTTCCGCCGGCCGCATCGTCAAAGAAGGCGGCAAGGAGCTGGCGCTCGAGTTGGAAGAGAAAGGTTACGACTGGTTGAAGGGCGCGAATGGAAAAGGCGCGACGGTTGCTCCTCAAGCTGGTTAGTAGTGAATCAACGATGTCAACGGAATTAGTCAAAGAAACAAATCGTTATCAGGCGGCGTTTCGTCAGGCCAGGCAAGAGCCTGGAGCCGGCGAGCCTTCATGGCTGCAAAATCTCCGCGAAAATTCCTTCGTGAAGTTCGAGCAAGCGGGCCTTCCCAATGTCAAACAGGAAGAGTGGAAATACACTAACGTTACTCCGATTGCCAAAGCCGACTTCGCACCAGTGCTGATCAGTAACGGCACAGCTCTGACGAAGGACGGCGCGTTAACGCCTTTTATTTACCAAGAAGCCCGAGACAGCAGGTTGGTGTTTGTAAACGGAATGCTGCGCCGAGATCTTTCCTCGTTGGCGGCGTTGCCGGACGGTGTCGTGGCCATCGATTTACGCGAGGCGCTGCGCGGCGGTGAGTATGAGGCGACACTGCGCGAGTATTTGGAGCATCCCGCCCTGGCGAACGGCTTCGCGGCGCTGAATACCGCGTTGTTTCGGAGCGGTCTGTTCCTGAAGATTCCTCGGGGCGCCCAGGTTGAAGCCCCAATTCATCTCTTGTTTGTGGGCGAGTCTTTAATAGATAGCCCGGCGCCCGCGGTGTTTCCGCGCGTGCTCATCGTGGCGGAAGAGAATAGCTCGGCCACGGTTATCGAGAGTTACGCGAGTTCCGAAGAGGACACCGTGTATTTGACTAACGCGATCGTCGATCTTGCTCTCGCAGACGGCGCGCGGCTGGAGCACTACAAGATCCAGCGCGAAAGCATGGGCGCATTTCATGTCGCCACTACCAGGGCTGAGTTGGGTCCGAACGCGAGCTATAACACGACCACGATCAATTTCGGCGCTGCTCTCTCGCGGCATGACATCCGGGTGCAGATGGATCATGAAGGAGGCGAATGCTCTGTCGATGGTCTTTACATGGTCGATGGCAACCAGCATACCGACACGCATTCGGTAATAGATCACCGGCAGCCGCATTGCACCAGCCATCAGCTTTATAAAGGCATCCTGGATGGCAAGTCGCGGGCTGTCTTTAACGGCAAGGTATTTGTGCGTCATGGCGCGCAACAGACCGACGCGCGCCAGACGAACAAGAATTTGCTGCTATCGACCGACGCTCGCGTCGATACCAAGCCGCAGCTCGAAATTTTTGCCGACGATGTGAAGTGTACCCATGGCGCAGCCGTAGGACAGATCGATGAGGAGGAGAAGTTTTATCTCGAGAGCCGCGGTATTAATCCCGCCCTGGCGCGCAACCTGCTGACGTATGGCTTCGCCGAGGAAGTGATTGAGAAGATCGGCATCGAATCAATCAGGCGCGAGTTGGACGCAGCAGTACTGAACCGGCTACACGTGGAGCTCGAAGGAGTAGGTTGATGAGCTCAACGAGCCGGAGGCGAATCAATGGGCATAACTTACATTGAAGGAACAGTATCGGGTCCAACCGGAAAACAGGCAATGGCAAAGTTCATGGTGGACAGCGGCGCTAAGTACACAGTGCTGCCTGCTGAGACTTGGAAGGCGATCGAATTAGCGCCGAAGCGCAGGCTGACTTTTGTTCTGGCTGATGGCACTCAGATTGAGCGAGACGTTTCGGAGGCCTACATCGCCCTTCCGCAAGGCGATGGACACACGCCGGTCGTCCTGGGAGAGGAAGGAGATCAAGCCTTGTTGGGTGTTGTCACGCTAGAAGAGCTTGGTTTGGTTTTCAATCCCTTTCAGCGTTCGTTGCAACCGGCGCGAATGATCATGGCTTGAATAATAATAAGACATGGCGACTGTAGAACAATTAATTCCAATTAAGCCCAAGCCGCGCAAAGGTTGGGACGTTGAACGTATTCGCAAAGACTTTCCCGTTTTGCGCCAGACGGTGAACGGCAAGCCTTTGGTCTATCTCGACAATGCTGCTTCCTCGCAGGTCCCTGTAATGGTGATCGAGCGGGGTGCTCAGTACATTGAGCAGGAACACTCAAATATTCATCGCGGCGTTCATTATCTCAGCATGAAAGCGACGACGGCCTATGAAGGCGCGCGCGAAAAAGTAAAACGGTTCCTTAATGCGCGCGAGTCGAGGGAGTGCGTCTTTGTGCGCGGCGCGACCGAAGGCATCAACCTCGTCATGTACGGCTATGGCCGCAAAGTTGTTGGCGCCGGAGACGAGATTATCATTTCGGCGATGGAGCATCATTCCAACATTGTGCCCTGGCAGATGCTCTGTGAAGAGAAGAACGCGAAGCTCCGCGTTATTCCGATGAACGACGCCGGTGAGCTGTTGATGGACGAGTACGACGCGCTCTTGAACGAAAGGACGAAGTTGGTGGCAGTCACGCACGTCTCAAACGCCCTCGGCACGATCAATCCGGTCAAGGAAATTGTTGAGCGGGCACACAAGTACGGCGTGCCCGTTCTGGTCGATGGCGCGCAAGCCGCGCCGCACATGCCCGTCGACGTCCAGGATCTCGATTGCGACTTCTATGCCTTGTCCGGTCACAAGATGTTCGCGCCCACCGGCAGTGGCGTTATCTATGGCAAGGCCGCGCTGTTGGAACAGACGAATCCGTTCCAGGGCGGCGGAGACATGATCAAGAGTGTCACGTTTGAAAAGACGATCTATGCCGATATCCCGAATAAGCTTGAGGCCGGCACGCCGGCGATTGCTTCGCAAATCGGTTTGGGCGCCGCCATCGATTACCTGAGCATCATCGGGCGCGAAAAAGCGGCCGCTTACGAACACGAGTTGCTGGTCTATGCCACCGAGCGCCTGTCGGCGATTGAGGGCGTGCGGATCATCGGCACCGCGCGCGAGAAGCTGGGCGTGCTGTCCTTCGTGCTTGACGACATACATCCGCATGACATCGGCACCATTCTGGATCAGGAGGGCATCGCCATTCGCGCCGGACATCATTGCGCCCAACCGGTGATGCAGCGATTCAATGTTTCGGCGACTGCGCGGGCATCGTTTGCTTTCTATAATACGAAGGAAGAAATTGATACGCTCGCCAGAGCGATTGAACACGTCATTGAGATCTTTGGATAGCATATGTCTGAACTAAGCGAGCTATACCAGGCAGTCATCCTCGATCACAACAAGAAGCCGCGCAATTTTCATGCGCTGGAAACTGCGAATCACACTGCTGAAGGCTTCAATCCTTTGTGCGGGGATCAGTTGACGCTCTATCTGCAGCTTGAGGACGATGCCGTCAAAGACATCAGTTTCGTGGGTACGGGCTGCGCAATTTGGAAAGCCTCAGCCAGCATGATGACTCAGGCGCTGAAGGGAAAGAGCAAGCAGGAAGCTGAAGATCTCTTCAATGAATTTCATCGAATGGTGACAGGCCAGCTCGACGAAGAGGAAGAGCCGAATCATCTGGGCCGCCTGACAATCTTTGCCGGTGTGAGAGAGTTTCCCGTGCGTGTGAAATGCGCCACCCTCTCGTGGCATACAATGCACGCCGCGCTAAACAACAAGGAAAAAGTTTCCACGGAATAGCCAGGGGAAGGCCCGCTGTTTGCTATGAAGCTTCTACTGATTCTTGGTTTGATCCTGAGCCAGGTTCCGGCCGTCCGCCAGTCTGATCGTCTTTGGCATCCGGCTTCCTTCCGCGGAATGACTGTCGGCAAATCGAAGCGCGCCGATATGCTTCGGGTTTTGGGCAAACCAAAGTGGGCCCAAACAACCGCGGGAGAAGGCGATGAAGCCGACAAAGGTGGTGTTACCTGGAACAACTATGAACGGGTGGGGGAGTTTCCGGGAGTAACCAACGTCGCTTACGATACCCGCACCGGGGTAATAACCAGAATTGAGTTTTTCCCGGACAAGCTCGCTAAAGAAGAAGCCATCGCGCATTTCGGTCGAGACTATATCGTGACCAGATATGCCTTCGATCCATGCGTGGGCGACGAAGACTCCGAGCCACTTTATGAATCACCGGATGGCCCGCTCTTAAGCGTCGAGTATCGGGCCCGCGGAATCGCGATTTCTGTGGGATATAAGGATCTGGTAACGAAGATCAGTTATGTCGATGGGCCGATCGGGAGTACCAAAGCAAGATGTAAGTAATCCCGAGATCTTGATAGATCGCAGATCGAACCCTCGGAAACTGCAGTCGGTAAGACAAGGTGTTAACGAAAGAGGCGGAAGGGAATCCCTTCCGCCTCTGTTTGATCATACGGTACCGCGATTGTGTGCTCTCTTACTTTATCTGAAACTGCACGGTATACAGCGTCGGATCGGCGCCGTTATCGGGATTTGCATTGCCTGAGTCTTCAACCGGCCCATAAACGCTGTTTGAAACCAATGCCATCCCCACAGCGGTTACCACCGTATTAGCCGATGACAAGTTATTGCCATTGACGTCCGTTATTCCCAACTTGATGGGAATCGTGCTGCCGCTCTGATGGACCTTTCCCTGATCATAGAGCGTCAGAATGCCATAGCCCACCGTCAGCGTTCCCGAACCGCTCGCTGGATTGAAGTTGCTATCACCGCCATAGCTGTAGGTAATGCTATATGGCGGATTGATGGGCGCTAGTGAACCGGTAGCGAAATTCGAAGAGAAGTTACCGCTACCTTGAATCGACGCATTCTGAGTTACGGCATTCAGAGTTATCGAGACACTGCCGGTAGGAATGAAGGAGCCGAAGCTGATTTTCCCGGATAGGTTTGTCGCAGGCGTGCCGTTAATAATCGTCGGTGAACTGAGATTACTAAACGACGGGGTCGCTTTCAGCACGTTGATCATCGCGCTCTTACTAGTCGGATCGTAGTTGGTTGTATCAGTTGGGGTGAAGCTGGCCAGTAACGGCTGCCCCGGGCCGGCAATCAGGATAGCGCCGGATGCCGGCGTGTAGTTGAAACTGCCCCCCACATTTGCGGTCGCGTCTAGCTGAGTAGCACCCAACGCTGTGCCGTAAACGATATCTGCCGGGTTGCTCCAGGTGATCGTCGGTGTTGCTTTGCCGATCGTAACAGACACATCGCCGCTGGCCGGCGCGTAATTAGTATTGCCTGCAAATGTCCAATGAGCTGTGCCCCCAGGTACATTGATAAAAGTCGCACCTAAATTGAGCAGGGCCGAGAGTGGTTCACCGCTCACGCCCGTCGCAGACCCGCTGGCGCCGTGCGCGCCGCCATCGTATATGCCTGAATATCCGGTCACGTTAATAGTGGCCGCGGCCTGGGTGATAGTTACCGTCGCATCGCCGCTGGCTGTTGCATAGTTAGCATCACCCGCAAAAGACCAGTGCGCGGCGCCCCCCGGAACGTCAGTAAAGGTCGCCCCAAGATTCAGCAGACCTGAAAGGTCTTCGCCGTTGACGCCCGTTGCTGAGCCGGTTACTCCGTGGGCGTTACCATTGTAAACGCCGCTATAGTCATTAACGGTAATACTCGCGGTAGCTTGATTAATTGTGAAGCTACGCGAAACATCGGGCGCGGGGTCGTAGTCAGAATTACCTGTCTCCGATGCAGTGACCGTGCACGAACCTGCTCCAGTAATCGTAATAGTGCTGCCGTTCGTACCGCCGGCGGTGCAATTACCGCTCGCGCCGAAAGTCACTGGATTCCCCGATCCGCCGCCGGTCGCGCTGACCGAGAATGGCGCATTACCATAAGTCTTGTCACCAAGCGCGGCGAAAGTAATCATCTGGCCCGCCTTTGCGACTTCAAATGACTGGGTCGCGTCGGGCGCCGCGTTGTAGTTAGTGTCGCCCGTCTGGGACGCACTAACCATGACCGTTCCAGCCCCGGTGATATGGACCGTGTTACCCGAAATGGTAGCCGGGCCCGACACGATGCTGAAGCTTACCGGTAAACCGGATGACGAAGTGGCGCTGACCACGAAATCAGGATCGCCGAAAGTCTTTCCCACAAGCGGACCAAAGTTAATGGTCTGGTCGGCTTTGTTTACGACCTGCGTCAAGGCCAGCGCAGTACTGGTCGCGGATGTGCTGTCGCCTTCGTAATGCGCGGTGATCGAATGCGAGCCGACTGACAGCGTGTTCGTGCTGAATGTCGCGTGGCCGCTCCCGTCGAGAGTGCGGCTGCCCACAGGTGTGCTGCCCTCAAAGAAGTTCACCGTACCCGTCGGCGTGCTGCCCACAACACCATTGGTGACTGTTGCAGTAATGTCAACCGAGTTTCCAAATTGAGACGGATTTGCGCTCGACACCAGAGTAGTGCTCGTATTTGCCGTAAAGGTGATGTCCAGCACCGGATGTAACTCGATCCCGTTAGGTGCCACGCCGGTCTGGCCGTGGATGAAATCAAAGAACGCAACACCCGTTACTTGTACGGGAATATTGGCAGTTTGAAAGAATGTGGTCGCATTGAATCGCGCATCAAACTTCGCTCTCGCATTAGCAATTCCGGCCGCCAGAGGACTCGGCAGCAGGACACGCGGCGGAGTAGAAGAGACAACGCATGCCGGATTAGGGATCTCGGCGATTATTGTGTGACCGCTGTCATCCTGAAGCACCATGTGGTAATCGACGTCCGTCTCTTTCTTGTAGAGAGTCATCGTTGCGTTCACCACGTAAACGGTCGTCTCAGTCGGTACGATGCGGTTGTTAAGCGGCGGACCCGGAGGATCGGCCGGAGCCGGTATTGCTCCCAAATCAGGAATAAATGCGCGCACCGGATTGTTCAAGTCGACGAGGTTCACATCCGCATCGGTGCCGACTTTGACTGACCATCGCTCGACGCCGCAAGCAGGACTCTGAACCGTAAGCGTGATCGGCGCAGTGGCCGTCCGTGCCTGGGCATCGGTAATGGTAGCGACGATGCTCTTGGCGCCCGTCGTTGTGGCTGCACCAACTATCGCCTGGTACGAAAACGTATTGTCGCCAGCCGTAACATCACCATGTGTGGCGTCATCGTAAAACTGCTGTGAACCCGGTCCACCAATATTGGTTAGATCAGCATTCACAGTGATGCCTGTGCTGGCCGGAATCGTCGCCGGCGTTACAACAACACTCAAAAGAGTGTTGCTTGCCGGATCGAGAGTCGACGGGGACGCTAATCCCAGACCTGATGGCTGGCTTGGATCTCCGCCACACGAATTGGCGGGCGAGGCACTATTGCGCGGAATCGGGCCAATCGTTACAAAGTCACTAGCGTTGTTGTCGGTATCGATGCAGCCGTTGCCCCGGCGGACTGCCGCAGTAGTGTTGCTTAGGGTTGCAGTCGGACTGGTTTCTGAACAGTTGGCTCCGCCATAGCCTACCAGGTCAGCGATCGCACCCGGTGCCGGACAACCACCGGTTACCGGAGTCACGAGCGCCGTAGTGCTGTTTACCAGGGCTATCTTGGCAGCCGTTCCGGACATCGTGATGATTCCGGACGCATCGGCCGCTGGTAAAGCAGTAGTACCCCCGGCCCCCAGGGACTCTTGCACGAGGTAGTAATGGCCCGGCGCCACGGTACACGGCTGTGGAGTCACGCATAGGGGAGTTACCTGCCAACTTCCGGTTGCACCGGCAGATTGGTATTGCACCGACCAGTTGCTCACATCAATTGTGGTTGGCCCCTGATTGTAAATTTCTATGAAGTCATTCGTGTAAGTGGATCCCGAATTTCCGCCACCGCCATAGACCTGGCTCACCTTTATCGTTGTCGGTGGAGGAGGCGTCAACACCGTCAGCGAGATCGATGTTGTGCTGCTGCGTGCTTGCCCGTCGCTGACCGTAATCGGAAGCGTTTTGCCTCCGGGACTTGCGCTAACGATCGCCTGAAATGAAAAGAGTTTGTCACCTGCAGTCACATCACCATGACTTCCGTCATCAAAAAACTGCTGCGATGCAGAGCCGCCAATGGACGTCAGGTCGCCGATCACGCCAAGACCCGTGCTAACCGGGTTAGCGCCCGGAGTCACATTCACCGCTAAGAGCGTCGAATTCGCGGTTTGCAGCGAACTAGGAGTGGCGGATCCAACGCCAGAAGGTGGAGTCGAAGCCGCCGTTACCGTAAGTGAAATTGACGCAGTGCCGGTTCGCGACTGGCCGTCGGTAATCGTAGTCAAAAAACTCTTTGCGCCGGTAACAGTACCAGCCGAAACTGTAGCTTGAAATGTGAAAACATTATCGCCTGAAGTCACGTCTCCATGAGTTCCATCGTCGAAGAACTGCTGTGTCGCCGATCCGCCGATCGAACTGAGATCGCCTGAGACGGCCAGACCGCTGCTCGTCGGATTACTACCGGGCGTAACCGTAACAGTTAGTTTCGTCTGATTTCCCGCCTGCACTGTGCTGGGAGTGGCTGCTCCAACACCTGTTGGAGGCGTGGGCGCCAACACATTAAGAGAAATGATTGCGTTGCTGTGCCGTGCTTGAGCGTCGCTAATAGTTGACGTTAAGCTTTTAGAGCCGCCCGTCGTATTGCTCGGCACCGTAGCCTGGAAGGAAAAAACATTGTCGCCGGCAGTCACGTCTCCATGACTTCCATCATCGAAAAACTGCTGGGTTGCCGACCCTCCGACAGAGCTGAGATTTCCTGTTACCGCTAGCCCAGTGCTGGTTATATTAGTACCGGGTGTGACAGTGACCGTCAGCAGTGTCGAATTGCCCGCCAGAACTGTGCTTGGATTGGCGGCTCCCACACCGGTTGGGTTCGTCGGCGCGTTGGGATCCACCGGTGCCAGCGCCACTCCTCGCAGGGCGGTATTTGTCACAGCAGTGGCAAGTGTTGTGAAGGTAAATCCAGACCCCGTATCCGTAACAGCTACCAACCGGCTGTCAGTGGTCACTGCAAAGAGTGAAAGCGACGTGCCATTGTATTGGCCGGCGACTCCTCGAAAGGCGGTGGCTCCCGCTAAAGCGCGGTACTGTCTGGTCCAGTTATTTCCATCCGTGCTGGTCCATTTTTGAAGTCCGCCTTCAGTCCCGCTGGCAGTATCATCGGCCACGTAAATTGTATCAATGCCACTGATTGCATTGTTAGGATTATCAAGAATAACGAAGCCGTACGTGGACGGGTTGGCCGTATCCGAAAAGCCGGCCAGCCGGGTAGTCGTATTTCCACTCGTCGTAGGCAAGCCGATGCCCACTTTGTTCACTCCCCGGGTGGTATTCGTTCCGGATCCCGAAGATACGTAAAGCTGACCGTTGAAAATATTGATAGCTCGGAGGTTTGCTTGCGTATTGCTCACCAGAGTTGATGTTGTCGAACCACGAGTGGTGGTCCGAACTCCTTCGTTCATTCCTGACATCCATATTCTGGTCCCATCGCTTGAGACCGCACTCCTTATGTTCCCGGCGTTGAAGGCGTCTGAGAGTGCCGTCGTCGTATCGACCGTCCCAGTGGAGTCCACTATCCCAGCGACGCGATTAACTGACGCGGACGTCGCCGATGTCACGGTAGCGCCTGTTGCCGCATCGTATCCTGACACCAGTAGGTATTTTCCGTCAGCAGAACGAGCCATCAATCCTTCCGTGGTCGCAGACCCACTAGCCACAAGCCGCTTGTTCGAACCGTTCACACTTGTTGGCATGGCGATCGTCTGAACCAAAGTCCCGGTCGGCGTATATTCGTCAAGAAAAATAGGCGCGGCGATTCCACTCAGAGTCGCAATGCCGTCACCAACCCGATAGACGACCACATTGCCGGGACTAAATGAGTTAGCTGCTCGGACACGGCTTGCAAAGAAAATCTGTTGCGTGAGTACGATAAGCGCCAAGAAGGCTACGGCTATTAGGACGATATAACGCGTGCGGGATGTGAACTGGGGGGTGGATTTGGACATAGAGTTCCTCTTGTTTTCTTGAGCTAAGCCTGAGCTTCTTGGTGAAACAATGCTTCGGTCGGAAACGTCTGCACCGTGGAAAAATATGGTAGCAAGCTTCTTGCACTTGCCAAAGGACTCTCCCAAAGGAAGATGGCGAGTCTAGTGAAAAACTGAGCACAGGTCAAATCGAAAAGCGCTCTAAAGAGCGCTTTATTGCTGAAGCTGCCATGACCGCTTGTGCGGATTTGGATGAGGAGGTTCTGATCGGTTCGAATACAAGGAGCGACATCAGGCTTTCGCGGCACTTCTGATTGGCTGACAAACCTTCACAGCAAAGGGCATAATGAGTGCCAATGGATTCAGGAGCGACCGATTAGTGATCATATCTGCGATCGAGCTGCGCGAGATTCGCCTGCCACTCGTTCATTTCTTCGAGACAAGTTTTGGCCGCACGACTGAGCGCCGAATCATCCTGGTGCGCGTAACCGATGCGGAAGGGACCGAAGGCTGGGGGGAATGTACTGCCGGCGAGGGGCCTTTCTATTGTGAAGAGTGGACCGAAACCGCTTGGCCGACTTTAAGAGAATTTCTGGCGCCAATGGTTGTCGGCCAGATGGTTGAAGACGCTACCAGGGTGGGCGCCTTGATGAAAAAAGCGCGTGGCAATCGCATGGCTAAAGCGGCGATTGAAACTGCGTGCTGGGATCTTGAATCAAAGCGAGCAGGCGTGCCGCTCTGGCGTCGCCTTGGCGGAGTAAATCAGGAGATCGCCTGCGGCGTCTCGATCGGGATTCAGGATTCAACCGAGGTGCTGCTGGAAAAGATCGAAACCGAACTGGCCGCCGGGTATCAGCGCATTAAGATTAAGATCAAGCCAGGCTGGGACCTGACAGTCGTGCGGAAGGTGCGCGAACATTACCCTGAGATTCTTTTGATGGCTGACGCCAATTCGGCGTACACGCTGAACGATGTCGAACTCTTCCAGGCGCTGGATGATTTCAATCTGATGATGATTGAGCAACCTCTGGCGCACGATGACATTGTCGATCATGCTGAACTGCAGAAGCAGATCAAAACGCCCGTGTGCCTTGATGAGTCAATTCATTCCGCTGAAGATGCGCGACACGCAATCGACATCGCAGCCTGTCGTATCATTAACGTAAAGTTGGGACGGGTCGGCGGTCATGTAGAAGCCAAACGTGTTGAGGCCATGTGTCGAGAGCGCGGTATCCCGGTCTGGGGTGGCGGCATGTTGGAATCGGGCATCGGTCGCGCGCACAATATCGCGATGGCCACGTTGGCTGGTTTCACGCTGCCGGGCGATGTCTCGGCCAGTACGCGCTATTGGGAACCGCCTGTGATGGTTACATCGCGTGGAACGATCAAAGCTCCGGATAAGCCTGGAATTGGGTTTGAAGTAAATCGATCGCGAGTTGATAGTCTGACCATGAGATGTGAACGAATCACTCGTTAACATGAAATGTCGACAGCATCCTAAATCGGTTTCGCGTTTCTTCCGCTGGGATAAGAACGATCCACGAAATCACACGAACAAACAAGTTCCGCTTCGTGTATTTAGTCAATCGTCTTACCCGGTCAAGGAATCTCGCAATAGGAAACAAAAAAATGCCGAGCGAATTAACAGCCCGACAGGTTATCGCCTTCCGAGATCATTTCACTGCGCGTCAGCATGAATTGCTGGCACTAACCTGTGCCCTGGTTGAAACGGAATCGCCTTCGGGCGACAAGGGTGGCAGCAGCGACGTGGTGTCTTTGATCGCCAGCGCGGCCGGTACCATTAGCGCTGTCAACTCGGTCGAGAGGGTGACGAGTGAAGACTTTGGCGAGCACGTACGCATACGCGCCTTCGCGGGAGATAACGACGCGGCCCCTCTCGTAATCCTGGGGCACACGGACACGGTTCACCCGCGCGGCGCGATTAAGGAACATCCCTGGCGGGCAGACGGCAATCGCATTTATGGACCGGGAGTGTTTGATATGAAAGCCAACGTGGCCCTGGCTCTCGAGGCTCTGCGTGCCTGCGAGGCAACAGAAGCGTGCCCGCAAGCGCCCATAACAATCCTTCTTACCTGTGACGAAGAGAGCGGCAGTCCGAGTGGCCGCAGTCTGGTGGAAGAGGAAGCAAAGAACGCGCGGGCGGTACTGGTGCTCGAGCCGCCGGCCAGCGGGGGCCGGGTCAAAACCGGGAGAAAAGGAACCGGAATGTTTGGGGTTGAAGTCCACGGTCGCGCGGCCCATGCCGGCCTTGAGCCTGAAAAGGGCGTGAGCGCCGTGCTCGAGTTGGCGCGCCAAACCATTCGGCTGACTAATCTGAACAATCCCGAGGCGGGCACTACGGTCACGGTCACGGTCGCTTCCGGCGGTACACATTCGAATGTCGTGCCGGCAGAAGCGCGGGCTGAGATTGATGTGCGCTTTAGTTCCGTTGCGGAGGGCCGCCGAATTGAGAATGCGATTCTGGGTCTGAAGCCATTCGACGAGCGTGCCCAAGTCGTCTTCTCAGGCGGCATTAATCGGCCGCCCCTGGAACGGACCGAAAAAGTGGTGGCCTTGTACGAGCGGGCGCGAAAGATTGCCGGGCTGCTCAACTTTGACCTGGGTGAAGCCAGCGTCGGCGGCGCTTCGGATGGAAACTTTGTGGGCGCTTTGGGAGTGGCGGTGCTGGATGGATTAGGAATCGAAGGCGACGGCGCGCACGCATCGCACGAACACATTCTCGTCGATAACATCGCGCTTCGCGGCGCGCTGCTGGCGGGGCTCATTGCCAGCTTGTAGGCGCGGGGCTCGTCCCTGCCCCCTTCTCTCGAGTCATCAGATTCGGGCAGGGACAAGCCCTGCGATTCGGGCAGGGACAAGCCCTGCCCCTACAAAATGAAAATTGCCACCTGGAATGTGAACTCGATTTTAGCCAGGCTGCCTCACGTCACGCGTTGGCTCGAGGCTGAGCAGCCCGACGTGCTGTGTGTCCAGGAGACAAAATGCACAGACGATAAGTTTCCTTCGCTCGAAATAAAAGCGCTCGGGTATGATTGCGTCATGCTGGGCCAGCAGAGTTACAACGGCGTGGCTATAATTTCCAGAGCGGGATGCGCCACCGTGCAACGCGGCTATCCGAATGACGATCCATCCAGTCAGGCGCGTCTGCTCTCAGCCGATATCGCCGGCGTTCGAGTGGTCAATGTCTACATTCCCAATGGCCAGATGGTTGGATCAGAAAAGTATCAGTTCAAGCTTGATTGGATGAAGCGTCTGCGCGAATTTCTCGACGCTGGCTATGACAAGAACACTCCGGTCCTGCTGTGCGGTGATTTCAACGTCGCGCCGGAAGAGCGTGATGTACACGACCCGCGGCTTTGGCAGAACCGAATACTTTTTAGCGAGCCGGAAAGGGCTGCTCTGCAGCACGTCAAAGATTGGGGCTTCACGGACGCATTCCGTTTACATACCGAAGAGGGTGGTCATTATTCATGGTGGGATTATCGGGCGGGGGCTTTTCGCCGCAATCTCGGACTACGAATAGATCACATCTGGGTTTCCGCGCCTCTGGCTGCGCGTAGCAAGACAACGGTCATAGACAAAGAGCCGCGCAAGTGGGAGCGGCCGTCGGATCACGCGCCGGTGGTGGCAGAATTCGATTAGCGTCCCCTTCAACCGAGGTGATTGGATTCATGAAGGTGGTTGAGGCTTTCAGTTCTCAACCATCTTCAATTGGATCTTAGGATCGGAATATCTGTTGATAAACTACGAAACGATCTTACGTCGTAGGAGGGGTTCCGATGACGCCTGTTGATGACGCGTTCTCAGTTCGATGTTAGTTCCGCGGTCTTCTCGGTAATATCCTTCTGCGCCCATTCGTTGTCACGGGAAGCCTCGCCCGCTTTGTGCCGCTTGGCTTCTTTCATGCGACTGACCAACTCCATATGAGTTGAGAAGTACGGCAAGCTCTTGCCCACGATCTCCTGCACCGAGTTGAAGCCTTTCTCGGTCATGAACTTTGCCAGGCCCTCCTGAAGTTCGTCGACCATCTTCACGCCTTTGAGCATTACGCCCGTGCAGATCTGCACAGTCGATGAGCCCAGCAACATGAATTCGATCACATCGTGCGCCGTTTCAATCCCGCCAATACCGCTGATCGAAGTTTCTTTCGGCAGCGAGAGAGCCAGTTGGCTGACCATCCGCAAAGCAATCGGCTTTACGGCCTGCGAAGAATAACCGCCGGGCACCGTATATCCCTCGACGGTGGG
>WNFR01002331.1_pt1 | contig 19766 bp, 14 predicted proteins | sample 5400221 | NCBI WGS metagenome assembly WNFR01 (sample SAMN13153357, study PRJNA577476) | soil metagenome | isolation source: 40 cm soil under Madrone tree | place: USA:California | collected 2016-06-14 | reverse complement strand
AAACGCTCTACGAGCAAATGCAGGTTACCATGAAGGCTTTTTCAATGCAAAGAGTAGGGCTGCATCCAGCGGAGGACGAATGATGATAATGAATGGTGAGAAGATCGAGATTGCGCGAGTTGAAAGGTTAAGCCGATTGGTTTGGGAGGACCGCTGCGCGACTCCTTGCCTATGTATCGTGGCTGCGCATTGCGTCGCTCGTCGATTTCGGGTAAAATTCCAGTCCAAAATGTCGATATGACAGAAATGGTTTCATCGGTTGCAGATAAAATCGACCGCGCAGTGCAGCGCGTGACGCCGTTTGCCTATCGCGTGCGCCGGACCGGCCGCCGTTGGGTTCGCCGCGCCTTGCGCAAGCCCCGCAGCGTCTCAGAGGGTCCGAATCTGTTGCCGCTGTTGATCCAGGTGCTCGCCAGCTTTTCAAAGGCGGATGGCGTTCTATTAGAGGAAGAGATCGACTCGAGTCTCGGTTTTTTGCGTTACGATTATCCCGAGGCGGTTTACTCGGAGCTGCGACAGTTATTCCGCCAAGCGCTCTACGAGCAGCAGGACCTTGCCGCCATGGCGCAGAAACTAGGCACCCAACTAACCACAGAGCGCAAGATCATGTTGGGAGTCCAGCTCTACGACCTCATCTCGCAAGCGGGATTGAAGCAGGAGCAGGTCGTCGCGTTCTATTCGTTCATGTCACAGCTCGGCATGGCCGCGCAAGCCATCGACATCGTTTACCAATTGAATGCCTCGGAGGATTCCGATCCGTCGATCTATCAGCGCGGGGCGTCCCCGCTCGAGTCGCTCTCTTTCGCCACGAACGGGAAGGCGGATGTGATACTTAAGAACCTTGACGGCAGCGATCGGTTGATGGCATTTCGTTATCACGATCTCATTTTGCTCAAGAATTACAGCGGGCAAAATGTGTCGGTGCGCGGGCGACCGCTGGTTCGCGGCGGTTTCTGCCGAATTTACCCCGGCCAGCGCATTCTCGTTGGCAATCAAGTGCTCAGCTATCAGGAGCTGGCGCAATATTTCAACGCCAAGAAGAATGTTTCGCTTCCGCAGATTCTTATCCGGGTAAACAAGGACTCAGATGAAGTGGAACTGGAGCGCTCGCGTACGCGCGAAAGCTCGCTCCGGGTTACTTTCGGATTAAAGGTGCGCGTCAAAGCGCTACGCGACGTGGATGCTGAGCTAAACGGGATAAAACTGAAAGCCGGTACGCAGGTCGAAGCGACTCTGGAAGACAAGATCATTTTCCACAACGACAGCGAGCTGGATTTGATCGATCTGCGCCGGCGGGCTCGTGCGTTGGGTGGCCGATTTCAACTGAAAGCCTCTAAATCCGAATATTTGGTGTCGAACGATCCAAGCCGCCTGGAAGCCGACGATATTCTGCTTTCACCGGGCACCAGCGGCGACGTGCTACTGAAGATTTTTTGCGATTACGACCAGCGGGTCGGCCTGTTGCAGGTGATCGAAGCCGATCGCCCGATCATAGTGGGCGACACTCCCGTGCGCACAACCGCGCCGCTCAAAGACGGCGACACGATCCGGATCGACGTCGGACAATTTCTTCGTTGCAATTTTTCAGAACGAATCATCGAGGAAGAGCGTAATATCATTCGAACCCTCGAGGTAAACGAAGTCACCCATCGTTTCAGCAAAGGCGAAATTGGGCTTGAGGGAATCTCCTTCGGCGTCACCCGCGGCGAGCTCGTTTGCGTGATGGGCGCAAGCGGTTCGGGAAAAAGCACGCTCCTAAGAGTGCTGGCCGGCCAACTTCAGCCCACTAGAGGCGAGGTCATTCTCAACGGACAATCGCTTTATCCGAACCTTGACGCTCTCAAGCGCTACATCAGTTACATGCCACAGCAAGACGCGTTCGACGAACATCTCACGATCGGCGAAAACCTGCAGTTTGCGGCGGCGATTCGTTCACCGCACCTCTCGCGACGCGATCGCATGCGGCGCCTGGACGCAAAACTGATCGAGCTCGGTTTGGGCGAACGCCGGGATGCCGTCGTGGGCAGCGCGGACAAGAAAACATTGAGCGGCGGCGAGCGCAAACGCCTTAATATCGGCCTCGATATGATCGGCATGTCGGACGTTTATCTTTTCGATGAACCGACGTCCGGCCTCTCCTCGAAAGACTCCGAACACGTGATCGAGATCATTCGCGGCATGGCACACAACAAGATCATCATTGTCACCATCCACCAGCCGAGCTCGAAACTCTTCCAAATGTTTCACAAAGCGATCTTGCTCGACAAGGGCGGACGACTCGTCTTTTTCGGCACGCCTTCAGATATGCTTCGCTACTTTGCCGAAGCGGAACACCAACACCAGTTCGGCGCCGAACTGGGCGCGTGTCCATCATGCGGAACAACCCGTCCTGAGTTCATCTTTGATGTGCTTGAAACACCACTGCGCGATATCAGCGGGGACATTATTTACGAGGAAAATAGTCGCGGCCAGCTCGTCGCGGCCCGCCGTTACTCGCCGGAATTCTGGCGCGACAAATACGAAGCGTTTCGATTGATCCAGGACGTTAAACAAGTTTCCTTGCGCAAAGAACCGGTCGCGCCGCTGCCCGCCGTCCCGGCCCAGAAGAAGAGGTTGCCATTTCGCTGGCACGACGAATGGACGCAATTTCGCACCCTTCTGCGCCGTTCCTTCATAAGTAAACTGCGCAATCGCGCCAACCTCGTCATCACAATCGGGGTTTCGCCCGTACTGGCATTGCTCATCGCGACCATTCTGCGCTATTCGGACAGCGGGAAATACGATTTCGCGTCCGCTTATCACATCCCAACGTTCTTGTTCCTTAGCCTTATCGTCGCGATGTTCCTCGGCCTAACCAACAGTGCCGACGATATCATCCGCGACCGGCCGGTGCTGCAGCGCGAGCGCAATCTCAATGTTCGCCTTTCTTATTACGTAATCTCGAAAACGCTCACGCTCGGGATTTTTGCGCTGATCCAATGCGTGCTTTTCGTTCTGATCGGCAATTACGTCCTGCAAATCCGCGGGATGTTTTGGATTGATCTCGGAATCATGCTCATGACGGCCATGGGTGGTGTGTCGCTTGGGCTGCTGATTTCTTCGCTCGTCGCCGATCCGAAGACAGCGGCCAACATCGTCCCACTCGTCTTAATTCCGCAGATCATCATGGGTGGCGCCCTCATCAAATACGAAGACATGAATCGGAACCTCGCGCTGGTTTACTCACTCACGCACTGGTTCTCGGAACATCCGAGCATGGAGCAAGAAAAGAAAATGGGCAGCAAGCTGGAGGTGCCGTTTGTCTGTCAGTTCATCGCTATGCGTTGGTCGTATGAAGAAACGATTGTCGCGCAGGCCAAGCTCAACCCGCTCACGCGGCGGCAGGACAGGACACAGCGCGAGATCGACCGCATTGTGGCGAATCATCGACAGGATCCTGCGGAAAGTAAGCGGCTGGATGAGCTGAAGGAAACACTCGCGCTGCTTTCCGGCTTGGAAGCCGGCTCGGTCAACGAGATCGATCGCTATCTCGGACTGGTTGATCAAATTCTCGATCGCAAGCGGCCATTCGATCGATCCCTTTTCAAGAACGTCAACGGGCCGATTACAGCCGAGCAGATTTATGTGAACCAAAAAGTTTCCGATCTGATCTCAAACGCCGAGATGGAACAAAGCGATTACCGCCGCGGCAATCGGCCAAACGTTTTCTTCGGCGTACAAAAAAGCTTTTTCGGCATTAAGATCGGCGTCTTTGTCTTCAACACGATCGTTTTGATTGGATCGACACTCGGGCTGCTTGCCCTGCTCCATTGGATTTTGCACCGGCAACTGGAAGTGCGAAGAGGCTAAGCGGCTCACAGATCGACGTGCGTTCATGTTTGTCATTCCGAGCGGAGTCGAGAACTTCCCGCCGAAAGAGAAGCCCATACGTCAAGTCGCACGGCTGACTAGCAAGAACAGGCGCGAGCTAATGTGGAGGTACCAGTTGTACTCGGGATGACAAGCGTGAAAGGCGAGCGTAAATAGACACCGAACACTGAATGAGCAAAAGAAAGAACAAAGCAACCCGGCTGATCGTCGCCGCCAGCGACACTGATGCGGACATGCTTTATGCGACGAAATTTTGGGCGCCCGATCCATTCATTTTCCTGGAACGGAATGGCAAGCGCACACTTGTTTTGAGCGATCTGGAAATCGATCGCGGGCGCAAACAGGCCAAAGCGGACGAATTCGTCATGTTCAGCCAGCTGGAGCGTGAAGTGCAGGGAAAATCGAAGAAGGTACCACCCTACGAAAAAGTTCTTGCGCATTTTCTCCGAAAACGCGGCATAAAATCGACAATAGTTCCATCGAATTTTCCGCTCGGTTATGCGCAGGAACTCACGGCAAATAAAATCCACGTTCAGGCGACAAACGGGCTTTTTTGGCCAGAACGCGAAGGGAAATCCGAGAAGGAAATTGAAATGATTGGCCGGGCACTGCGAATTACGGAAACGGGACTGAAACGCGCGATTGAAGTTTTGAAAGCGTCGAAACCTGGAGCTGGAAAACGATTACGCTGGAGCGGCAAGACGCTGACATCGGAAATGCTGCGTGCAGAAATTGACTCCACCATTTTGCGCGCAGGTGGAATTCCGACCGGCACGATCGTCGCGGGCGGCGACCAGGCCTGTGATCCGCATGAGCGCGGCTTTGGCCCGCTTTGCGCAGACTCACTGATAATTCTCGATGTTTTCCCGCGCGATGCGAAAACCGGCTACTTTGGCGACATGACTCGCACCGTTCTGCGCGGACGCGCGAGCGAGGCACAGCGAAAACTTTGGAAAACGGTGAAGGCCGGGCAGGCGCTCGCTTTGAGAAAAATCAAAGCAGGTCTGGATGGGATGACAATTCACAAGGCAATTCAGCAATTCTTCTCAGAGCGTGGTTTTCCAACGGAGGTTCGCAAAGGCCGGCGCGTTGGATTCTTTCATGGGACAGGCCATGGGCTCGGACTCGAGATCCACGAGCATCCACGTTTGCAAAAAGTTACGCTGAAAGATCGGCAAGTACTGACGGTTGAACCGGGATTGTACTATCCCGAAGTGGGCGGAGCGCGTCAGGAAGATGTGGTCGTCGTCACAAAGAGCGGTTGTCGCGTGCTTTCCCGTTTTCCGAAACGGCTGGAAATTTGATCGGAGCAGCAGGCTTCTTGTTCGCCGCGAGACGAATCAGTCACTGTTGCGGATCTGTGGGGCGCGTGGCCATCTTGGCTGCGTGTTTCAATGATCAGGCGAGGACGCCCTCGGCCCACACGGCTAGAAGCCTGTTGCTCCAAGATGAACGCGCGACCCGGCTGAGCGTCTAATTGTTCCAGGGGCAAAGTGACAAATCGCTTTGCCGCGTTAAATTAAGATCGACATGTTTTATCCTTACGGTTTCGGTTTTGGATCTCATTGGCTCCTTTACATCGGCGTGCCGTTGATCATCGCACTCTGGGCGCAGTTTCGGGTAAGCAGCGCATTTCGAAAATGGGGCGAGGTGCGCGCCAGCTCGAACATCACCGGTGCGGAGTGCGCGCGCGAAATTCTGGAAGCGGCCCAAATCCGCGATGTCGATGTTGTCGAGACGAATGATTTTCTCGGCGATCATTACGATCCGACGAGCAAGAAACTTTGTCTTTCGAGCAATGTTTACAACACGCCCTCGGTCGCTGCGCTTGGCATTGCGGCACACGAAACGGGTCACGCCATTCAGCACGCCAAAGCATATGCGCCGCTAAAGGCGCGGATGGCCATTGTGCCGGCCACGATGTTTGCGTCGCGCCTGCTGCCGTTTGTGATCTTTGGCGGACTGTTCTTTCACATCACTGGCCTGATTACGCTTGGGATTTATTGCTATCTGATCTTGCTGGCCTTCCAATTGATCACGTTGCCGGTCGAGTTTGACGCCTCGCGGCGTGCGAAAATCATTCTCCAACAAATGGGCATCGTGCAGCCGGGCGACGAGGTTGCGGGTGTAAACAAAGTTCTCAATGCGGCTGCGCTGACCTACGTGGCGGCATTCATCGCGGCGTTGGGTAACCTGCTCTGGCTCCTTTCCGTGCGCGATCGTCGCTGATTGATTCGCGCGGCCACATTTGAAGAAGATGAATCCGTCTATCGCATTGCCTGCTCGCCGGATTTCCGATTTGTTATCGTCCGGTCTCGATGCTCGTGCTAAATCTAAGCGCGACGCGATGGAGAAGCCAAAAACGGATGAAGATCAGCAGTTGGTGGCGCGCACGCAATCGGGAGATGCCGGCGCGTTCGATCAACTCGTGGTCAAGTACACGCCGCGCCTTTACGGTCTTGTCTACAACATGACCTCGAACCACGAGGACACCAACGACCTGTTACAAGACATTTTTTCCAAAGCATACAAAGCGATCCGCGGATTCCGTGGCAAGTCCTCGTTTTACACCTGGATCCACTCGATCGCGGTCAACATGACACTGAATTTTCTCAAAAAACGCGGCCGCCGTTTTCATCTTAGTCTGGACGATGTCGATGCCAGTATCCAAAACGACAAAGAGTTTCTCGAACTGACGGCGACGAGCAGTCCGGTGCGGGAAGCAGACCTTTCTGAACTGCAGCGAAGATTGAACGAGGCCATGATGAAATTGTCTGATGAACACAGAGCCGTGGTCACCATGTTCCATATCCAAGGGATGCCCCACGCGGAGATCAGTAAGATCTTGCGTGTTTCGGAGGGAACAGTACGTTCGAGGCTCTTCTACGCGAATCGGCAACTGCAAAATTATCTGGACGAATTCAGAAAAAACCCCGTTGGTTAACCCGCGCTGCAATGGACGAATTTAACGACAACGAGATTGCCAAGCTACTTCGGCTGAAACGGCACGAACAACCCCCGCCAGGTTATTTCGAAAATTTCCTGCACGAGTTCCATCGCAGGCAGCGTGATGAACTGCTCCGTGAACCGCTCTGGCGGATCCTTCTGGAACGCGCTCAGGACTTCATGTTCCGGTTGAATGTTCGTTCGCTCACCTCCTACCCTGCAGCCATCGCCGCGGTCTTGGTCTGTGCGGCAGTCATTTCGTTGAAGATTTATCAGGAACCGGGGACCGCCAATGTCGCCGCTCTCCAGAACGAGCCAGCGTTATCCACAGCAGTGAAGGCGGAAGGAGAATGGACGCTCGCATCTCCAGTTGCCACGCGGATCTTCAGGACGCAGCCGCTCCGTAGTTTGAATGAAAGCGCCCACACTCACCGGGCCGCCCCGCCGCGCTACGTCCTTGATAGCGTCCCTGTGAGTTATGAGTCGACTTTCAGATTTTAGTCGCGCGCCGGAATTTCTTTTCCGGTTTCATTTCGCTTCCGTCCGTAGGCTCGCCGTCGCGCTAAGTCTGCTTGCGGGGATTGCGATCGTTAATGCTCAAGAAGAATCCGCCGCGGGAGTCAGCCGTCAGGTGAAGGAGATCTTTGAGCGCGCCGCCAAGGCTGTGGTCAAGATTCACGGTGTTGACGAGCACTGCGAAATTTCGGGCACCGGATTTTTTATCGATCCAACGGGGACCCTTTACACTGCGTATACAGTCGGAGGTGAAGCGGGAAATTTCAGTATTGAGTTTAATGGCAAACAATATCCCGCGCGCCAGGTTTTGGCCGATGTCCGCAGCGGCATGGCCATATTAAAGGCGGATGTCGCAACGCCTGCGCTGCCGATTGGGAAATCCGAGGAGCTGGGAGTCACAACCCCCGTCGTCACGATTGGTTATCCATTGGATTTGCCGGAAACGCCGAATTTCGGAATGGTCGCAGGATTTGATCGGAAATACCTCGGCCGTTATTTTTCGACCACGCACTTGCGGGTCAATCTTCCTACACAGCGGGGAGAGGCCGGCGCACCGCTCTTGAACATGAAAGGCGAGGTTGTCGGCATCCTGGTCAGCAGCCTTGAAAACAATTCTTCTTGTTATGCGGTGCCAATCGAAGCGGCCGAGAAAATCCGCGGCGATTTTGTCCGCTTCGGCGAAGCCAGGCATGGTTGGATCGGGATTAATGTTTCCGAGGCCGCCGCGCCGACGGAAGGTTCTCGTGCGGAAATGACGCAGATCATGGACGGCACGCCGGCGGCCAGTTCCGGGATCAAGTCCGGCGACATTCTTTTGCAAGTGGGGCGGAAAAAAGTCCACGAACCGGAAGACGTGCTGGATGCTTCGTTCTTCATCACGGCTGGAGACACGGTTCCGATCACAGTGATCCGGGCGAACGAGAAGCTGACGTTTAACGTGCAGGCTGAGATTCATCCAGCCAGCCAGCATCCGCCGCTAATTGCTGCACCGACGATGACGAATCAAGCGATTCCGCTCAAGCTCGATTCCGAGGCGCAGCGCACTCCCTGAGATCCAGCAACGCGGTCAGCGCGCCAGCATTTTCCGAAATTCCGCCTCGGTGAGAATGCGAATACCGAGCTGTTTCGCTTTCTCGAACTTGCTGCCAGGCTCCGCGCCTGCCAGAACGTAATCAGTTTTCTTGCTCACGCTGCCGCTGACATGGCCACCGAGCGCTTCGATCTTTGCCGTCGCTTCCTCGCGCGTCATCGAAGCTAGAGCACCGGTAAGCACAAATGCTTTCTCAGCCAGTGGCAGTTTTACCGCTTTCTTCGCCGAATTTTTTTCGCTCTTGGGAAAAATGTGCAGTTGTTTCATTCGGCGCAGAATTCTGCTGCCGGCCTCCGACTCAAAAAACGCAAGAACGCTTTTCGCGACGACCGGTCCGACCTCGGTCACGATCCCGTCCTTTTCACTTTTGCTTTTTGACTTCTCAGCAAAACCCGCCTCAATCAAACGATTGGCGATTTGCTTGCGATTCTGGTCGCTCCTTTCGTGATAGGTCAGAACGTCCCGCAGCAATTGTGAGTCCGCGACATCCTCGATCGTTTCATGGAAGCGCGCCAACTGCATCGCCGTCGTTTTCCCGACATCAGGAATTGCGAGGGCGAAAAGCCACCGCGAAAGCGGCAAAGTTTTCGCCCGTTCGATCGCATGAATGGCTTTGCTCGCATTTTTCTCCCCGAAAATTCGCGGCGCTTCTTCCGTGCCGAGGTTCAGTTTGGCGAGCTGCTCAAGCTTTAGTTCAAATAAATCCAGCGGTTCGCGGACGAGGCCACGCTCGACTAATTTGTCAGCAACGATTCCGCCGATGCTTTCGATATCGAGGGCGCTGCGGGCCGCAAAAAATTCCACTCGCCGCGTCGTTTGCGCTGGGCACTGAATATTTTCGCAGCGCCAGGCCACAAATTGCGGATCGCGCCGCACCGGGCCGCCACAGACGGGGCATTTGCCGTGAATGTGTTTGAAGAAATCGAACGGCTTGGCGCTGCGGGGCCGCTTCGATTTCACCACCTCGATCACCGCTGGGATCACTTCACCGGCTTTCTCGATCACAACTGTGTCGCCGATGCGAATGTCTTTGCGTTTGATTTCATCTTCATTGTGCAAGGTCGCACGCGAAACCCGGCTGCCGCTCACCGTTACCGTCTCGAGCGCCGCTACTGGCGTAAGCACGCCGGTGCGCCCGACCTGAACTAGGATGTCGATCAAACGCGTCTCCACGCGCTCTGCTTCGTATTTGTATGCGATTGCCCAGCGCGGCGATTTGGCCGTGAACCCAAGCCGCTCGCGCTGCGCGAACGCGTCTACTTTCACGACCGCGCCATCGGTTTGATACGCAAAATCTGCTCGAATTTTGTCTAGTTCGCGGATCGCGCTCAAAATTTCCACGACCGAATCGGCCAGCCACCAGCGCTCGCTCGTGGGCAAGCCGAACTTTTCAAGAAGCGGAAACAGGTCGGAATGTTTCTCAAGATCGACATCGTCCACCGCGCCCGTGCCGTAAAACACAATGCCGAGCGGTCGTTTGGCAACGATCGCCGGATCGAGTTGCTTGAGCGATCCCGCCGCTGCATTCCTCGGGTTCGCGAATAGGGGCAAGCCCGCCTTGCTCCGTTCTTCGTTTAATTTCGCGAAGCCGCGCTTATCCATGAAAACTTCCCCGCGCACCTCGAAAACTCTCGGTGGTGCGCTGCGCAAGCGCCCGGGAATGGAACGAATGGTTTTAATATTTTGCGTGATATCGTCGCCCACCGCGCCATCTCCGCGCGTGGCCGCATGACGAAGCCGCCCGTTTTCATAAAGCAATGAAACGGCGACGCCGTCTACTTTCGGCTCTATCACAACCGGGATCCTTTCGTTCGGTAAAAGGCGCGTGATCCGCGCATAAAAACTCGCGACTTCTTTTTCGGAGTAAGTGTTATCCAGGCTCAGCATCGGGACTCGATGCGCGATTTGCGCAAAGGCCTCGAGCGGCTTACCTCCAACGCGCTGTGTCGGGGAATCGGGTGACACGAGCCGCGGAAACTGCGTTTCAAGATCGAGAAGCTCCTGATAGAGCCGATCGTACTCGCGATCGCTGATTATGGGCGCAGCCTCCTGGTAGTAGCGGCGGTTGTGCTCTTCGATTTTGCGACGCAATTGTGCGGCACGTTTTGGCGCTTGCGTTTCTTCCGCAGTCATGTGGGATGATATAAGTCGGTCGAATCCTCGGCAATGGAGCGGAGCGAGAAAATCCTGGGCGTGGAAGGCGGCGGCACTAAAACTGCCTGGGTTTTGGTCGAGCGAACCGGAACCGGGGACGCCGACCCCGGCTCACAACTGCGCATTCTCGATCAAGGAAGACTGCCTCCCTCAAACTTCCGGTTGGAAAGACCAGATCGCCTGAGAGCGATCTTCGGCGAGCTTCCGAGCGAGATCGATCGTGCCGGAATCTTTCTTGCCGGCTGCGGGACTGCCGAAGATCGACAATCGCTTTCCCGGCTCTGCGCGGAAATCTGGCCAAACGCCAGAATCGTCACTGGCAGTGATCGTGAATCTGGCCTTGCGGCTGCCCTCGGAAATGGCGACGGAATAGTGGTCAACGCTGGAAGTGGCTCCTTCGTTACAGGGCGACGGGGCGACAAAATCGAGAACGCCGGTGGCTGGGGACACATCCTCGGCGACGCAGGCGGCGGTTATTTTCTTTCCATTCAGGCGCTGCGCCTCCTCTTGCGTGAATACGATTTGCACCGCAGCGAGATGCAATTCGCTGCGAAAGTCTTGCATGCACTTTCGTTGAATAATCTTGATGAAGTTGTTCGCTGGGCCCAGACAGCGGACAAAATGGAGATCGCGATGCTCGCGCCGGTTGTTTTTGAAGCCGCAGCCGGGGGTGATGCGCGCGTGACAGAAATTGTAGAAAACGGCGCCCAGGTTCTGAACGAATATACAGAGGCAGTCGCATCCAGGCTTCATCTGCTTGCGCCGAAGGTCATGCTCCTCGGCGGACTTTTTCATCGCGACTCGATCTACACGCACGCATTTCGGCGCAGACTGAGGAAGAATCTTCCCGACGCTCGCGTAGCGACTGCGGAGCGAGCGCCCGAGCTTGGCGCGGCGTGGTTGGGGGCAGAGTTGAGCGATCATGTCATTTTCCAATCGAAGCTTCCCGAAAGCGAAATTGATACTCTGGCTGCCGTGCTAACCGAACAGCGCAATCCGCGCTCGGAGAATCTGGAAGAACTGAGTCCACGCGCTTTAGTCGAACTCTTTGTCGATGAGGAAAAATCTGTGCAGGACGCCCTCAGAGGCGCAATCGCCGATCTTGCCCGCGCCATTGAAATCGTTACCGGATCGTTGCGAAATGGCGGCCGCCTCTTTTATGTCGGCGCCGGCAGCAGCGGGCGTATTGGGGTGCTCGATGCGAGCGAAATCCCGCCGACCTTTGGCGCGCCGACCGATCTGGTGCAGGGAGTGATCGCCGGCGGGGTAACTGCGCTCTATCGATCCGTCGAAGGTGCGGAAGACGAGGAAGGTAGCGGCGCGTTGGCCATGGATGAGCGCGGCATTAAAGGCATTGATGTTGTGATTGGCATCACAGCCAGTGGGCGAACGCCGTTTGTCCTCGGCGCGCTTGCGCGGTCGAAGTCGTTAGGCGCAAAGACTATTTTGCTAACCTGCAATCCGTCAGGTTCGCAAAAGGTAATTATCGATCTTGCAATCAATCTCGCGGTTGGACCGGAAGTTCTCACCGGATCGACCAGGTTGAAGGGGGGCACAGCGGAGAAGGTGGCACTCAACATTATCAGCACGGGCGCGATGGTGGCGCTCGGCAAAGTGCGCGGCAACGTAATGATAGATCTGCACGCGTCGAATTCGAAACTGCGTGACCGTGCCATCCGCCTGGTCGCTGAATTGTCGGGGTCGGATTACGATTCTGCGCGCCAACAACTTGAAGCGAACGACTGGAATCTGCGCGCCGTTGTGGACAAGATCGACAAATGAAATGGCGTATTTTATGCGAGTTGCTGAAGATTACCGAAAATCTTAAGTCACGATTTTAGATGTCGATAAGCGCAAGATTTGCGCGCGGTGCGAAGCAGAAGTAAGACTCAACTGAAAGGACCCTTATGCTCTGGACAATCTTTGTGATCCTGCTCGTGCTTTGGCTGCTTGGATTAGTCAGCTCCTACACCTTGGGCGGATTCATTCACATCCTGCTCGTGATCGCCATTGTCGTGCTGATTATCAATCTGATTCAAGGCCGGCGTCCCTTGTAACTTCGCATCAATGAAACCGGCTGGCATCGTCGGTATCATTCTCATCGTCGTCGGCATCATCGCTTTTGCTTACGGCGGGTTCACCTACACGACTCGCGAAAAAGTGATCGATGCCGGACCTCTGCAAGTGAGTGCGGACAAAGAGCACCACGTTCTGTTTTCCCCCGTGTTCGGCGGGATTTGTCTGGTTGGCGGAATCGTTCTCGTGATAGTCGGCAGCCGAAGAGCCTAATCGCCTAACTGGTGCCGGCTTTTAATACGGCAAAAGTTTTGTTCCCTTTTCGATCGAGATAGAATAGGACGCCGCGTCTGGGGTCAGCTTTGTTAAGAGCTTCGCGAAATGATTGCACGTTGGTGATCGGTTTGCCGTCCACTTCAGTAATGATGTCCTCGCGCTGAACGTCCTGCTGGGCGGCGAGGCTGTTGTCCGCGACATCGGTGACGATGACACCCTGCTGAACACTGAGGTGAAGGCGTTCAGCAACTTCTTTGGTTATTTCCTGCACCTGTAGTCCAAATTTACCGGCATCTTCTTGTTTCGGTTGGACAGGCTGGATTGGCTCATTTGAAGCCCGAGCAATCTCGTTAGGTAATTCACCCGTCCTTACGGGTACTTTTATCATCTGCCCTTTGCGCCAAACGGTCAGCTCGACATTTTGGCCGATCTTCTTTTTCAAAACCTCGTGCTGGAGTTGTGAGTCGGTCTCGACCGGTGTCCCATCAACTTGCGTAATCACATCGAAGGGCCGCAAATTGCTTTTGTAAGCAGGCGCGTCGGCTTCAACTGTGCGCACGACCACGCCCTTGTCGGCGCCTTTGAGCAAATCGCGGATTGAGGGATCGTCGCCGAGCGTCTCGATGCGGATGCCAAGCCAGGGCCGCAGGATTTTGTGGCCAGCGATAAGCTCGGCGCCGATCTCTTTGGCCATGTTGGCCGGGATAGCAAAACCCAGTCCACGGTTCATTCCGTTGATGAGCGTGTTCATGCCGATCACCTTGCCATCGATGTCGCAGAGTGGTCCGCCGCTGTTGCCTGGATTAATCGACGCGTCGGTCTGCAAATAATCGGAGATGGAATAGCCGCCGGTGGCGAGCAATTTGTTCCGGCCCTTGCCGCTCACCACGCCATAGGTAAACGTGTAGTCGAGCTTGAACGGCGCTCCGATCGCGAAGGCAAATTGGCCTACCCGTACGCTGTCGCTGTCCCCGAGCTGAACGATCGGCAAATCTTTCGCGTCGATTTTAATTACGGCGATATCAGTCTTCTCATCAGTGCCCACGACTCTGGCTGGGAATTCTCGGCCATCTCTCAATTTCACGTCGATTTTGTCAGCGCCCTCGACCACGTGAAAGTTCGTAAAGATATAACCGTCCGGCCGAACGATGAAACCGGAGCCTTCACTTTGGATCGGCTGGACTCCCTTCGGGTTACGGCGCTGATTGTTTTCATCAGGCGGTCCCTGGAAGAACAGATCGTCAAATGGCGAACTCTCGGCGCCGTCGTTTTTCTTCGAAATCTCAATAATAACGACGCTTGGTGCCACGATTTCGAAGACCTTTGCGAATGCATTGTTCAATTGATGAACGACGTCCTTGCCTGCTTCCGCCGCCGCGGCCGGAACCGTCGGCGTCGGAACGACCTCGGGCTGCGCCGCAAACGATGTACTAATTGCCGCGCATATAATCAAAATGGATAAACGCATTGGTTGGAACTTGGACAGCAGTGAACATGCAATGTTCAACTGGACGCGTCCAATCCCAGCTTGTGCAAAGGTGCGCTCGCAGTTCGATCCTACCCCTGTTAAACTGCTCGAAACGGCGTATATAGTTGGCGACCGGATCTTGCATATGCGCGCATCCAAAAGGCGAAGCCAGTGCGGGATCGTAATTTTGATACTCCTTTGGGCGACGGCGATTGCGCCCGAACCCGGTGCGCGCATCTCGATTACGCCTGCTGATCTGGTTCGAGCGGTGACGATACAGCGCGCGTCTCTTATTGACCTTTGCCTGATCGAACATGTCGATCCAAACGGGCGCGATGCACAAAGGCGGACACCGTTGCTGATCGCGGCGTCGCAGCGGGATTGGAAGACAGCGCAGCGGCTCATCGATGCTGGCGCGCTCGTCGATCTTCCTGATAAAAACGGGTTCACGCCGCTGATGGCAGCGGCAATGCACGGCAACCTCGAGATGTTTCATTCGCTTCTGGCACATTCTGTTGATCTTCACGCAGAAGCGCCTTGCATGGACGGCCGGGATCTTTTGGGAATGGCCATCGATGGCGGTAGTCCAGAGATCGTCAAGGCCGTGACGGAGCGCTTGCCGCCGATGCCGCAATGGACAACCAGCACGCGACGCGCACTTGGTTCAGCCCTACTGACGGAAAACCAAGACCAAATCCGACTGCTGCTTGGCAAACATGCCGCGCCTCCGACCCCAGAAGGCAAAAAGGTGCCGCTGCTCGCCTATGCCATGGCCAGAAACGACGCGCCTCTTTTTAGCACGCTGCTGGCCTGTGGAGCTGACCCGAACACGACTTTGCCGGCGCGCTGTGACAAAGATTTCCTGGCGCTCCTTCCATCAAAATCCCTGAGCAGTTATGTGGAAGAGGATAAGGACCTCACGATGCTGATGCTTGCCGCGGGTCTTGGCCGGGAAAATTATCTGCGCGCCCTGCTCGATGCGGGAGCGGACCGGAATCGTATCACAAAACGCTACAAGATGCGTCCGCTGGATGTCGCCGCCGAGACGGGCCAATGGCGATGCACACAAATTCTTCTCGGGGGTGGCCCCTCGCCGGAGCGACTACGCATCGAAATTTCGCTTGCTTCGCAACGGGTCGCTCTTGTTGAAAACGGCGTGTCGGTATTCCGCACGGAGTGTTCGACCGGGCGGCAAGGCTACTCTACGCGGACCGGTCATTTTGTGATTACGAACAAAGAGCGAAACCATCGTTCCACAATTTACAAAGTCGACATGCCATATTTCATGCGTCTCAGTTGCCTCGATTTCGGAATGCACGCGGGTGTGGTGCCCAATTATCCGGCATCACATGGCTGCATTCGGCTGCCCTCGGAAGCGGCCCGCAAATTCTTCTCCGAAATCCCGATCGGCACGCTTGTGACGGTCCAGTGACAATGGCCTGCTATCTCGCGCGCAATGGCAGATTCGCGCGAACGGAATTCCTTGGCAGGGTCGCGCAGTAGGACGTTCGTGGCGCACTTTTCGGTGCCTCCGTTGACACGATTATCAACGATCTTAACGTTTTTCTTCACAACTCAAAATGATCACTTTTGCGGCAGGAAAGGGCGATGGGAAAGAGTTCGTCTCGCACGCGCCGGGCAATTGGCCCGAAGTCGCGCCGGAACTCTGGAACGACTGGAAATGGCAGCTCAAAAATCGGGTTACTTCGCTCGCTCAACTCGATCAACAGGTCGATCTTAGCGAAGAGGAACGCAGCGGGGTTCTGCTTTCCGGCGACAAACTCGCCCTCGCGGTCACCCCGCATTTTTTCAATCTCATCCCGCGCGATAATCCGGACGATCCAATCCGGCGCCAGGTCATTCCACGGATCGAGGAGACTTGGACGTCGCCGTACGACATGGCTGACCCGTGTGGCGAGGATTCGCACATGCCGGTGCCGGGTCTGGTGCATCGATATCCGGACCGCGTGCTATTTCTCGTGACCGATCGCTGCGCCAGTTACTGTCGATATTGCACGCGCGCCCGCGTCGTCAGCGGCGTCGGCGAACAGGAACTTCACACGAATTTCGAGGAAGCATTCCGCTATCTCGAACAACACACCGAAGTGCGGGATGTGCTTTTGAGCGGCGGCGACGCGTTGATCTTCAGCGACGATAAGATCGACAAGTTGCTTTCGCGGCTGCGCGCGATCAAACACATCGAGTTCCTGCGCATCGGCACGCGCATCCCGATCTTTCTTCCGCAACGCATCACGCCCGAGCTTTGCGCAATCCTCGCGAAATATCATCCGCTCTGGCTGAGTGTGCACGTCAATCATCCGCGCGAGCTCACGATTGAAGTGAAGGAAGCGCTCGAACGGCTCGCGAATGCCGGCATTCCGCTTGGCAACCAAAGCGTGTTGCTCAAAGGCGTAAACGACGATCTCGAAACGATGAAAACGCTCGTGCACAAATTGCTCATGTGCCGCGTGCGCCCGTATTACCTTTACCAGTGCGACCTGATTAATGGCTCATCGCATTTGCGCACCTCGGTCGCGAAGGGGATCGAGATCATCGAAGGTTTGCGCGGGCACACCACCGGTTATGGCATCCCGCAATTCGTCATCGACGCCCCCGGCGGCGGCGGCAAAGTCCCGATCAATCCCGGTTACATTCTCTATCACGACAACGAAAAGATCGTGATCCGCAATTACGAAGGAAAAATCTTCGAATATCCGGAGACCGGAAACGAAAACGTCCAGTTCGCTCCTCAGCGGGAATACCACGACGAGTATTTGTATTCTTGATTGGAACGGCAGGCGCTGTCTCGTTAGGCTGCGTAATCAGATAAAATCGATCTCGCGTGCGTGTTGAAGATCAAGTCATCGCCGGAGATGTGATCGGCAAACTCGGCTCTTCCGGGAATTCGCGAAGGAGTCGCTCAAATCCAACGCGTCATTATCGACGAATTCAGGCCCCGTGAAGAACATGCGGGCGGCCAAACCCGATTGATTAAGAGCAGGATAGGGTTAACGGATTGAATGGGATTTCAGAAGAACCAATCTGAGAATCTTGTTAATCCTGTCTAGTTCTTCGTTCCTTCAAAGAAAATCTCTCCGCCGATGACGGTCATGGCGCAGTGCGTCGTCGGGATTTCCGGCTCGGGGATTTTCATGATGTCGTTCGAGAGGACGGTGAAATCGGCGAGCTTGCCTGGTTCGATTGATCCTTTGTCGTTTTCTTCAAACGCCGCGTAAGCGGGCCAGATTGTGAACATCTTGAGCGCTTGCTCGCGCGAAACGGCTTGCTCGAGATGCCAGCCCTCGCCAGAAAATCCTTTCACGCTTGTGCGCGCAACTGCGGCATAAAACTCAATCATCGGTTCGCCGCGTTCAACCGGAGCGTCCGAGCCTCCGGCGACGATAGAACCGGACTTGATGAGACTTTGCCACGCATAGGCGCCCGCGAGGCGATCCATTCCAAGTCGAGCAGGCGCGAAAAACAAATCGCTGATCGCGTGCGACGGTTGCATCGAGGGAATTACGCCCAGCTTCGCGAACCGCGGAAGATCGGCGGGATCGAGAATCTGCGCGTGTTCGACACGCCAGCGCGGTTCGCGAGTTTTTCTTTCTTCAGGTGGCACCGCGTTAAATGCCTGCTCGTAAAGATTGAGAATCATTCGGTTGGACCGATCGCCAATCGCGTGCGTTTCCACTTGAATGCCGCGGCGCAGCGCTTCTTCAAACATCGGTTTCAAATCCGATTCTTTTTCGGTGAGAAAACCGGAAGTTTCTGGCGCATCGCTGTAAGGTTTCAGCAAGGCGGCACCGCGTGATCCGAGCGCGCCGTCAAAAATCACTTTGATCGTACGCTGGGTGAAGTGGTGATCGTAGGCGTTGATCGTCGGTCCCTCGCGCAAAAAACGCTGCGCATCTTCGCCCGGGCCGAAAACGGCATTGGTAAAACGCAGTTTCACTTTTTTCTCGTCGAAACATTTTCGAACTATTTTGATATCGTCGGCATAGCTGCCGGCGTTTTGAATTTCGCACCAGCCGAGGTCGATCTCGCGCTGGATTCCGAGCAGAAACGCCTGCTCGCGCTCGGCTTCTGTCGGTTTCGGAATATTTTTTGCGACAAGGTCCTGCCCATTGTCGAGCAGCATCCCGTTCGGTTCGCCGGTTGTTTTGTCTTTCAGGATTTCGCCGCCGAACGAATTCGGCGTGTTCTTGTCGATCTTCGCGATCCTCAACGCAGCACTGTTCGCAACCGAAGCGTGACCGTCCGCGCGGGTGAGAAAAACAGGGTTTTCGGGCGCGATCTTGTCGAGATCGGTGCGGGTGGGAAACTGTGGCGGTTTCCAGAAAGTCTCGATCCAGCCGCGCCCGGTGACCCATTTGCCGCGCTCAGCCTTAGCGACGCGCTCCTTAACTTTTGCGAGAAAATCCCCGAGCGTGTTCGTGCCTTCGAGATTCAAATTCATCTCCCTCTCGCCGATTCCGAAGATGTGGCAATGCGAATCAGTCAAGCCAGGCAAAACAGTGTGGCCGTGAAGATCGATAACGCGTGTTCTATTGCCGCGAAATTTGTTGGCGTCTTCGTTTGCGCCGACAAAAACAATCCGCTGATTCTTGACGGCAATCGCTTCGGCGTATGGCTGGCGCTCGTTCACAGTATAGATGTTCCCGTTAACAAAAATGAGATCGACTTCTGCAGCGGCATTCACGCTTTGAAGTAAAAATGACAAGAAAAGGAGACTGCTGCGCAACAAGATGTGAAAAGCCTGCGCTTTCACTTGACGGTGTGGCGAAGTTTTGACGTTATCAGTTCCGGTAATTCTACGCCTTTCCGTATCGGGAGGGGGAGGCGTCAAATTTTTTTGAGACGATGTCGATCCACGGATTTTCTTTTGCCAATGAAATCTCGATTCATAGAGTTGCCGCCTGGCTGTTCCCCGGCGATCAATCTCAACATTTCCGGCGTTTGAACAAAGCACATCCTAATCTCAGCTGCTCTTCGTTTTTAGCTTGGCGGTTGGCACTGCGGAGCCTCCGCATCCGTTAAATCAATGGCGAATTTTTTTCCACGCTGGACGAACTGGTTACCGCTTAAAATCGTGATCTGCGCCGTACTGATCGTTTGCGGGTTGACCGCCGGTACATGGTATTACGTGACACCAAAATACACCCGCGTGAGATATGAACCGATCCAGCCGGTGCCTTTTCCGCATGATGTTCACGTGTCGCAGCTCGGAATGGACTGCCGTTATTGCCACAGCTTTGTCGAGATGGCGGCGCATTCGAATCTGCCGAACACGCAGACCTGCATGAACTGCCACACCCAAGTGCAGAAAGACAACCCGAAACTCGAGCCTGTGCGCATGAGCTGGAAAACGGGCAATCCCATCGAGTGGGTGCAAATCCATCGCACGCCCGACTATGTTTTCTACAATCA
>WNFR01002328.1_pt1 | contig 19776 bp, 20 predicted proteins | sample 5400221 | NCBI WGS metagenome assembly WNFR01 (sample SAMN13153357, study PRJNA577476) | soil metagenome | isolation source: 40 cm soil under Madrone tree | place: USA:California | collected 2016-06-14 | reverse complement strand
GCCTCAATCTGACGGCCGCCGATACCGTGATCCATTACGATCCCTGGTGGAACCCGGCGGTCGAGGACCAGGCGACCGACCGTGCCCACCGCATCGGCCAGGACAAGCCCGTCTTCGTCTACAAGCTCGTGGCGCAAGGTACCGTCGAAGAGCGCATGCTCGAACTGCAACAGCGCAAGAAGGCGCTCGCCGCCGGGATTTACGAAGGGGGCGGCAATGCCGCCGCGGCACTCCAAGCCGCCGACATCGAGCGCCTCTTCGAGCCGCTCGGCTAGATGCGGCGGGGATCCCGGCTTTTGCCGGGACGACGAGGAAGACAAATCCGGCTGTTTGGAGCCATCGGCGCATCAATAGCATCAGCCCCGGATAATAGAAGCGCCGCCGTCGACCAATGAGGCAGTGCCGGTGACAAAAGCGGAATCGTCGGACGCGAGATAAAGCACCGAACGTGCGAGTTCTTCGGGCTGCGCTACCCGCTTCAGGGCGTGGAGGTTGGTCATGAACGCCTGCTTGTCGGCAGTGTCGTTCATTTCGCGATACATCCCGGTCTCCACCGCGCCGGGAAGGATCGCATTGACCCTGACGCCGCGTGGTCCGAACTCGGCTGCAAGCGCCTGCGTCAGGCCAATCAGGCCCGATTTGCTTGCGGCGTAGGCGGCGACACCGGCAAATGCGAAGCTGTAGCCGACAAAGGTCGAGGTGAAGATCACCGACCCGCCGCCATGCTTCAACATCTCGGCGATCTGGTGCTTGGCACCGAGGAACGCGCCGGTGAGATTGATCGCGATGGCAGCGTTCCAACCGGCCTCGGACACTTCCGTGCTCGGGCCGGCCTCGCCGAGCGTGCCGGCATTGTTGAAGGCGATGTCGAGCCTGCCGAACTTCTCTACCGCGAGGGCAACCAAGGCCTTTGCGTAAGCCTCGGAGCGCACGTCTCCCGCCAATGCGACGGCATTTCCCCCATCGGCGGTGATTTCAGCGACCAGGCTTGCGAGCTCGGCTTCGCGCCGAGCGCCGACCACCAGCTTCGCCCCCTCCGCCGCAAACAGCTTCGCCGTCTCCCGGCCGATGCCGGCACTGGCACCCGTAACCAGCGCCACCTTACCCTGCAGACGTCCCACGGTAGCACTCCTCAAGCGTAAACGGTGCGGTCAGGTTTCCTGCGATGGCATTGCGCTGCAGCGCAATGAATGCGTCCGTTTCCCACGCGCCTCGAAAGGTGGGTGGTGTCGGTCGCTGAGGTTGCCAGCCCGGGCCGCACGGATCGCGGGTTGTGGCAATGGTTGAGCCAAAAAATAGGCAACGTCGCCCGGTCGCCTTCGCGGGATAGCCGATGATTCGGGATCGTCTTATTCGATCACCTCGTCGGCGAGGGCGAGGATCGCGGGCGGGACCTCCAGCCCGATTGCTCGCGCGGTCTTGAGATTGATGACGAGCTCGAGCTTTGTGGGCTGCTGAACGGGGAGGTCAGCCGGCTTGGCGCCCTTCAGAATCTTATCCACGTATGTGGCGGCACGCCGATAGTGGTCCGGCAAATCTACCCCGTATGCCATAAGACCTCCGGCATCCACAAAATCCCTAAACGTATACATGATAGGCAGCTGATTTCTCGCAGCCAGTTCGACCAGCTGTCTTCGGTAAGAAGTAAAAAGTACGTCGTCCAGCTGAAGGACGGCACCGGCGGCGCGCATCTCTGAGAATGCGTGTTCAAAATCGCCAGCGTCGTGAACTGCTGTGACCTGCAGCTGAAGTCCCAAAGCCCGCCCGCCAAGCTCCGCCTGCCGGATGTATTCGGCGTTCCCGGGGTTTATCTTCTGGGCGAGGACGGCCACGCGGGAGAGACCGGGGACGGCCTCTTTGAGGAGTTCCAATCGCTTGCCCATCAGATCGGCGGACATCAGCGCGAAACCGGTGACGTTGCCGCCCGGCCGCGCGAGACTGGCGGCCAACCCCGTCGTGATGGGGTCGATCGCGGCGACGAACACGATTGGGATTGTTCGCGTGGCATTCTTGGCCGCCACGACCGGCGGCGTTCCGGATGCGATAATTAGGTCGACGTTGCGGTGGACCAGCTCGGCCGCCGCGTCGGGAAGCTGGTCGGCACTACCCGCCAACCCGTATTCGATGCTGATGTTCTGGCCCTCGACGTACCCGAGATCGCGTAGCCCCTGCCGAAAGCCACCGATGAAGCTCTCGGGAGGTGGGCCGTTGCGTAGGAACCCTATCCGATAGACCGACTTTGCCTGCTGTGCCTCGGCGGCGGGAAGCGGCGCCAACAAAGCACCGAGAACGAGGACAATCGTGAGCCGGAAGGCGTCGAGCGTCATGCTCGAGCGTGATTACTCGCCGACACCCCAGACGATGGCGTTGCGCAGCAAAGTGATGAACGCCTCGCTTCCCCACGCGCCGCGAAAGGTGGACGGCGTCGTGTCCGTGGGGTCGGGGGTGCGGGCCGCGCGGATCGCCGGATTGTGGCAATGCCCAAGAGCAGTGTAGGTGACCCCGCCCTTGCCGACAGCACGGGTGTAGCCGAGCACGCGGGTCCTGCCGTCGGGCTGCAGCGAGGTATCCGAGCCGTAAAGGGGTCCGACGGTGGCCGACACGCCGCTCGCGCCGTAATCCGCAGTCAGCAGGATTCGCGTCGAGCTCGGATCTTGCAATTCGATGAAATAGGGCTCGTCCTCGACCTCGAAAGACGTACCGAGCCCCCGGGTCACGGGGGAATCAGTGTCCTTTACCTCGACGTGAATCTTGCAGATCGGCGGATGGGTCAAAAAGCGGCTACCGAGCAGCGCATGGTGCTGGGTCTTGACGGTGCGGCGCGAGCGCGAGCCCTCCACGCGCTCGGCGCGCCCGCCGCTGGTCCCATGCAAGCCCAGCCAATGGCCGCCTGCCTCCAGCCACCCCTCGATGGCGCGGGTCTGAGCGGCGTCGGGGTAGGGGCCGGCCACGTAGGTGATCAGCAATTGGCTGACCGGCAGCCATTTCTCGACATCAGCGAAATCGTTGGCGACCGAGGCCGGGACCTTCTGTTCGGCCAAGAGCCCCAACAGCCGCAGGCGGGCATAGTCGTGGTCATGCCCAGCATACGAGCCAGGCGGAAAGCCGCCGGCAATCAGATGCGCACGCCCGGTCTTTGTCTTTGTCATCGGATCACCTCGTTCGCCATCGGCAACTGCAAAAGCCTTACGCCAGTCTCTCATCTCCCCTGGTTTTCGCCTACCCTGAAACATTCGTCCCGCACGTCCCGATATCAGATCGTTCGCAAGCCCAGAAAACGCTCCATCGGGGTGAAATCGCGATCGCTGCGCAGCAGTGCATTCCCCACTCGATGCAAAAGGTACCAATAATGAGATCGATCGTTCTGCGAACTGTAAATCCTCAGCTGCGCAGAAATCGATAATTCGCCGCGGCTTTCACGACCAGTTCTGCATCAATCAGAGACACGACTTCAAATTCCCGCAACGCGTCCTGGACGAGGCTCGCTTCCGAATCGGTGCGCAGATCTTGCAGGACCCCGCAGAGGATAAGATCGCCAACCGGCAATTCCTCCCGCGGGCGCTCATGCCAGCGCGATCTTGGTCCACAACAGCCGCGCCTCGGGCTGCGGATCTTTCTGCACGCGCCACTCGGTGTCGATCATCATTGTCGCCCGATCGGCCGCGGTATAGGCGGGCCAATGCGGGATCGCCTTGTTGTTGGGTGTGCCGGCGCGGGCGAAGGCGGCCCAGGTGGCCGACTCCGCCGCAGCGATCGCCGGTGCCGCCGGCGAGTGGCCGGTGATCCCGGTCCTATCGAGCGTGTCGAAGACGAACGGCACATCGAGCGCGTGCGGCGCCATCAGCTTGCCGTCGAACACCGGGGTCTGCCAGTTGAACGAGTACATATAGACGGGCGCCTTGCCTTTGGCCGCCTTGCGCTCGGCAAGCAGCACCGAGCGCACCCAGAAATTCGAATCGGTGGTGATCTCGATCAGCAGCTCCGCCGGGTTCATCCCGGGATGCATTCGGCGGTAGAGTGCCAGCACCGCGTTGGTGTCCCCGGCCGCCACCTTGGCGACCCGCGTGTTCAGCTCGTCCTCACCCAGGGTGCGGTTCCACACGACGTCGTCCGGGGCGAGGAAGATCGCGTTCTCGTCCTTGGTGCCGCCGACCATGACCGGCACGTCATCCGACAAATCCGTCGCCGCCGGGTCGAACGGGTGACGCGGAAGATCATGGCCCTCGACCACAGGGCCGAACCCATAGCGGTCAAGCAGCTTGAAGGCCGGCAGCGCCAGCTTCTTCTGCGCCGGCTCGATCGCCGCGAGGAGACGCTCGACCGACAGCGCCTGGAGTTTGTCGAGCTCGTTCGCGGTCAGCCCGACCTCGCCCAGGACTGCGTTGGCAAGCTTTGTCGCCCGTTCGTGTTCGGCCATGCGGATGCCCGCGCCGCTCATCACGATGGCGCGCTGGAAGAGCCCCTTCGCAGCCGGCATCGCCAAGAGGGCGCTGACTTTTCCGCCACCGCCCGATTGGCCGAAGATCGTTACGTTGCCGGGGTCGCCACCAAAATTCGCGACATTCTCGCGGACCCATTCGAGCGCGGCGACGAGATCGAGCACCCCGGCATTGGCCGAATGGGCAAATTCCTCGCCGCCGAGTTCTGTGAGATCCAGAAACCCGAAAATGTTGAGGCGATGATTGACGGTCACGACGACGACATCGCCGCGGCGGGCGAGGTTGGTGCCGTCGGTGCGCGGGGTATTGGCCGATCCATAGGAGAAGCCGCCGCCGTGATACCACACCATGACCGGGCGCTTGCCCACGTCGAGGCCGGGGGTCCACAGGTTGAGCGTCAGGCAGTCTTCGCTGACCGGCACCTTGTCCGGCGTGCCCGACAGCGCTGCCACTTCGGGTCGGCGTCGGCCGGCAAAGGCTTGCGGAGCATGTCCAGCCCAGTCGATGGCCTCGCGCACTCCGCTCCATGGCGCCGGCTTCTGCGGCGGCATGAACCGGTTCGCCCCGCCGGTCGAGGCGCCGTACGGGATCCCTTTGAATGCATTGATGCTATCGGCCGCAGCCCCGCGGATTTTGCCGGAGGCGGTGTCAACGACCGGATCGCTCGGCGCTGCCGCCCAGGCGTGTCGGCGCGCGACAAGTACCGCCGCGCCGGCCAGCGCGGATTGCGCGAGGAAACGACGGCGGTCGAGGCGGAACATTGTCGTCATGGCGTCAGACCCTCCATTGTGACCGCGGCCAAACTTCGCGCGCACTCTCGCTGTGGGCTACTCCCCGGCGACTGCTAAGCGGCCGATGCTGGGAACAGTTTCGATCGGGCGGTCCGGCCGGATCCAGTAGGTCATGACGATGGCGAACAGCAACAGACAGACCGAGACCGCGAACGGCAGCGTCCAGCTGCCGGTGCGGTCGAGGATCCAGGCGAAGGCGACCGGGGAGACAATGCCGGCGACGGCGCCGGAGGCATTCATCAGCGAGCTCGAAGTGCCGGCGTAGTCGGGCGCGATGTCCATCGTCGCGGTCCACAACGGCGAGATCGCAAAGCCGAGAAAGAACACCGTGACCATGAAGCCGGACACCCCGATAACCATGTCGTGGAAGAGGATCACCGGCACCAGCCCCGCCACGGCGAAAACCCAGCTGCCGGCGATCATCAGCGAACGCGCAATCTGCAGGCTCCCGGTGCGGCGCAGCAGGGAGTCGGTGGTCATCCCGCCGATCAGCTCGGCGAGAAACCCGGAGAACAGCAGTGCCATGTAAAGGAATGCCGATTTCTTGATCTCGACACCATAGTTTTTCTGCAACAAGGACGGCATCCAGGTCACAAACAGCCAGCCGGTCCAGCCCTGGCAGAAATAGACGATCATCAGCGGCGCCACGCGGGGAATCAGGCGCCGCCACGGCACCGGGCCGGAACCGATCTGGCCCGTGGAATCAGCGGTCGGTAATACAGCCAGCTCCGCGCTGGTGATGCGCGGGTGCTGGCGCGGATCCTCGTAGAAATACCACCACCACACTACCGCCCAGAGAGTCGACAGAACGCCGACCGCGACGAATGAAAAACGCCAGGAGAACCAGGCGATCAGAAAGGCAACGATCGGCGCCGCCGTTCCCGCGCCGAGGCGCCCGGCGGCGTGGGTGGCCCCGATCGCGGTGCCGCGCTTCTCGATCGGGATCCATTTCGAGACCGCATGGGTCGCCGCCGGCAACGTCGCACCCTCGCCCATGCCGAGCACGAGACGCACGCCAAACAGCGAAGCGAGCCCGGTCACCGCCCCGGTCGCGATGGTCGTCAGCGACCACACCAGGCCGCAGACCGTCAGCGTGCGCCGCGCGCCAAAGCGGTCGGCAAACCAGCCCCCGACTAGCTGAAACGGGGCATAGGCGTAATTGAAGGCCGAGAAGGCCACGCCGAGTGCCAAATTGCTGAGGCCGAGGTCCTGCTGCATCACCGGTGCCGCGGCGGCCAGGTTTACGCGGTCGATAAACAGGATGTAGTGCATCGACACCAGAAGGATCAGGAAATTTCTGGTGGCGCGACCGTTGAAGCCGAACAGCATGCTGCCCTCTCCTCCTTAAGCCGGCACTGCGCAGAGCGACCGGGACCGCTCCCGCGCAATTGGCGGTTTCGGGAACACTTCGAGACTCAGTGTCCGGCCTGAAATGAAGCAAGTATTTTCAATAGGATTTCGTCACCCCCGCGAAAGCGGGGCTCCAGAGCCTGCCCTAGGCATGCCCGCCCTGGCGGGCGGGCTGAGGGGGCAACTGGCGAGGTCCTGGATCTCCTGGATTCCCGCTTTCGCGGGAATGACAAATGACGCCCTGAGATTCCCTTATTCATTTCGGCCCAGGCTCTCAGGCCAGCCGGTAGACGCGCTTCGCCGTGCCTCCCCGCCGAGGAGCCCCGCCGTCCCGCTCAGCGACGTCCGGCGCGATACGGATTGCCGCCGAATAGTCGTTTCCACAATCGTTCCTCCCGAGGCATTTTAATTCGGGTATTCGTGAACCCGCTTCTCGATGGGATGATAGAGGCATCCGCAACTCGGAGTCCGCTGCCCCTTGCACTTCAGCTATGCGCGATCGCGGGCCTGTCTCAACGGTTGACAGATTACGACGATCGGTCGGTGCGCCGCCGCGGGTTGGTCAGGAACAATCGGCCCCGTCGGGGTTGGGAAGAAAGACGCTTTCCGATCGGGACCTATCGATGTTCCTCAGAAAATACCGTGACGAATTGCTCGCCATCGAGGCGCAGCCCGCCGCTTCGCTTTATCTGCCGACCCATGTCGCCGGCCGCGCGCATACCCGGTTTTATCAGGGCTCACGATGGACCTTCGCTGAGGTCGAGGGCATCGGCTTGCCGCAGGGGGTCGGGGCGATCGCCGGCATCACCCAACACGAGAACACGCTCTACGCCGCGCCGACCGGTCGGCATACCGGCGGGCTCGACAAGGCGCAGAGCTTCGGCGAGGCGCCCGAGGAACTGCGCAAATCGGAGTTGATCGAGCTGTTGCAACGGATTGCGGCCAAACTCCACCCATGAAATTAATTGAGTGATATTTTGATTTTGACAAATTGGCAGATCAATGCTATTCCATCAAAGTGGCGATTTCGGTTAGGAGGGGATGGTGGATTGGTCGCGGGCAAACGTGCACTTGCGCCATTTTCTTGATACAGCGGGTCTACAGTGGGGCGGCTCGCTGTTACCCGCTGTTCTTTGCTCCACCGAGCCGCCGGAACTCCAGGATTCTTGCGGCGAAGACGATGCCGCTCGCTGATAATTGCTGCAAAACAGCAAGAACAGCGGAATCGGGCTGGATCAGGCCCGCGCGAGCAGCGGCGCGAGCCCGGCTTTGGCGAAGCACCAGCATGGCGATGACGAGCGTATTGGCGAGGCCGAAGGCGATGCCGGCGGCGAAGGCCGCGGCGTAGTTGAGCCCGGAATTGCCGAGCAGTCCCATGAAAAGCCCGTGGCGGAGGTAGAGATCGATGGGTTTGCCGAGGCTCGACAGCAAGAGGCCGGCGGCGATCATCAGCGCCCCGAACATCACCGTCCAGCGCACGCCGATGCGGTCGGCGATCTGGCCCATTGCGATCCCGCCGGCCGCCGAGCCGAGCCGGGCGAGCGCGTAGCACAGTGCCGACACCGACCGGACACCACCCAGATCGGCGGCGATAGGCTTCAACGCGACGACCGTGATCGTCGGCGCGCCGAAGGAGACCGGCAGGATACCGAGCGCCGCCACGGCAACGACCCAGGAATACCGCGTCTCGACCGAGTCCGTCGTGGCGGCGGCCCGCCCGGCAACTGATGCAGTGGTCATGTCGAGACCTATTCTGCCGACGCAGTGCAGCTCGGCGGGACGCAGGAACGCATCCCAGATCCTACACCGTCGCTCTTGCCTAGGCCGGAATTAAGTGAGACAGGGGGCTCGCAAGAGGTGAACATGACCCGATTGACCGATTTGCCGCCGGCGCAGGCACAACGCCTCGCTGAACTCGAGTGTCCCGATTTCGCGACGCGCCCGTGGGTGGGGGGGCCGGCCCTGCCGCAGCGCCGGGTGGCGATCGTGTCCTCGGCCGGCCTCGTCGTGCGCGGCGAGGACCCGTTCCGCGGGCGCGACGCCGATTATCGTGCGATCCCGGCCGACACGAAGCCGAAAGACCTGTTGATCAGCCATATCTCGATCAATTTCGACCGCACCGGGTTTCAGGAAGATTGGAATGTTGTCTTTCCGCTCGACCGGTTGAATGAGCTGGCGGCCGACGGCGTCATCGGTGAGGTCGCGCAAACCCACTATTCGTTCATGGGCGCTACCGATCCGGTGATGATGGAGCCGCATGCGCGAGCGCTGGCCGGCCGGCTCAAGGGCGACCGGGTCGACACCGTCATCCTCCCTCCCGTTTGACCGCTCTGCACGCGCGCCGTGAGCGCGCTGGGGCACTATCTGGAGGAAGAAGGTCTAGCGACGGTCGCGATCAGCCTGGTCCGGCCGCAAACCGAGAGGACCCGGCCACCGCGCGCCCTCTGGGTGCCGTTTGAGCTGGGGCGGCCGTTTGGCCCGCCGAGCGACCCGGCGTTTCAAAAGCGGGTGATCCTCGCAGCATTGCAGCTGGTGGAGCGCCAGTCTGGGCCGGTGATCATCGAGGACTTTCCGGACGATGACCCGCGCGCCCGGCCCGATCCTGGTTGGCGCCTGCCTTTCGACCATGCTGCAGTCGCCAATGGTTCCGCCGAGACGATTGCGAGCGAATTGGAAACCGAGATCGAGCTTTTGAGAGGCCGTCACGACCGGTGGGTTACAGAGCACGGTGGCAGCACCATAGGGTTGAGCGGGCTGTCGATTACGGATTGTGGCCGGCTCGTTGCCGGGCAGGTCCGCGGCGCGGTGTTGACAAGCCCCCGGGACGGGTTCTCGCCCCCGCTGATGCTGCGCTTTGCCGTCGATGATTTGAAAGCCTATTACCTGGAGGCGGGTGCTGCGGGCTCCGCCAAGCCGTCGAGCCGCCAGCTTGGCGACTGGTTCTGGAACGCGACGGCGGCGGGTGCTGCCCTTCACGCCGTACGGGTGGCCTGCCTGGCGAGCAGTGACGACCGGCTGAAGCTGATCGCCGGCAATTTCATGGTGCCCGCGGCGCGCGTGCTCGCACCGGGTTGAGCGGAGCGCAGACTGCCTCGCGCAGGGCCGCCCAGCGTGCGAGCTTCCCGGCGAAGCCGATGCGGGCATGCGCGGGGCTCGTCGAGGGCAGCGCCAGGTAGGCAAGGTTCGGGCGCCGCGGGAAGTGGCGGTCGTGGAGGCGTTGCGCCCCGGTGCCGTTGAAGGCGACGGCGCCGATCAGCGGATGCATGTCGAGCAGCCGGTCGATCGGGTTCGGACATTCCCGGCGGATCGAGGAATCGGCGCTGGCCTCGCGCTCACCGCTCTCGCACACATCCCACAGCGCGATCCGGCGGGCCGCGACAAAGGCCAGCTTTTCAGCGTAGCCAGAAGCGGGAACAGCGTCGAACAGCGCGAAGACGATCGGCCAGAACAGGTTTCGGGGATGGGCGTAGTACTCGCCGCGGCGCAGCGACTCTTCGCCGGGCAAGGTCCCGAGTACCAGAACGCGCGCCTGCTGATCGGCGATCGGCGGAAAACTGCGCTTGATCACTCGGCATAACGGCCGAGGCGAACGGCCGTCTGTCCCTTGACGAGCCGCCGCGACGGCATGATCAGGACGCAATCGTCGTAGGGCGTGCGCACTTCGCGCCCGTTATCGCGCCCGATCAATGTGCCTTTGTGCGGCAGCACTTCCAGCCCGCGGAAATCCTGGACAAATTCGAAGGCGTCGCCGGTGATCGTGACGGCTTCGGTAACCCGGATGACGCGTTGTGCGGGGTGTGTGGCAAAATCAGGTCCGCCGATGGCTGCTGCGTCATCGCCCGACAGGGTCCCGACAGCCATCAGAAAGCGCAGCATCACATCGGTCGCGACCTCGGCGGCGCGGCGCTCCCAATGCTGTCCGGCTTCGATCAAGAGCGCGGTCTTGGTCGCGGCCGGATCGCCAAACCCGCCGTAATCACGCATCCGTGGACCGGCGGCGTGGCCGGCGTCGCACATGATCAGCTCGGGGATCCCGACCCGCCTCGCCAAGGCGAGCGATCGGTCGAGGGTACCCGCCAGCATCAGCGGTGCCGTTGCATACTGCATCGAGTGGATGTCGAGCAGGAAATCGGCGGCGTCGACGACCGGGCACAGCGCCCGGGCACGGGCGAGCTCGACCGACTGGCGTGCTCCGTCGAGAATTGTCGGGGACCACAGCCGGTTGAAATCCTCGTCGACGAAGCGCGAGGCGGTCGGCATCCGGCGATCGAAGCTGTGATAGGCGGCGACGTTGTCGAATGCCAAGGTCAGTTTACCCCGTCTTGGCCTCAGCTCGGCGCGAAACAGGCGATCGAGCGCAATAGCACCGCAGATCTCGTTGCCGTGGGTCAATGCGGTAACGAGCACGTGCGGTCCGGGTTGGCCACTCTCGAGAGAAGTGACGTAGTCGACCCCGGTATTCCCGGCTCGGTAGGGCTCGATGTCAGGTGGGCTCAGCTCAACTGCATAACTCGGCTCAGGCACGCAACGCTCCCCGATGGCAAAAGGCAGAATTCCATCTTGCACGCGATCGGCCGCCGCGTCACCCCGCAAGGGACGCGGCCAAGGCAGCAGAGCTTGCCCGCTTGGAGGAACGGTGCGTAAATTCGCCCGGCGCGGCGTGCATCCTGCGTCGTGCGCAGCCAGCAACGAGCTTCACGGAATGAGCTTCAAGATCCCCGGTGTGCTGTGGCGCCGCGACCCTCAGGCGGCGGAGGTGCCCCTGATCTTTGATTCGCCGCACAGCGGGACGAGCTACCCTGAGGATTTCCGATTCAACTGTCCGTTCGACGTGCTGCGCACCGCCGAGGACACTTACGTCGACGAGCTCTACAGTGCCGTACCTACTTGTGGCGCAACATTGATCGGGGCGGTATTTCCCCGCAGCTACCTCGACCCGAACCGAGCCGTCGACGATCTCGATGCCGCGTTGATCGACGGAACATGGCCCTCGCCGCTCGCCCCCTCGCGCAGAACCCAGACGGGACTGGGGCTGGTACGTCGCGTCGCCAGGACCGGCGTTCCGATCTACGACCGCAAGCTCGGAGTCGACGAAGTTCTTGCCCGGCTCGAGCGCTGCCATACGCCTTACCACCGGGTTCTTGATGACGCTTGTCGGCATGCACACAGTAAATTCGGAAGTGTGTGGCATTTAAACTGCCATTCGATGCCGTCTAATCGCAGCGGCAAGAAGGGAGGGCACTGCGCCGACTTTGTGCTGGGCGATCGTGACGGCACGACCTGTGCGCCGGAATTCACCGAGTTTGTGGCGCAGGTGCTGCGCAGGCAGGGCTACACGGTCCGCGTCAACGAGGTCTACAAGGGCGTCGAGATCGTCAAGCGCCAGGGGCACCCGGCGATGCACCGGCACAGCCTGCAGATCGAGGTCGATCGCGCTCTCTACATGGATCAGAAGACGCTGGAGAAGAGCCCGGGCTTCGATCGCCTGCAGGCCGACATCACCGAAATGATCGTGGCGATCGAGGGCTTCGTGAAGGCGCGCCTGGAAGAGCGCAGGGGGTGATCAAAATCGCAGTGCTGCCTAGGTGCGATGTGGCCTCGTATATTACGTATTTCCAGCAATGCCATGGAGGAAGAAAGTCGTGGCGACCATTCCCAAGATCCTGCACCAGCACATCGACACCGCCTTCCCGGCGAATGTTTGTCTGGTCGCGAGCGTGCTGCCCAACGGGTTCGCCCAGATCAGCCCGCGCGGCAGCACGATGGTGTATGACGATACGCATATCGCGCTGTGGGAGCGTGGCAAAGGCTCGACCAATGAGAACCTGACCGACGGGACCAGGCTCACGGTCTATTTCCGCAAGCCGCAGTTGCGCGAGGAAGGCATACTACCGAAGGGTGGCATCGCCCGATTTTATGGCCGGGCGAAGATCTACCGCTCGGGACCGGTCTACGAAGAGGTATGGCGTCGCCTAGTCCAGCCCGAAAAGGACCGCGATCCGCAGAAGCAGGGGCATGCGGTGCTGATCGAGATCGAGCGAGCCGAAGAGCTGGACGGCGCTCCCTTGAAGCTCGATTGACCGGGGGTGGCTCGGTTCTAGCTCAAACGCCGCCGATAGAGGGCGATGAGCCGCTCCCAATGCCGCTCCGCGGACGGCTTGTCGTAGCACCAGCGTTGCGGGAACGCGAAGCCGTGATGGACCCCTGGGTAGAGCTCGATCTCACCCGGCGAGCCCGCCCGCTGAAACAGAGTGCGCAGCTCATCGACCATCGGCAGGGGCGCCAGCTCGTCGTGCTCGGCACAGGCAATGTAGAGTTCCCCCTTGACCTTGCCCAATGAGAGATGCGGGGTCTCCTCGGCGTCGCTGACGAGCCAGGTACCGTAAAACGAAGCGGCGGCGGCAACGCGCTCGGGATAGCGGGCCGCGGCTGCCAAGGCATAGGGGCCACTCATGCAATAGCCGTGACATCCGACTTGCCTCTGCTTCACCTCACTTTGCCGGTTGATAAAGTCCAACATCGCGGCAACGTCTTTCATGACCGGGGGAATAGTCATCTTGGTGCGGACCGCCTGCATGCGGTCACGCTCGGCGCTGCCCTTTTCGAGCACGCTCGGCCCGAATATCGTGTCGCGCCCAGCGCGATAATAGAGGTTGGGCAGAAGTACGTAATAACCGACGGTGGCGAGCCGGCGCGCCATGTCCCTGAGCTCTTCGCGGATGCCCGGGGCATCCATCAGCAAGAAGACTGCCGGGAACGGTGCCGCCCGCTCAGGACGGCAGACGAAGGTCTCCATCGCGCCATCCGCGGTCGCAATATCCAAAGTCTGCTCGATCATCGGGAAAATCCTTGCGACCGCCTATTGGCGCCGAGCTTCTTTCAATAAGCAAAGGTGGTTGCGGGGGTAGGATTTGAACCTACGACCTTCAGGTTATGAGACACGTTACGCGCATTTACGCCATTGTGTCTAGGCACATCTTTCTCTATCCGGCAGCCCTCTAACCTTCTGGAACCACTTGCTTTTCTCGGCGAAGAACCTCAGCCTTTCGAGCGATACGGTATCCCCTGTCCTCCGCCTCGGCGCTTCCACGACGCTGCCACGGCGTAACCCAGAGGAACTAGCCAAAAGAGGTGTGAGATATGCCGAAGCTTACCAAGCGCAGCGTAGAGGCATTGAAAGTCCGAGGCGACAACTACATTGCATTTGACGCCGAACTGCCCGGGTTCGGTGTTCGGGTAATGCCCAGCGGGAAGAGATTCTTTCTCGTCCAATACCGTAGACATGGTCGCACCCGCCGAGTGATGCTCGGGCAATTCGGCCCGCTCACGGCTGAGGTCGCGCGGCGACGAGCACTCGTGCTGCTCGCTCAGGCGCGGAGTGGTGGGTCAGATCCCGCCGCCGACCGTGACGCCCTTCGGCAGTCGCTAACAGTCGAGCAGCTCGGGGCACGGTTCCTAAGAGAGCACGTGGCCGTGCGATGCAAGCCCACGACCCAAAGCGAATACCTTCGCTCGGTCGAACTTTTCATAGACCCGTTCTTCGGCAAGCAACGCGTTCGCTCGGTCACCACGGCGGACGTCGCTGAGTTCCATGGTTCTTTGTCCCATACCCCGTACCAGGCGAACCGCACGCTTGGAGTGCTTTCAAAGATGATGAATCTCGCGGAAATCTGGGGGTTGCGCGATCGACACTCCAATCCTTGCGAGGACATTCAGCGTTACCCGGAGCACAAACGCGAGCGTTTCCTTTCTCTGAAGGAAGTGGAGGCGCTCGGGCGAGGCCTGGACGCGGCCGAGTTAGACGGGAGCGAAGGGAAGTACGCCTGCAACGCATTCCGGCTATTGTTATTGACCGGCTGTCGATTAAGCGAAATTCAGAGGCTCGAATGGGAGCACGTGTACTTGGATGAGGGTGAGCTCAGGCTCCCGGACAGCAAGACCGGTGCAAAGACGGTCCATCTTGGAGCCGCTGCCATCGCGCTCATGCGCGGGCTACCCCGAATCGACATGAACCCATTTGTGATTGCTGGCAAGAACCCGGGGTCCTATTTGACGGACCTGCAGCGACCTTGGCGTCGTATCCGCGGCGCCGCCGGCTTAGAAGACGTGCGGATTCACGACCTCCGGCACACGTTCGCTTCGGGTGGCCTCGCTGTTGGCGAAGGGCTATCCATGATCGCCAAGCTATTGGGCCACACGCAGGTGCAGACGACGGCTCGATATGCTCATCTTGCGGCTGATCCGATCAAACAAGCGGCTGACAAGATAGCGGAGCGCCTCGCGGGAGCGCTGTTGAACGGCCCGAGCAATGTCTCGCCCGGCTGTGACGGCACAGCGCCTGCACAATAGAGAATGTGTCACACCGGAGCTTGTTAGGTCCTCGGCAAACAACGGTTTGTAATTGTGTAGATTAGGTGATTAGGTCGTCAGTAAGGAACGATCTACGAAAAGGGCGATTTGCTCGCGCACGACAGAACCCGAGCTGAAAGTACGAGTGGACGTGAGGCGGTTATGCGAGACCGCGAGGCGGGTGAAAGCAATCGAACTCTCGTCGTAAGCTTGAGAAGCCATTCCGAGCGCATTGATATCGTTGAAGTTTTTATATTTATGCAGAGATTTCAGTGTCTTGGGTGTTTGTGACGATTGGGTGCCAGGCTCTGATGCCGCGCGACAGTCAGGATGAGAAGCGAGCCATTCTGGCGGTGGAGGGTGGAGGTCTCAGCAATTAAAGAAATAGCAAAGCGATCGGCAAGTCGGTGCACTGTGGGCCGAGGGCCGTAAGGTCGTGGTTAGGCGTCGAGCGCCGACTGGTGTGGTCGCAAAACACCGATCGGATCGAAACATTAAATAGAAGTAACTAACCATCAATTCTGCGGAAACTCTGAATTTCCTCACAAAATACCGCCGTAATGGACAGCGCGCCGAGAGAGGATGCGGTGTAACGGAATCGTGCACTCTCATCGAACTGCGGCCTTCCGCTCTAGAGTACAGCGATTCAACTGGCGATGATACAGATGAGAGTTACAAGAAAACCGCGAACGGGGCCCGGCACCCGTTCGCCTGATGGTATTCGGCACGGAAACGTCGAGCTCCGCCATCTCCGCTACTTCGTCATCGTGGCCGAGGAGCTGAATCTCCGTCGCGCCGCCGATCGGCTCGAGATCACGCAGCCGGCGGTCACCAAACAGGTAGCAGGGCTCGAAGAGCAGGTGGGTGCCAGCCTGTTTGCGCGGGAACGACATCGGCTTACCGGGCTCACATCGGCGGGCGCCGAGTTTCTGGCCGAGGCACGCCACATACTCGAGCAGGTTGAGAACGCCATCCGCCGCGTGCAACTTGTCGCGCTCGGTCGCTCGGGGCGGCTGCGGATCGGCCTCACTGACGATGCCGCGACGCTCGCACTGACCTCCGTTCTCGCGGCATTCCATGCGCGCTCACCGAATGTCCTGGTTGAGCTGGTCGAACTGTTTGAGCCACAGGTGATACCGGCGCTGCGCGCCAACACGGTCGATCTGGTACTTGCCTCGGAGCCGCGGGACACAATTGGGTTTGCCGTTGAAGAGTTATGGCAGGAGAGCTGGAGCGTCATCCTTCCTGAGGCACACGCACTCTGCAGTAAGGGCGCGGTGGTCCCGGCCGACCTTGCCGGCGAAGCTCTCGCTCTGGTCCGTTCTTCGGCCCAGAAGACCGTTCTCGCGCGGCTACGCGGGCTTGGCAAGAAGTCGGATTGGCCTCGCGTTGCCTTCCGTGTTTCGAACCGTCGAACGGCGATCATGTTGGCACGCGCCGGTTCCGCCATCGCAATAGCGCCGTCTTCGTCGGTATTGGTCGCGGGCCTCCGCGCGGTGATGCGACCGTTGCTCCAAGACCCCGGCTACGCAGTAATCGCTCTGAAGCATGACATCGACCCGCCGCCGGGGTTGGTCGGGCGATTTCTCAATGTCGCTCGGGAGGTTTCCGGCGCGCGCTCCTCGATCGATCAGCTTGGGTCCGCCGCTGCCGACCCTGTTGAACGCGCGGTGCTATGTGCAATATGCCGACGCGTCCGCATGAAAACGCGGTCGGTTCGGATGAAGCGCTCGAGTATGTGCGGGACGATGCGCTCCACCGTGACCGGATTGCTGTTCCCTGAGCCGATGGCGTCCGCATAGGTACGCAGTAACCCAGCAAGTTCGGCGGAGAGGATGATCGTCAGACGGACCGGCTTATCGTCCGGGATTGGCCCGAGCTTCAGCTTCATCATGTTTCGCTCATCGATTGACATAAGGCCGCAGCACGATGTCTCGGTTAACAAGGACGCGCACTGGATATCCGGGCCTGACCGTCAAGGTCGGCTGGAGTGCAAGATCTTTCGACACAATGCGCTGACCGGCCTCATTTGCGGTGTTGTTCACGCTATCCCGCAGCCCGACGATGATCCGGTTATTGCTTTGGGTTCCGTTGTTGGCAGCCAACTCGCTCGAGATGCCGAGCAATGAAGAGAGCACGACGCCTTTGAGCAACCGCCATGTGTGATAATCCACCCCATCCTCGAGCCCGGCATAGCCCTGTGTGTCGGTAGCAGGGAGGTTGTCGAGGACGATAGAGCTGCCGTCCGGCATCACGAGGCGTGTCCAGATCAGTAGGAGACGCTCCTGCCCGTAGGCGATGTGGCTATCGTATTTGCCGATTAGCCGCGTGCCCTGCGGGACCAGCAGAAATCGCCCGCTTACCGTGTCGTAGACATCCTCGGTCACCTGTGCCACCACCTGGCCGGGCAGGTCCGAATTGAGGCCGGTAATCAGGGCTGCGGCTATGACGGATCCCGCCATGAGCTGGTAAGGGCTGCGGGGCGTCTGAACGCGTTGTGGCGAGTAGATCGCTTGCTCAATATGCCCGTTAAGAAAGCCCTCCTTGTGCGATTGGCCGTTCTGGATCGATAGATCGTCACCGGCGGATGTTTGCGGTGCGGTTCCCTCTAACGACGGCGTTGAAGTGCCACCTTCTGCTGCCTGACCTTGAGCTGCCCCAGCAAGGGCGGCCGGCCTTGCCGAGACCGTGAAGAACACCACGGAAGCTGCCGCTTGTTCCCGCTCGCGCCGGCGCCGCTCCGCCTCCGGATCGGCGGCCGGTGTCGGGGTCCCAGTTTGTTGCTGCAGCATCGGTCGTCCGAGATCTCCGGGCAACGGCGGCCCGAGCTGCGGCACCGGCTGGGGGAGTGAAGGCGCCGGTCTTGGTCGAGTGAGATCGGCGTAGCTCCCCCTCATATTGGCGAGCGCATCGGTGGGCTTGGCGCTGGTATTGTAGAGTTCCGGGCCGCCCGCGAAACGGAGTGGCCGGATGCCCAGAGCGTACCAAAGTGCTGCGAAGACGAGTGCCGTGACGATTGCTGTCGCGACCACCAATGTTCGACGCGAGAGCCGCGTCACCGGACGCGGGGGAGCCCCGATCCGCAGCTCCGACGGCGGAGGCTCCTTGCGCGGCGGGCCGATGTCGCTCATCGACCATCCGTTCGGCTGATCCGGACGGTCTGCTGCGGGTTGGAGCCGAGACGCAATTCCGCCGCGGCGAACAGCCGATCGACAATGTAGGTCGAGCCTTTGACGCGGTAATTGACGAGCTCAACCTCGCCGGTCGGTCCGATGATAAAGAGCGGCGGGGTCTCGCCTTGAGCTATGCCGGGTGGGAACTGGATGTAGACCTTGTGCCCGTCATCAAACGCCTGAACCGGCCGCCAGGGCGGAGAATCTCCGCCGATACGGTAACGGAAGCGCAGCGATGTTACATCAATGCCGCCCGCCGCCGTGACGTTGGCGCGCGTCTCGGCTTCGGCATTCTGCCGCCGCAGTGCGACGAACTCGTCCTGCGGATAGCGCCAGGAAACCGCGGCCATGTAGGTCTCCCGGGTTGGACGCGCTTCGATATGATAGGTCCGCCGGTCCGTCGCGATGACGATGTTGTTCATCGGCAGGTCGGCGGAGACCGGCTTGACCAGCACGTGAGCTTGACGGGTGGCCCCCGATCCGCTCTCGGTATCCCCGATCTTCCACTGGGTCGTGTCCCCGGCGGCGACCGCCTTCAGCTCCTCGCCAGGCTCGAGGGCGATATCGGTGACGTGCACCGGGGCGACGTAGAGCTGGTATAGCGCCCCGTCGCTGTACGGGTAGACCTGGATTGCATTGACGTAGCCGGCGCGTGTCGGTTTGACGGTAGCGGCGGCATTGGCGAGCTGGACGCGGCGAACAGGATCACCAGGCTCGGATGCTCTTGCTGGCTGGCCGCGAGGCATCCGCTTGAGTTGGCCGGGGAGCGGCAATAGCTCGGGCATTTGAACTATCTTGACGGGTTTGGGAAGTTCCGTGTGGAGGGCTGCAGGATCGTCGTAATTGATCTGAGGAATTTCAGGAGCGCAGGCGGCGAGCGGCAGCACCGCAGCTACCCCCAGCGCGAGTGTGTGCCTCATCCACTGCCTCCCAGTTCCCGTGACCAGGCAATTGCGTCGATGTAGATCCCGAGTGGGTTTTTGCGCAGCCGTTCCTCGGTTCGTGGGGTTTGAGTGATCACGGTCAGGATCGCCGACCAGCGCTCCGCCGGTATTGCAGCACCTTCCTCGTATGCATGCTCGATCCACGCAAGACGGAACGACTTGTCAGACGCGCGCACTACGCTGGTGACTTCGGCCGTAACCGCGCGGTGTCCGACCTTGCCAAAGGGATCGACCTGCCGCGCGTAATCGTCGAGCGCGGGCTTGGCATGGCTCGTGATCTGGTCGTAGGCGTCGAGCCACGCCTGCCGCACGACAATCGGGTCGACCGAAAGCGCGCGGGTATTCTGAACGAAACGCGCCAGAAGATAACCAATCTGGGCGTCGCTCGGCTGGTATTCGGTAGCCGCCGGCGCGATGGCGTTCGCCGCACCGGTGCGATCCACCTCCACGACGTATGGCGTCACGATCGAGCGAGCGCGGGCGCGGATGTCGTCGCCGAGAGCCACGGCGGCGAGTGCCAGGGCTCCAAAGGCCATCAGGCGCCAATTGGCCGCTTGCACGCGGGCTGCGCCGATTCTCTCGTCCCAGAGCTGTTCGGCCCGCTGGTAGGGGGTTGCCGGCGCCGGGGTCTGCCCGTAGCGCGTCGCGGCACGGCGCCAATTCATTTATCATCTCCTCGCAGGGTTGGCTTGAAGCCGGCGCCGCCCGCTTCGCCCTCACGAATAACGCG
>WNFR01002788.1_pt1 | contig 19777 bp, 18 predicted proteins | sample 5400221 | NCBI WGS metagenome assembly WNFR01 (sample SAMN13153357, study PRJNA577476) | soil metagenome | isolation source: 40 cm soil under Madrone tree | place: USA:California | collected 2016-06-14 | reverse complement strand
TCTGGCTGGGCGAAGGAACCGAAGGCGACGATACCGATGGGCACATTGACAATCTCGCGCGCTTTGTTTCGGAACGGATCGTCGTCGCTGTGCTCGACCAGGATCGCAGCAGCGCGAACTACCGACCGCTCCAGGAAAATCTGCGGCGGCTGCGCGAACTGAAGATCGCCAATGACAAGATCGAGATCATCGAGCTGCCGACGACTCGGCGAATGGTGCGCGAAGATCTCGTGCTGCCGGCAAGCTACGCCAATTTTTACATCGCAAATTCCTGCGTACTACTGCCGACGTTCGCCGACCCAAAAGACGAAATCGCATTGTCGATCTTGCAAAACCTCTTCGCTGATCGCCGAGTCATCGGCATCGATTGCCGCGAGTTAATCTGGGGCCTCGGCACATTTCACTGTCTCACCCAGCAGCAACCCGCCCTCCCCAGTTATTCCACCACTGGCGCCGGCTTGTAGCCGCTTTTGAGGATCGCGTCGTGCAGATCGGGCGCGTGAGTTTTGCGGGCATCGAACGTTACGGCGACCCGATCGCGCGCAAGATCGACAATCACGTCCTTCACGCCGCTGATTTTCATGAGCACAGGCCGTAGTTTGCGCACACATTGATCGCAATCCTCGCCCTCCGTTGCGATCTCGATTGTTTCGACGATGGCATGATCAGCGCGTTCGGGATTATGCGGATCGCTCGGCTCCATCATTTATCTTACGTTAATGGAGGTCGCGCTGGCCGTCTTTGGTCCGATGAGTTCAGCGCTCGACCTCCGCTGCGACTTCACGTGCGAGCGGTTCGAGCACGCGCCAGACATTTTCAGCGAGAATGCGGTGACCGGCGGCATTTGGATGGATGCCATCAGGCAAATTCAACGATGGATCGCCGGACACCCCCTCGAGCAGATAGGGGACGAGCGCGGTGTTATTTTTGGCGGCAAGTTCGCTGAAGATTTTGCCAAAGGTGAAAACGTAATCATCAGCCGAAGAATTCGGAAGTTGCATCCCCGCGATGACGACGTGCACATTCCGATTGCGCGCCTTCACTTGGTCAATGATCGCTTGCAGGTTGTTCCGAATCTCGTCAACCGCCGTGCCGCGAAAAGCATCGTTGATTCCGAGCTCTAAAATGAAGATATCGATCTTGCGTTTGAGGTGGGGCGGCAATCGGCGCAATCCATCGTCGGTTGTGTCCCCGGTCGCGCTGGCGTTGGTGACTTCGAATTTCAAACCGGCTGCGCGCAATTTTTCGAGAAGGAGCGCGGGATAGGCTTGGGTGCGTTTGAGCTGAAATCCGTCCGACAAGCTATCGCCGAAAACAAAAATCGTTTTCATTCGTGATGGGTCGGGACCTGCGGCGTGGCCGAATTGTCCGCACAAGAGCGACAATATCATTCCTAGGAATGCGCCACTTCGCCATTGCTTCGCCCGTTTACGCATTTATTTTCCCGGCCTCACTGATTGCTGACAAAAGTGCGATCAGCAATTGCAAAACGAAAATCGAAATTCGCAAATACGATTATGGCTAACTACGCAATCAATGGCTTCGGTCGCATCGGACGCAACGTCCTCCGCGCCATGTCTCAAAAGCAGGTTGAGCGGGTGCGCGCAATCAACGATCTCACCGACACCAAAACGCTTGCGCATTTGCTCAAATGGGACTCGGTCCATGGGAAATTCGACGGCGAGATCGGCTATGACGAGGAAAACATCGTCGTCCGCGGGCAGAAGATTAGGATCTTGAAAGAGCGCGACCCGGCGAACCTGCCGTGGAAAAAATTGGATGTCGATGTTGTGCTTGAGTCGACCGGCTTTTTTACGAGCCGCGACACGGCCGAGCTGCATTTGAGCAAAGCCGGGGCGAAACGCGTCCTCATTTCCGCGCCCGCAAAAAGTCCCGACGCAACGCTTTGCATGGGTATCAACGATGACATTTACGATCCGGCGAAGCACAGGATCGTTTCGAATGCCAGTTGCACGACCAATTGTCTTGCGCCGCTGGCGAAAGTTTTGCACGACAAGTTCGGCGTCGCGCACGGTTTCATGAGCACGATCCACAGTTACACGAACGACCAACGCATTCTCGATTTTCCTCACGAGGATTTGCGCCGCGCGCGCGCCGCAGCCGTCAGCATCATACCGTCAAGTACCGGCGCGGCCAAAGCGATCGGCGAAGTCATTCCGGAGCTGAAAGGCAAATTGAACGGCGGCGCGTTTCGCGTACCGACCCCGGACGGTTCGGTCACGGATTTTACGGCTGTACTCGAGAAAGATGCGACAGCCGAGTCAGTCAATCAGGCATTCAAAGAGGCGGCGGCGGACAAAAGTTACAAGGGCGTGCTCGAATTCAGCGACGAGCCGCTGGTCTCACACGATATCATCGGCAATCCGCATTCCTGCATTTTCGACAGCAAATTGACGATCATGCTGGGCAATCGGTTTGTGAAAGTCGTCGGTTGGTACGACAACGAGTGGGGCTACAGCAATCGTTGCGTGGAAATGCTCGAGCTGCTGGCAAAATAATTAATGGCCAAGCTTTCCCTTCGCGATCTCGATGTCCGCGGCAAACGGGTGCTGGTGCGGGTCGATTTTAACGTGCCGATCGAGGAATGCGACGGAAAGATCGATATCACCGACGACACGCGCATCCGCGAAAGCTTGCCGACAATCAAATATCTGCGCGAGCACGAGGCCAAAACGATTTTGATGTCGCATTTCGGGCGGCCAAAAGGCAAGCGCGTGGAAAAATACTCGTTGCGACCAATCGGCGATCATTTGCATTCGCTCATCAATCATCCGGTCATTTTCAGCACCGACACGATTGGCGCCATTCCGGAGGGAATCATTGCGCACATGAACGCAGCCGACGTTGCCTTACTCGAGAATTTGCGCTTTCAAGCAGGAGAAGAAGCGAACGATCCGAAATTCGCCGAAGCGCTCGCCAAACTGGGCGATGTGTATGTCAACGACGCTTTTGGCGCGGCACATCGCGCGCATGCCAGCACGGCGGGTATCACGAAATTCGTCGCGCAATCGGCCATGGGATTTTTGATGGAGAAAGAACTGAAATATCTCCACGAAGAACTCGATAAGCCGGCCAGGCCGTTCGTTGTCATTATGGGCGGCGCAAAAGTCTCCGACAAAATCGGCGTGCTCAAAGTGCTCATGGAAAAGGCGAACACGATTTTGATCTGCGGCGCGATGGCCAACACGTTTTTCCACGCGCAAGGAATTCCGATCGGCAAAAGTCGCGTCGAAGCGGACAAGACTGATCTCGCAAACGAACTTGTCGATCTTGCAAAGAAACGCGGCGTTAAATTCGTATTGCCGGTTGATGTGGTCGAGGCACAGGAAGTGCGAGCTGGCGCCCCGATTCGAAATACGAGCCGACTCTCGCGGCAACACGGGATCAGCGAAGGTTGGCAGGCGGTCGATATCGGGAGCGCGACGATCACGCTGTTTCAGGAGGAAATTGCAAAAGCAAAAACAATTTTGTGGAACGGTCCGCCTGGGATTTTTGAAATTCCGGATTTCGCGGAAGGAACAATCGCGATTGCGGAAGCACTCGCTCAATCGGTCGCGACCACCATTATCGGCGGCGGCGATTCCGTGACGGCGGTAAAACAGGCCGGACTTGCCGACAAAATGACATTTATTTCCACCGGCGGCGGCGCTTCGTTGGAATTACTCGAAGGCAAGGAACTTCCCGGCGTCGCGGCGTTAAGCGACAAGACTTAGACAGAATTAACAGAATGGTCAGAATGAGTTTTTGCTCAAAATCGATTTTGTAGATTCTGTCCATTTTGTCAGAGAGATTTTATGAGAAAGAAAATCGTTGCCGCTAATTGGAAGATGAACATGACCCAAGCCGAGTCGGCGCGATTCATCGAGGCCTTGCTTCTCGAGCTCGGCGACATTGCTGATATCGACGTGGTTATCGTGCCGCCGTTCACCGCGATTGCGAAAGTGACGGAAGCGCTCGGCAAATCGCAAAACATCAAAATCGGTGCGCAAAACATGCATTGGGAACGCAACGGCGCGTTTACCGGCGAAATCAGCGCCGCTCTTCTCCGCGATTTGTTCGTGCGCTACGTCGTGCTCGGGCACAGCGAACGCCGCGCGTTATTTGGCGAGACAGACGAAATCGTAAACCGGAAAGTGCGCGCTGCGCATGACGCGACATTGCGTCCAATCGTTTGCGTCGGCGAGACGCTTGTCCAGCGCAACAAAGGCAGCGTCGAAAAGATATTGTCGATCCAACTGCACGGCAGTCTGGCTACTCTCGACGCGAAAGAATTACAGGAAACCGTGATTGCCTACGAACCAGTCTGGGCCATTGGCACCGGACGCAATGCCACTCCGGAACAGGCGCAGGAAGCGCACGCTTTCATTCGTCGCACACTTCGCAAAATGTCCGACGAGACCACGGCCGAGCGCGTTCGTATTCAGTATGGCGGCAGCGTTAACCCCGAGAACGCGCGCGAATTGATGAGGCAGCCTGATATCGACGGCGCATTGGTCGGCGGCGCCAGTCTCGATCCGCGCAGTTTCGCGCAAATTGTCCTGTCTGCGCGCGAAGAAGAGCAGACTGCCGCGCCAATCGCAGCGGTCTGAGCCAGCCGTTGTAGCGGCCGCCATTGCTGGCGGCAGAATCTCGACTCCCGCTGAGGACAGCGGCAGCTGCAATTATTTTTTGATCTCGAGATAAGTGCGGGATTGCACTTTGTTGGTGCCGGGTTGCAGCTCTTCCACGCGCATTTGCTTTAGAAACCAGCGATTGTCGATCTTTTGAGCGGAGACGACTTCGAAACGTTTGGCCAGTTGTCCATTCCAATCGTAACTTTCCATGCGCATGAGTGCGCCGCTCGTCTTGTCGATCCACAAAACAACGTTGGAGTATTGCGCTTGCCGCGACGGCGCTCGCAATTGCAGCTTCCAGCAACTGCGTGTGCGCACGTTTTCTTCGCCGGCCAGTTTCGGGTTTGGCCAGTAAAGGAATTTCAAGGCCAGATCCTCGTAGGTAATGCCGGTGCCGCGGATCTTTTGATTGAGCTGCGATGCGGCGAAGTTTTCGGCGCCGGCGCCGGTGACAAGGTCGAGGCGCGAGTTGTTTTCGCCCAGGCGCAACTGCAGGACCTGGTGGGGATTCGAAAACGCATACCGAATGATCGGCCCAGTTTGGATGAGCCGGAATGGAATAACGATTTCATTCTCGCGTAACTGGCCTTGCAGATCGATCTGCTGTTGCGACTCCAACATCCGGACCGAGTTAAGGATTTCCTTCGCCGAAGGAATCGGCTCTGCAAACGCAAATGGAACAAGAGAAAGAATTGAAGCGATGAAGAGTTGAAGAATCGAGGCATTACGGCCTTGACCGATTAGAAAACATTGCTGCTTCATCGCTTAGAAGATTTATCGCTTGATCCCGGCAGTGTTTCAACGTTGCCGCAGCTTGGGCTGTTCCTTATCGTGGAATTCAAACAGGAATGGATCAGGCGATTTTTCATCTCATCAATGAACGCTGGACGAATCCGGCGCTGGATTTGTTCATGGCCGCGTTGAGCAACATTGAGATCTGGAAGCCGCTGCTCATCGTCATCGTCCTCATTGCCCTGATCGCGGGCGGATTCAAGGCGCGCGCCTGCATTGTTTGTTTGCTCTTCTCCCTGCTGTTCGCGGAACAGTTCACTGGCCTTTTGAAATCGGCGATAGATCGACATCGTCCCAAGCAGGTCCAGAGCGTCAGGATGGTCGAGTTGAAAAAAGCGCGGCCGGAATTTTTGACGCTCTTCAAGAAACCGACGATTCGTTATTCCGATCAAACCGATCGCAACCGGTCGGGACCCTCATTTCCGTCCGGGCATATGACGAACAATACAACGACCGCGGTCTGCTTGACGCTTTTTTACCGGCGGCGCGGCTGGCTTTATTGGATCGTGACCGCGGCGATCGGTTACTCGCGAATTTATTTGGGCGCGCATTGGCCGAGCGACGTGATGGCGACGTTGTTCCTGGCCGCGGGTGAAACATTGCTCATTCTCGCGGCCCTCGAAGTAGTTTGGAGACGGGCGGCGCAAAAATGGGCGCCGGGTGTTTACGGACGGCATCCAAGCCTGATTGTCGATCCAATGCGATGAGAACGACGCGCGCGGTCTGGCTGTTCATTTTTGCGCTGACGCTGATTCGATTATCGATGGTGGCGACGACCGATCTCGAATTCGACGAAGCACATTACTGGATGTGGTCGGAACGGCTGGCGCCGGCATATTTTAGCAAAGGGCCGGGGATCGCCTTCGTGATGCGCGCGAGCACCGCAATTTTCGGCGCCAATGAGTTCGGCGTGCGATTTTTCAGTCCGATCCTCGCGGCCGGAACAAGTCTGCTCCTGTTTTATTTCGCACGGCGATTGTTCAGCGCCAACGCCGGGATCTGGGCCGTGCTCGCGTTGAACGTTACTCCGATCTTCAACATCGGCGCGTTCCTCATGACGATCGATCCCCTGTCGATCTTTTTCTGGCTGGCGGCAATGTTCGCGTTCTGGCTTGCGGTCGAGCAAAGTCCGCGGTTTTCGTGGCATTGGCCGCTGACCGGGTTGCTGATTGGGCTTGGGTTTCTTTGCAAATATACAAACGCGCTCGAGCTCGTTTCAATCGTTCTCATCCTGGCGCTTGCTCCCCGGTTGCGGCATGAGTTTGCGCGGCCCCGTCTTTATTTACTGCTCGGTGCTTTTGCTCTTTGCGCCATCCCGCCGATTCTCTGGAACGCGCAGCACGCCTGGATCACGCTGGCGCACTTGCGCTCGCGCGGCAGTCTGGAGCATGGCTTCGGTTTTCATCCGCTGGAGCTCCTCGCGTTTCTTGGAGAACATTTTCTTGCCTATTCGCCGCTCCTGTTTCTCGCCCTGGCCTGGGGAGTGATCGGCAGTTGGCGGCGGCTAAATCAACAATTCAAGGTGCTCTTTCTTTTTTGGTTCGGCTTGCCGGTGTTCATTTTTTATTTTCTGATTTCCCTGAACAAAGCGGCCGCGCCGAACTGGGACGCGTTGTCGATCCTGAGTTTCGCTCTGCTCGCAGTTTATTTCTGGCGGGACCGCCTCGAAGCGAGTCCGGCCCTCCGCCTTGGCACGGGCGCGGCGTTGTTACTCGGGCTTTTAATGAGTCTCCTCGCGCTCGACACCGATCTCATTCGCAGCGCGGGATTCCAGCTGTGGCGAAGTGATCCGAGCGATCGCATGCGCGGCTGGAAATCCGCTACCCGCGCGGTCGAGAAAATCCGCGGGGATCTCGGGGCAAAATTCGCGGAGAAACTGTTTCTCATTGCTGATGCCCGCGATCGCGCGTCGGAGATTTCCTTTTATCTGCGTGACAAACGACCGGAAGGCCGGGGTCATCCGCCCGTTTACATCGTCGAGTCGCAGGACATGGTGAACCAATTTTCGTTTTGGCCGCGCTACGATCAATTTGTCGAAGCCGGACCGGGCTCCCCGCGACCCGGGAGCGAAACTTATACGGAGGAGAATGGCACCAATCCATTCCTCGGGCGTAGCGCGCTCTTTATCCAAGACGGAGAAAAAGAACGCACGCCGCACAATATCCGGATCGGCTTTGAATCGACGGAACGGGTTGCGACGATTCAGGTGTGGCGCTACGACAAGTTGCTGCGCACATGGCAGGTTTTCCTCTGCCGGAATTATCATACGCTGCCCCTGTGACGGAGATGACAGCTTCACCTGCAGTCTCGGTAATCGTGCCGCTCTTTAATGAAGAAGAGAACGTGTCGATCTTGCAGTCCGAGCTGCGCGCTGCGCTGGCGGGCGTCGATCATGAACTTATTTTGGTCGACGATGGATCGATCGATCGCACGGCCGAGCGAGTCGAAAAGACCGCGAACGTTCGCGTCATTCGGTTTGCAAGAAATGCCGGCCAAAGCGCCGCCATCCATGCCGGACTCCAGGCGGCGAGCGGCGCAGTCGCCGTCCTGATCGATGGCGATCTGCAAAATGACCCGGCCGATATTCCGAGACTGCTTGCGGAAATTTCTCGCGGCGCCGATCTCGTCTGCGGTTATCGCGTCCGACGACAAGACACGCTCGTAAAACGGCTAACCAGTCGAGTCGCGAATGCTGTGCGAAGCCGGTTTACGAAAGATGGCGTGCGTGACACTGGGTGCACGCTGAAAGCGATGCGACTCGAATGTGTCAGCGCGCTCGTGCCGTTCAAAGGCATGCACCGTTTTATTCCCGCGCTCATCAAGGCGGCGGGCTATCGCCTGGTTGAAATCCCAGTCGCGCACCGCCCCCGCCGCTTCGGTCAAAGCAAGTATGGCCTGGGCAACCGCGCGCTTCGCGCCACCATCGACATGTTCGGCGTACGCTGGCTGCTCTCGCGGCGATTGCATTACAAGATGCGCGAGGGCGATCGTCAATAAGACTCGGCCGTGATTCCCCGTTTCGAAAGTTGCGTTTGCACACTATCCGGACCGACCACGTGCGCCGCGCCAACCGCCACCAGTTGAACGCCTGAGCGATTGAGAATCTCGGCAATTTTTTCGCTCCAGTGAATATTGCGCTCAACAAGGAGTTTTTGATACACCGCTGGCTCTTTCGCTTTCAACTCGCCCACCAGCAGGTCGGCAATTGTTTTGTTATCCCCGTTGAGCCACGCGTTGGCCAATTTATCAAGCAGAGCTAGGCCCTCGCCTGCGTCGTCAAGAGTCGCTTCGAGGAAGGCGATCTGATCAGTCTCTGGAAGGTCGGCGAAGAATTGAACTTGCTGCTCCATTGTCTCGAAACCGTAAATCTTCTCGCCCTTCTTTTCTGCTTGGGCCTTCAAGAGGAGATCGACGCCGGCATTCGGATCGTAACCGGCTTTTTGCAACGGCAAGACAGCAAACGTCAGAGCGACCATCCACGGTTTCATCGGCTCCAAATTCGCAAGAGGCACGTTGTATTGAGCGGCGACCCTGGCCAATTTGCCGTTCTGTACGAAGTTTAGCTTAGTCGAGAGTGATCTCTTTTTATCAAAGCCGTACTGCTGAATTAGCGGCGTGAGAGCCGCTTGGTTATCGATATCCGAGATCTCAAGCCAGAGCTCCGTGCTGTCGGCGACCGCTTTCATCACCTTGGCCTTATTCCAATCTGTCTCGTGCTTGAGTAGATGCACCGTGCCGATCAGATAAATCGTGGAGTCCTTATCTCTAATTACCCACATCGCTGGCTCCGCGCGTGCGACAACAGCGAACACAAGCGGCGCGACGATGATAGCGACAAAGCGCGCGCGCCGATGCAATTGGACGGGATTCATCGCGAGCGTTTGCAGATTACGGGACGCTTATGCGATAGAGCAAGCTTCCCTCGGCGCAGAACGGCAAAAAAACCATATCACATTATTGCTGCGCGCCGGAAAACACGCTTGTCAACCTAAGCGCTCCCGCTAAGCTTGCCGTCCCCGTACCGGCAACCTCATGTCCCTGGCAAGTTTACTAACCGCCGAGCAAATCATTCCCGAGATGAAAGCGACCGAGCGGTGGCCGGCGATCGTGGAATTGATCGATCTGCTCGTGGGGTTGGGCAAAATCAACACCGCCGATCGCGAGAGCATTCTGGCCTCACTCAAGCAGCGCGAGGAAACGATGAGCACCGGCATCGGGTTTGGAATCGCGATTCCGCATTGCTCATCCGACCGGCTGGAAGAAGTCGTCGCGGCGTTTGGAAGATCGACCAGCGGCATCGAGTTCGATGCGCTTGATAACGCGCCGGTCAAATTTGTCGTCCTTTTTATCGTGCCGAAGAATCAATTTCAGACCCATCTCCGCACGCTCGCTTCGATCGCGAAGTTTTTGAACGATCGCGCCGTCCGCGAGAGTCTGGCCGCGGCCAAATCGAAGGAAGAAATTTTGTCGATCTTTCTCAGCGGCTCGCAAAAAGCGTAGTCGTTTTTCTCAGCGACGCGGTGCGCGCAAGATAAATGCGGCTTCGCCGCCAAGTTCACATCGAGCAAGAGACTGCTCGATCCACCTTCTCGCTTCGCAGAGCGAAGCGGCTACAATCTCTCCGGTTGACCAATCATGGAAACGTTTCAATCACTTCTCGCGAAGAAACTTTCTGAGGCACTCGCGAAAGCAGGCTTTCCCGGTGCGGGCGACTTAACCGCCGCAACGGACGCGCGTTTCGGTGATTATCAAAGCAATGCTGCGCTCGTCCTGGCCAAACAGCGTGGTGAGAACCCAAAGACGGTCGCGGCAAAAATCCTGGCGGAGATCGATGTCGGCGAGTGGTGCGAAGCGCCCACCGTGGCCGGCGCCGGCTTCATCAATTTCAAATTGCGAGCTGATGCGATCGCGAAAAAAGCTTTCGAACTTTGCCAGGACGAACGACTTGGCGTCGCCAGGGCAAGTTCGACTAGGCGGATCGTGATCGATTTCGGATCGCCCAACGTGGCGAAACCGATGCACGTCGGGCACATCCGCAGCACCGTACTCGGCGATGCCCTGGCGCGGATTGCGCAATTTCTCGGTCACAAAGTCATCCGTGACAATCACATCGGCGATTGGGGCACGCAGTTCGGGATGGTGATTTACGGCTGGAAAAATTTGCTCGATCAATCATCGCTCGAGCGCGATCCGATTGCCGAGTTGGTCCGCATTTACAAAGAGGCCAACGAAAAATCGACAATCGATCCGGCCGTGCGCGAAGCCTGCCGGCAGGAACTGGTCAAGCTGCAAGCGGGCGATCCGGAGAATTTGTCGATTTGGAAACAATGCGTCGACTTGTCGATGCATGACTTCGAGAGTGCTTATGCACTGCTCGACATTCATTACGACATCCAGCACGGGGAAAGTTTTTATAACGATCGGCTGGCTGAGGTGGCCGATCGATTGCTCAAGTCTGGTCTCGCGGAAATCAGCGAAGGCGCAGTCTGCGTTTTCTTCCGTGATATTCCCGAGCTGGCGGACAAGCCCTGCATCATTCGCAAGCGCGACGGCGGTTTCAATTACGCCACGACCGACGTTGCGACAGTTGACTATCGCATCAACGATTTAAAAGCGGACACGATCTGGATTGTGACGGGCGCGCCGCAGATTTTGCATTTCCGGCAGATTTTTGAAATCGCGCGCCGCGAAGGTTATAAAGCCGATTTTCGCCATATCACGCACGGCAGCATCCTGGGCGAAGACCGCAAGCTGATGAAAACGCGTTCGGGCGAGAATGTGCCATTGCGCGAGCTTCTCGACGAGGCGTGCAAGCGCGCTCGCGCGATTGTCGATGAGAAAAATCCGGCCTTGAGTGACGCGGAGAAGATCGACATCGCGCGCAAAATTGGAATCGGGGCCGTCAAGTACAGCGATCTCTCGCAGTACCGGATGACTGATTACGTTTTTTCGTGGGACCGAATGTTGTCGTTGCAGGGAAATACTGCGCCGTATTTGCAAAATGCCTGTGTCAGGATTCGCTCGATCTTTCGCAAAGCGGGCGAGGGACTGCCCAAGGTCGATGAGCTCGTTCTTGCCGAAGCAGCCGAGATCAATCTCGCGAAACGCCTGTGCCAATTTGGAGAAACCGTCCCGCAAGTCCTGAACGATTTTCGCCCAAACATTCTGGCGAATTACCTGTTCGAGCTGGCCAATAGCTTCCATGCCTTTTACGAAGCGTGCCCGGTTTTGAAATCGGAGGAGCCGGTGCGCAGCTCACGGCTGGCGTTGTGCGAGCTGGCCGGGCGAATTTTGGAGCGCGGCCTCGATCTTCTCGGAATCAAAGCGCCCGAGAAGATGTAGAGAAGCGCAAGTGCCCCGCTTGCGAGCTGTTCGGTCACAAGCGAGACGCTTATGTTACTTTGTCTTGCCGTGAAAATCGAACATCCGCGCATTCCCAGTTGCACCTACCGGTTGCAATTTAACCGGCAGTTTACTTTTGCGCAGGCGCGCGAACTCGTCCCCTATTTGCACGCGCTCGGTGTGAGCGACGCCTATTCATCGCCGTATTTTCAGGCGCGAGCAGACAGTCTGCACGGCTACGAAATTAGCGATCACAATAAACTGAACGCCGCGATCGGTTCGCGCGAGGAGTACGATGGGTGGGTGGCCGAGCTGCACGCGCATGGAATGGGACAGGTGGTCGATTTTGTGCCGAACCACATGGGCATCGCCGAGCCGCTCAATCAATGGTGGATGGATGTGCTCGAAAATGGGCCCAGCTCGATGTATGCCCCGTACTTCGACATCGAATGGCATCCGCTCAAGTCGGACCTGCGCGGCAAAGTTCTGCTCCCGATTTTAGGCGATCAATACGGGCGCGTGCTCGAGCGGGGGGAGCTCCAAGTCCATTTCGAAGAGGGCGCTTTTTATCTTTCCTATTACGATCGCAGACTGCCGATCGCGCCCGGCACTTATCGGCACATTTTGGAGATCGCACAGCAAGATCTGGCCAAATACAAACAAGAAGATTTTTATGCCGAATTCCAGAGCATCCTGACCGCGCTCGAATATTTGCCGAAGCGCACCGAAACCAATCCAAAGCGCATCGCGGAGCGCGTTCGCGAAAAGGAAATCGTCAAGCGTCGGCTGGAACGCCGTTGTGAAGAGGCGCCGCAAGTGCAGCAGGCGATCGAAAAAGCGGTGCGGCAAATCAACGGAAAACCAGGTGACGCGCGCAGCTTCGACGCGCTTGATGAGCTGCTTAACGCACAATCCTACCGGCTGGCCTTCTGGCGGGTGGCCGCGGAAGAAATCAATTACCGCCGGTTTTTTGATATCAACGATCTGGCGGCGATCCGAATGGAGTTGCCGGAGGTTTTTGAAGCGACGCACCAGTTACTTCTCGATCTTGTTCGCGCCGGCGCGGTCACCGGCTTACGGATCGATCATCCGGACGGTCTTTATTTGCCGCAGGAATATTTCGAAAAATTGCAGCGGCGTTGCGCGGAAGCCCTTGGGATGGCGTTGCCCCCGGATGGCCGCGCTATCTACATGGTCCTCGAGAAAATTCTCGCCGGCAGCGAGACGCTCCCGAAAGATTGGCCGGTGCACGGCACGACTGGCTACGATTTTGCGAGCCAGGTGACTCAACTGCTGGTCGACTCTTCCGCCGAAACGGCGATGACAAAGACATTCCATCGTTTCCTTGGGCACTCTTTGCACTTCGGCCATCTCGTCTATGCGAAGAAGCTGCTCGTGATGCGATTGGCGCTGGCCAACGATGTCGATGTTCTCGGCAACATGGTCGACCGGCTGTCGGAGCAAAATCGCTGGTATCGCGATTTCACGCTCGAAGCGCTGGCGCGCGCCGTGCGCGAGACGATTGCCTGCTTTCCTGTTTATCGAACTTATCTCGCCCCGGGCCGGCCAGTGAGCGACGAAGATCGACAAGTCATCGAGCGGGCGGTTGCCGCTGCCAAGCGCCGGAATCCCGTGATCGAAGAATCGGTCTTCAATTTTGTGCGCGATATATTGCTCTTCCGTTTTCCCGAAAATCTCGATGAGGACGCGCGCGCGGCGCACACGCACTTTGTCCTCAAGTTTCAGCAAGCCACTGGGCCGATCATGGCCAAAGGAGTCGAGGACACTGCGTTTTACATTTACAACCGGCTGGCGGCGTTAAACGAAGTCGGCGGTGAACCGCAGCAATTTGGGCTGAGCCTGGATGGTTTTCACGAGCGCAGTCTGAATCGACAACGCGATTGGCCGGCGACACTGCTGACGACATCCACCCATGACACCAAGCGCAGCGAAGATGTGCGCGCGAGAATGGTCGCCATTTCGGAAGTGCCGGAGCTTTGGCGGCGATCGTTGCCCCGCTGGCGCGTCGCCAACCGCCGCTGGAAACGCAGCGTCAACGAGGCGGAAGCGCCGGACGCGAATGAGGAATATTTGTTGTATCAAACGCTGGTTGGGACCTGGCCAATCCAATCGTCGGGCGAACCGGAAGAGAACTCGACGCCGGAGTACATCGAGCGCATTCAGACCTACATGGCGAAAGCGCTGAACGAAGCGAAGATCAATACGAGCTGGATTCAGCCAAATGAAGAATGGCTCGCCGCGATGCGCGATTTTATCGCGAAGATTCTGGAAACGTCGCTCAAAGCTAAATTTCTCCCCAGTTTTCTTCCCGTGGCCAAAGAGATCGCGCGACTCGGCGCGATCAACTCGCTCACGCAAACGCTGCTCAAACTGACTTCCCCCGGCGTGCCCGACATTTATCAGGGCAACGAGATCTGGGATTTTTCCCTGGTCGATCCCGATAATCGGCGTCCCGTCGATTACAAACGCCGCCGCGAAATGCTCGACGCACTCACGACAGCAAATCCGCGAGAGATTTTAGAAAATTGGCCGGACGGCCGGATCAAGATGTTTTTGACGCAACGAACCCTGCAATTTCGCCGCCAGCAGGGCGATCTTTTCCGGCGCGGAAGTTATTTGCCCTTGAGGACGAGCGGAACGTTTGCCGAGTGCTGCATTAGTTTCGCGCGAGAATTAAATGGCCGATGGATCGTCGTGATTGCGCCGCGGCTTTCGTCGCGGATTGGTTTTCCGCCGGTCGGCGAGAAATGGAGAGATACGGCGATTGAGTTGCCCGAGTCGCTTTCGTTCGAGCACGCGCACGATCTTTTCACTTGCCGCGAGTTCCATCGCGAAGGCGGGCGAATTTCGGCAGCTGAGGTGATGTCGATCTTGCCGTTCGCGGTTTATACAAACGCGACGTAGGGGCGGCTCACCCGAACCGCCCGCGGGCGATTGAGGTCAATCGCCCCTACCTGAGCTGCTTGCTAAGATCGACAATCCAATGTGAGAAGTTGCCGATGTTCGTGGCCAGATCGGCGCCGAAGCTCGCGAACGTGATTTGCGATGAAGCGAGCACGAGCATCACACTGAGCAACATCAGGTTCATCAGATAAATCACGACGAGCGAGAAGAAGGTACCGTGATCGCGCAGATCGGTTTGGCTCTTCGGGACCATCCAACAGGTGAATGTGAAATGGAACGCCCATGTCACGCCGATCACGGTATAAAGCAATCGGCCGTAGGGCTGGACGTTGAAAAATAAACTGGAAATGCCGTAGGCCGCGATCGCGAGGATGCTGTAAAGCGGAAAAAAATAGGGCGCCAGCGCGATCCAGAAATTACTGCGATCGGTCACGATGTGGCCGCCTTCGCGTCCCACCCGAAACTGGCTGACCCGTCCGCCCATCAGCCAAACCCAGAGCGCATGGGTCAGCTCATGGCCGAAAACGTAAAGCACGATCGGGCGCGGCAAACCGAAAAACGCAATCAGCCAAAGCAGCGCACCGAGCGAGAAGAACCAGAATTCTTCACCGGCCCAGAGTCGTTGCGCGACCGTTGCGCGCGCGAACGCCGTGAAAAATGTTTGGGTGAAAATCGCACAGAGAGGCAGAAGAAAAATCGCGGCGATAAACTTTAACCATTTTGTCGGCACGGTTAGCGGATCGTAAGCCGGACGCGATCGCGCGGTCGATCCAACGTAAGGCAAAACTTTGATACGACGGGCCGGTTTGCGTCCGCGACGTTTTGTCGATCTTCGATTCCTCGCCGCCAAGTTGCGCACAACTTAGACAGATGAGCGCGGAATTGGGAAAGACAATTTGTATTGTAGGGCGGGCGCGTCGCCCGCCGTTTCGTAAGGTTGGCAACCGGGAGCGGTTGCCCTACAATTTCTTGATCGGCTCGACCGAGTTTCGCCCTACCGCTCACGCCCGGCCCATGTAGGCGCCGGTGCGGGTGTCGATCTTGATCGTTTCGCCTTCTTTGATGAAGAGCGGAACGTTGATCGTTTTTCCGGTTTCGAGCACGGCTGGTTTTGTCACGTTGCTCGCAGTATCGCCGCGCACGCCTTCCGCTGACTCGACAATTTTAAGATTCACGGACGCGGGCAATTCAACCTGCACCGGCTTGCCTTCAGCCTGGAGAACTTGAACCGAAAGATTTTCGACGAGATAATCTTTGGCAGCGCCAAGCAGACTTTCCTGCAAAGTGATCGTCTCGTAGGTCTCGGGATCCATGAAATGAAATCCGTTGTGATCTTTGTAACTGAACTCGAGCATCTGACGGTTGATCTCGACCAATTCCACTTTGTCGGTTGAGCCAAAGCGAACATCGGCGCTCTTGCCGGTGTTGATGTAGCGGATGATTGCCTGGACAAAGGCGCGCAAATTTCCCGGCGTACGGTGATGCACTTCGAGCACGATGGCAGTGTTGCCATTGTACTTAATCGCCATTCCTTTGCGGAGATCGTTGGCTGCGGCCATGTGGAAAAAAAAGGTGAAAGTAGAAGTTAGAAAGTAGAAATAAAAGTGAGCGGCGACGTTTGCACGCCCCGGTCGTCAAAGCAACTTGAGCCGCGTCAGATCCTGTGAATCGACAATACCCACGGGCACTTTGTTGTCATCGACCACAACGAGGTCGTCGATGCGGTGACGCTCGAGCAAGTTCAGAACTTCGACCGCGAGCTTGTCTTTGTGCACGGTCACGGGATTAAGCGTCATCAAATCGGCCACCAGGCGTTCGCCGACTTTCGGGTCGGATTGAAAATTTCTCGCAAAATCGCCGTGCGTAAAAATGCCGAGTAATTGTCGATCTTCGCCTGCCACAACTGCGGCGCCAGCGCGGACGCTGGTCATTGCCTTCAAGACTTCACGAATCGGCGTGTTGGGCGAAACCAGCGCCATCGATTCCCGCGGCCGCATGATTTGATGCACGCGCACGAGAAGGCTGCGCCCGATCATGCCTCCGGGATGAAATTTCGCGAAATCCTCCTTCTTAAATCCGCGCGCCTCGAGCAGCACCATGGCCAGCGCGTCGCCCAGCGCGAGCATGACCGTCGTGCTCGAGGTCGGCGCGAGATTGAGCGGACACGCTTCCTGTTCGATGTTCACGTCGAGAAAAACATGCGCGTTTTTCGCAAGGGTCGATTTTGGATCGCCGCAAATTGCGATGATTTTTACCTGAAAACGCGCGATCGCCGGCAGGATGCGCAAAAGCTCCTCGGTCTCGCCGCTCCCGCTCAGGGCCAGGACGACATCGCCGTCGGCCACCATCCCGAGATCGCCATGCAACGCGTTTAATGAATCGAGCACGACAGCGGGTGAGCCCGTGCTGGTGAGAGTGGACGCGATCTTACCGCCGATGTGGCCCGATTTTCCCACTCCGACGACCACAACTTTACCTCGCCTATCGACCGCCTCTTTGATTAACTGGACGGCGTGAGAGAAATTCTCACTCAAACGATCGCGCAGCCGCTGGAGCTCGAAGATCTCGATTTCCAGGACACGTGCGGCCTTTTCAAGGTAGTCCATCGAATCTTATATTGTGAGCCGAGGCGTTGTAACCGGCAAGAACTTGCGCGCCCCGACTGGGAGGGAAACAGATTATGAAAACTTATCTGGCCTTTGGTTTATTAATTATAACGGCGGTCGCGGCCATGGCGGCGCCTCAAACTTTGACCGCGCCGATTAGGGGTCACGCGGTCAGGAAGCCCGTCCAGCCTCCGCCGATCTACCGGAAAAACGTCCAGGGCGTCGTCCCCCGTGCCATCCGCGGGGGCAATCCGCTCCAGATGCTCAACCCGAGAGCGCCCGCTAAATACGGCACGGCGGAGCAAAGCGTTGTCATCGATCCGGAAACAGGAAAGTGGAAGGGCATTAAGCTTTTCGAAATCATTTTCTAAAAAGATTTGAAGTTCCACGTTGGGAGCTGAGCGTTCGGCGTTGAATTCTAATGCTGATTCGCGTCCGGTCGTTGCCTGTTATTGCGCGACGTTTCTCAAGCCGGAGATGCTGCACATTTACCGGCAAATCAGCGCGCTCCGGCGGGTGTCTGGAGCGCGCCAATGCGCAGCTCCTGCACATTTTTTTCGGCCATATCGCCGTGCACCTTCTGCCGCTGATTCACGCCTGGCCAAAACCGTCGATTGTATCATTTCACGGCGCGGACGTTTTGGTCGATATGGACAAACCGGCCTATCGCGAAGCAACGAAAGAAATGCTCGCCGTGATCGGGCGCGTATTGGTGCGCTCAGAATCGTTGCGCCGTGCCGTCGTCGATCTTGGGTGTGACGAACATAAGATCGAAGTTGTGCCCACCGGAATCCCGTTGGAGGAATTTCCATTTCGTGAGCGCGCTTTCCCACAAAACGACGAATGGCGGTTTGTCCAAGCCTGTCGCTTGATCGAGAAGAAAGGCCTGCCTACAAGTTTGCGCGCGTTTGCCAAATTCGCGGCGCTTTATCCAAAGTCGACAATTACCATCGCCGGCGAAGGGCCGCTTTTGGGCGAGCTTCAGGAATTGGCGTGCGAACTTAAAATCGAGGACCGCGTTTCGTTTACCGGCTTTATTTCTCAGGAAGAATTGCGGAAGATTTTTTATGCGTCACACATTTTCCTTCACCCGAGCGAAACTGGCCGGGACGGAAACCAGGAAGGAATTCCAAACTCCATGCTGGAAGCAATGGCCAGCGGATTGCCTGTTTTCGCGACGCAGCACGGCGGGATTCCGGAAGCGGTCGAGCATGGCGTGAGCGGGATTCTTGTTCCCGAGCGCGATCACGAAGCACTCGCGCGCGCCTTGGTGGAGGCGGCGCAAGATCGACATCTTCTTCCTCAGCTCGCGCGCGAAGGTGCGGCTGCCGTCTCGGCTAAATTTGCTCAACCCGCCCAGGTGCGGAGGCTCGAAGAGATCTATCTGGACACGATCGGCTCGGCTTTTCAATTGTAGGGCAACCGTATCGGTTGCCGAGCTGGCAGGCGACGCACCTGCCCTACAACTTCGCGAAAAAATTCGCGAGTTGCGAGCGCACCGCTTGAAAGGAAAGCCGCTCCAACGCGCGCCGTTGCGATTCGTCTGCGGCCGCGGCGCGGGAATCGGCGTTATTCAATAACTCCAGCGCGATGGAAGTGATTTCGTCGAGCGTGCGTCCTTCGCCGGAGGTTTTTGGAAAGGCGATTCGTTCAACCGCGCCATCGCCGCCCGCGCAAACCATCCGGCAAAGAAGCGCGTCACCCGCGACCTGTCCCGGCACCCGGCTCCGGTCGAGTTGCAAAACGATTTTATGTTTCGCGACTTCGCACAAATAATCCGCGTACGGTTTTCGCTTCTCAATTACCCGCAATTTTCCATCGGGAAATTTTAATTCGGAAAGCAATCGTCCGGGTTTGCGTCCATCCAGATTGACGACGCTGGCCGGCTCGCCGGTCGCCTCGCAAAGCTGTCGCGTCGCCAGCAGTGCTGCGAAGTGATTGCGCGACGGCACATCCCACTCGCGGGTGCCAACAAAAATTCCCGATTGCTGATCTGGCGGCACGGAAAAATTCCATTGTCGATCTTCCAGCGGGTAGGGGGTGGGAACAAAAGCGACCGCGGCCGGATCGCGATTCCCGCGCGCGCGTCGATAGATTTCCGCGGCTTCCGGGGTCGTCGCGATGCAGCCATCGGCTTGTGCGACAATTTTCATGAAGCGCGCCAACTTCGCCGGATCGCACAATTGCTGGGCGATTTGATGCAGCCCGGTCTCTTTCAAGGACACGGCGACCGTCCGCCCGTGCTTTTTCAGTTCGCCGAGTGCACGCTCTGAAGATCGAAAATCGCCGCGCAACAGGAGCAGGACCGGCGTTTCCTCCATGACTGCGCGCTGCGTGTCGTGATGAAAAGAGCCGCGCGTGCAGGCAGCGTAACCGTGGAAGTTGACGGGCGGATGTTGTTGTTCGACCGGACCGGCACCGTCTCGAAAATGTTGTTCCGGGTCGCGTCCGCCCGGATTAAGAACGGTCAAACGAAAG
>WNFR01002327.1_pt1 | contig 19783 bp, 15 predicted proteins | sample 5400221 | NCBI WGS metagenome assembly WNFR01 (sample SAMN13153357, study PRJNA577476) | soil metagenome | isolation source: 40 cm soil under Madrone tree | place: USA:California | collected 2016-06-14 | reverse complement strand
GGACTCGATACCTCCGGCGAATGGGAAATAGGCGCGATAGGTGTGCGTGGAGCGTCCAAAGGCGCCGCTAATGGCAAAAACCGTGCCAATCAGAACAGCGGTGGCCACGATGACAAACAGACCGACAAGCGCTTGTTCGCTTTTAGGATTCATGGTTCCCTTCCCTGCTCCAGCAACTATCTGGAGCGACGACGGCGATCCTCCGTCAGCATCTGCAAATAATCCAACTCGCGAGCAACTTCAGGCTCGGCCACACGGTCGAGAAATTGGCGGACACGGGGCTGCGTGCTGGCACGCATCTCTTCGGTCGTGCCGATAGCGACGATATTACCTTTATCGATCAAGACCATGCGATCGGCGATCAAGTAGGCGCTGGCGAGCTCGTGAGTGACGACGATGATGGTCATGCGGAAAGCTTGTTTGAGCTCAAGGATGAGTTGATCTATCCCAGCAGCGATGATCGGATCGAGACCAGCCGAAGGTTCATCGAAGAAAAGAATTTCAGGATCCATGGCGAGAGCACGGGCGACGGCAGCGCGCTTTTTCATGCCGCCGCTGAGCTGCGAGGGCATGTAGTACTCGAAGCCCTGGAGGCCGACCTGCTCGAGCTTGAGGCGCAGCATGATTTCTATGGTGGACTCCTCGAGACGGGTGTGCTCGCGAAGCGGCAAAGCGACGTTTTCGCCAACGGTCATCGAGCCGAAGAGAGCGCCGCCTTGAAAGGACATGCCGATTTTCTTACGGATGGCGTCCATTTCGGAAGATGAGATTGCGGCGATGTCCTGACCTTTGATCCAGATTTGGCCGGCACTGGGTTTTTCCAGGCCAACGAGGGTACGCAGCAGGGTGCTCTTGCCGGAACCGGAGCCGCCGAGAATCACCAGAGTTTCCCCGCGATTCACATCGAAGCTGATACCGTGAAGAATTTCGCGGTCACCGTAATTGACGCGGAGATCGCGCACGGAGATCGTGGCGGTAGTCTCGAGCGAATCTGTGAGCGAGGTGTCCATCGGTACGTTCCTAGTGCTCGCTTATAAAAAAGAAGAGCGCCGTGAAAATCAAGTCAACGATAACAACCATAAAAATGGACATGACCACCGCGCGCGTGGTGGAGCGGCCAACTTGCTCGGCTCCGGCGCCTGTGGAAAGCCCTTCGAGGCAACCGACGGCCGTGATGGTTATGCCAAACATAACGCTCTTGATGAGTCCGGTGACAATATCACGGAGAAAGAGCGAGTCAATAGAGGAGGAGATGTAGCGGGTAAAGGTGAAATCAGCCTGCGCCACACCGAAAAGCGAGCCGCCGAGAATGCCCATGGTGTTGGCCCAAATGGTGAGGCAGGGCAACATGATTGCCATGGCGATGAATTTGGGCGTAACGAGGAAATGGACGGGGCTGATGGCCATGGTTTCGAGGGCGTCGATTTCCTCGGTGACCTTCATGGTGCCGATTTCGGCGGCGAAGGCGGAGCCGGAACGACCGATCACGACAATGGCGGTAATCAGGGGTCCGAGTTCGCGAGACATTGAAATCGCGACTGCGGTGGCCACATAGCTGATGGCGCCGAAGCGGCGAAGCTCGTAAGCGGCCTGCAGAGCGAGGATCAGGCCAATGAAAAAGGTAATGAGGGAGAGGATAGGGATAGCGCGGACACCGACGTCGAGCGCCTGCGAGACGGCGCGCTGGAAGCGAATAGGTTTGCCCTGAAAGGGAGCGACAAAGGTGTAATAGGCGGCGCGGCCGCCCAGAGACGCAAGAGCGCCCACGTAGGCCAGGCCGTTGGTTACGGAGCCGCCGACTTGGGAGAAAATTTGCATTTTCCATTCAGCACGACAGCCGCTACCGCTGAAATCCCGTCGGACGCGGCAAAAGTTGCCGGATCCAGGGGATAAAATAAAGCGGCTGGGACGCGCTAAAACACGCCCCTACAACACCTCGCTAGCGTCTGATTCAGGAGGACAAGGCCTGATCTTCGTTGTCATAGACTTCGAAAATTTTTAGGAGCCGCGACAGTTGCAGCACCTCTCGCGCGGAGGGGCTCAGGCCGAATAGGATGAAGCGCAAATTGAGATCGCGACTGGCCTTGAGGCCTTCCACTAATGAGGCGACGCCGGAGCTATCGATGTAGCGGACATTGCTGAGATTCATGACCACGCGAGGCGTGCGCTTTTCGCGAACCTCCCGAAGAAGCGCTTTGCGGATCTCGGGCGAGTTGGCGAGGTCGATGTCCCCGGAAACGTCAAAGATGGTCGTGCTATCGGAATGCCGCGCGGAAATCTGCACGGAAGTCCTCCTTTGGGTAGTCAAGGTGTACGCGTCTGCGTCGATGGCCGGAGATACCTGACCAGCCGAAACTGATTAGCGTTGCCAACACGCTGATACTCGACAACATCCATGCTTTGCCTAATGAAGTGCAGACCGAGACCGCCAGGCTTAATTTCGTCGAGGCGGCGGCCACGCAACTTTGCGGGGTCGACCGCAGGCCCCTGGTCACAGAGCAAAATCTCCAGGCCGTCGCCCAACTCGGAAGAGCTAGGCGGCACACGCCTGCAGTAAAGTTCGATGGGTTGGTCGGTCCGTCCGTTATAGCAATGGCGCATGATGTTGGTCAGAGCTTCGTCTACCGCGCGCGTGACGGAACGGCGGTCGGGAGGAGAAAAGCCAAAGACCTCCGTAAGACGTTCGAGCGCACCACGCACAACGGACAGTAATTGGGGATCGCTAAGCAATTCGAGCTTCAGCAAGAACCCGTCGTTGGACGCGAGACGTACGCCTGTTGTATCACGCTGACGCATAAGAAGAAAAGGACTGCCGGGCAAGTCACACCTAGAGTATGGGGCAGGAGCATAGACGCAAAGGAAGAAAAAGGGAATGGGGATGTGTGCGATGGCGGGCGCGCGGGCAAGCAATTAGCGAGAATGGTAGACTGGTCCAGTTATGCGCCTCCTGCTGCTCAATCTGAATTCCGAGACGAATGACCTGGTGAAAAGCGCCCTTGCGGGGCAAGGCTACGAAATCGCAACGGAATCAGGCCTGACCGTCGACGAGGTGTTGGCGCTCTCACCGGAAGTGCTGATCACGGAAGCTTCCCCAACGGATTTGAGCTGTTGCGGGATGATTTCGCAATTGAAAGCGCGCTCGGATACGCGGACGTCTGTGAAGATTGTAATGGTGGTGCGCGGGGGCGCTTTGGAAAGGGCGAGGGCGCTTGATCTGGGCGCGGACGACGTCCTTACGTTTCCATTCGAGGCCGTAGAATTTGCGGCACGAGTACGAACGCAATTTCGCGAACGGCAGCCGGAAGAAGATTTGAAGACGATGCTGAAGTATGCGGTGCAGCGCGAACAGATGGCGGATATCGCGGTGGAATCGCTGAGCGGCGGTGCGGTGACCAAGCATCGTTTCTGGCTTATCCCGGCGATTTTCGTGGTGAGCGCCGCGGCAGTGCTGGCAGCGGCATTTATCATGATTTCGACGGGGCGAAGCCGGAAGGAAACGCGGCAACTGCGAGCGGAAATTGCACGACTGAATAGCGGGCTCGGCTTGCACGATCAACTCTTACAACGCACGGAGCAAGCGCGGAATTCACTGGATGCAACGACGAAGTCGACTTCTGACGTACGCGACAGCTTGCGGGCACAGTCGCAAGACCTGCGTAAGAAGATGGCGACCGCGGAAGGCCCGGATGCACAGTCGCTGAAGCAGCAATTAGCGGACACTCAAAAGCGGCTGAAGCTCCTGGAGAACGAAGGAAAGATCGCGGAGACGATTGTGCACAGCTATGGGCCCAGCGTGTGTTTGCTGCACGTGGTGGTGGAGTTTCTAGACAAAGAAAGCGGGAAGCCGATCCAGATTGCCGTGGACGCGCTGGGCAAACCGCAAGTAGATGACAAGGGAATGGTGAGGTTGGATACGGGAGGAACGGGTCCGCATCTGCAGATCGACATATTCGGGACGGGATTTTTAGTGCGGCGGGATGGAAGAATCTTGACGAATCACCACGTAGCCGAACCGTGGTGGAGCAATGATGAGTTGAAAGAGCTACTCGATCACGGGGCGACGGCTTATGTGCTCTCCTACAAGGCTTATTTTCCCGGAACCTCCGATGGAATTTCGGCGAAGCTGGATAAAATTTCATCGAGCGCAGATGTGGCTGTGCTGAAACTGGAAGCGCCGACACCGCCGAACGTTGCGCTGTTGGACCTGGATGAGCGGAGCGAGGCGAGTGTGTCGGGTGAGCCGGTGGTATTGATTGGATATCCAACGGGGATCGAAGGGATTTTGGCGCGGGCGGGAACCGATGTTGCGCAGAAGATTGCGGATGGCACCCAGAGTGTCAATCAGATGATGTCGCAGTTGGCTGCGCAAAAGCTCATACGACCAACAACAACACAAGGACACATTGGCGATGTGCTGCAAGACAAGATTGTTTACGATGCAGCGACAACATCGGGTGGATCGGGCGGGCCACTATTTAATCGCGACGGGAAAGTCATTGGGGTGAACTTTGCGATCTTGAAGGGATTCGGGGGATCGAACCTGGCAGTGCCCGCCCGGTACGCGAAGGAGTTGCTCAGGTAAGCAGGCGTATCCGGCCACGGAGCCCTTGAAGGCCGCATCCTATCACGATAGACTATGGGTGTAGGTCGAAACCAGCTAAGTAGTTGATTTTGTTGCGCTCCCGCCCACCCGGCGCAACCCAAAACAGCCATGACAAAAACTGAACATTTCCCAGCGGCAGTAGAGGCACGTCCACACGGAAATCGTGGACATTTGCGGCGGAAATTGTCGCCGATGGCTTACGTGGAATTGGGGCAGGACAACGGGGGAATTCTGCTGAACCTGAGCGAGGGCGGTTTTGCGGTGCAATCGGCGCTCGCACTGAACTCGCGAGAATTTCCCGAACTTCGGTTCCAGGTGCCGTCGTTGCAAGGATGGTTGACGGCGAGCGGCCGCATCGTCTGGATCAGCGACTCAAAGAAAGAAGCGGGAATCCAATTCACGGAATTGCCGGGGGACGCTCGTACAGAGATTCAAAAGTGGGTCGCGGCGGAAGGCACTCCCGAGCAGAGTCGGGAGAGGATTCCGGTCGGGGCACCGCCACCGGTCACAACACCTTCTCCTGTCGCAGCACGTCCACCCATCGCATCTCCTAAGGAAACCGTGGGGCCTCGGCAGAATTTCGATGAGCGTTATCGTGGCACGGGAGGAGATCACGAAGGCGGAGTCGCATACGACGCCCGCGAAAATGGGAAGCAAGCGGAAAGGGAGAGCGCGCGAGCGCAGAGAGAAACCGTTGGCGCAGCGACGGCTGAGACTCCGGTGCAGGATTTTCATTTCACGGATTACTCCATGTTCGCGGCGGCACCGGAAAGAGAAGTAGTGTGGGCGCAACCGGCTCGGCACAAAGGGGGTTGGCGCGCGGCAGTGCTGGCAGTCTTGATGGCGGCGGCGTTTTTTACGCTGGGCGCGACTCTGGGACGGGAAACGGTCAATCGGTGGGTTGCTTATGCGGAAGCGTGGACGCAGAGCCAGTTTGCGACTGCGCCTGCGCCAAAGACTACGCCTCCCGCGGCGCCGGACCAGGCTCCGCTGGCAGACGTGTCGAATAACGGAACGGCGAAAGCCACCACGGGCGAAGAGCAAGGGCAAGCGAAGAGCAGTGAAACTCCGGGAACGAACCCCGGGCCTGCGGAAAACTCGGATGACGCCAAAGTAGCGACCGAAGGAAAGAGCGATGTCGGAGCAAAGGTGGGTAAGACGGAAGGAGTGAGCGGTGGGCCGGCGCGAGATGCTGCGAGCGCGAGCGCAGGCGTGTCGTCGACTCGGAATGGAAGTGCGGCCGGGGGCAATGAGCGACGCGCGGGACGCTTGACAGAAAGCGTAGTTTCGCGCGAGAGCCGTCAACCAATAGCGGACCCGAGCAGAACATCGACAGATCATTCGATCCTGGTGAACGCACCCGAGCCGGGGAGCGCGCCCTTTTTTGTGAACTTTTCGAACGAAGCGGTAAGCGCCTCTGGAGCTATCGCAATGAGCGCCCGAAGGTCGGTCGAGATCTTGCCACGAAGCTCGGCCGCATCCAGCACGGCCCAGCGCGTTGTTATCGGGAAGTTGATAGTGCATAGCCAGCCTTTTTATCCGGCGGAAGCCAGGAGCCGCGGAATTGAAGGAAGCGTGGAGTTGCGAGCGAAGATCGGACGAACAGGGCAGGTTGTCGGAGTTACGCCCGTGAGCGGGCCGTGGCTCTTGTTTCCTGCGGCAGTTGCAGCGGTGCGCGAGTGGCGCTATGAGCCGACATACGTCAACGGCGACCCAGTGGAGACGTTGGCGGATATTACTATCGTTTTTCGTTTGCGCTGAGTGCCTTTTCTAAGAACAGTTCCCGAAGTCAGGCATTTACCCGATAAGTACTGGTAGAAGACCGGATTGCCTCCCGATAGCACCCTCTCATAACCTGTTCGCATGAGGAGTCTGTCAATTCCGGAGTCCGCGGGGGCAATAGATGGAGCGCCTGAGGGCGGGCGGGGAGACAGAGTGAAGGTGCGATCCGGTGTCATTGCCAATCCGGGGACGGAGCACGTGTTTGATGGACTGACAGAGGCGGGGGAACGGAGCGATGCTCGCGGAGTGCAGCGTCCGGTGCAAATTCATCTCTTGGCGGAAGGCGAAATCGAGTCCGCGAGGTTGCAGGCGGCGTGGCAGAAGATTGTCGAGCGATTGACCACCGCAAACGAAGCCTCTGAACAGGTCAACGGAAACGGGAATGGGAATGTCCATGGCGTGAGGCGTGCCCCTTGGCAGGAGCATGACCTGCGAGGCCTGCCGCGCGAGCAGGCACGCAAGTGGATCAGTTCGTTTCTCGACACGGACGCTCAACAAGGAATCTCGTCGCAGGTATTTCCGCAAACGCGCTGCGCGCTACTTCTTACCAATAAACAGGAATGCGAGTTGGTGTGGAGCCTGCATCCGGCGTTGAGCGCACGTGTGGACGTGAAGCAAGCGATCAGGGCCTTTGTAACTGCAGGTCAATCCGACGTGCGGGTGACCCAGCTCGCGACAGATTGCGTCGAAACAGAAGCGCGAACTGAAAAGAAGTCAGCGGAAGACCAGTTGGGGTACTGGCGGAGGCAGTTGGGTGGGGAGTTGCCGGTGGTGGAGTTGCCGACCGACTATGTGCGCGCGGCGGTGCGGAGTTATCGAGGGGCGCAGAAGGAGTTGAGAATTAGCCGGGAAGTGACGGAAAAGCTCAAGCAAGTGAGCCGGGAGGAAGGGGCGACGTTGTTCATGACGCTGTTGGCCGGGTTTGATGTATTGCTGGCGCGCTACAGCGGGCAAGAAGAGTTGGTGGTGGGGACACACGTCGCGAATCGGACGCGGGTGGAGACGGACGATTCGATCGGATGCTTTTTGAATACCTTAGTGCTGCGTATGGATGCGAGCGGCAACCCCCGGTTTCGAGAGTTGGTGCAGCGGGTGAAGCAGGTCACCCTGGAGGGATACGCGCATCGGGACGTGCCCTTTGAGAAGCTAGTGGAGGAATTGCAGCCGGAGGGGGATTTAAGCCGCACAGCACTGTTTCAGGCGATGTTTGTACTGCAGACGCCGATGCCGGAAGGCAAATCGGCGGGGGTGACGCTAAATGGGGTGGAGATCGACCGCCAGGCACCGAAGGTTGATTTGAGCGTGACGATGGGGGAGACGGAGGAAGGGCTGACCGGGGTGGTCGAGTACAACGCGGAGCTTTTCGAAGCGATGACGATGCAGCGGATGGCAGAACATTGGGAACGGGTGTTGGAAGAGATCGCGAAGGATGCGGACCAGCGCGTTTGGGAGTTGCCCCTGATCGGGGGGGGTGAGCGGCGGCGCGTGGTGGACGAATGGAATCAGACGGAGGGTTGGTATCCGCGCGATAGGACCGTGGTGGAGCTGTTTGAGGAGCAGGTGCGGAGGACGCCAGAGCGCGTGGCGGTGACGTACGAGGGACAGAGTCTGAGTTATGGGGAGTTGAACCGGCGAGCGAACCAGTTGGGGCGACGACTGCGCGCATGGGGAGTGGGCCCGGAGCAACTGGTGGCGCTGTGTATGAAGCGCTCCCTGGAGATGGTCGTGGGATTGTTGGGGGTGCTGAAGGCAGGAGCGGCGTATGTACCGCTCGAGCCAGACTATCCGCGGGAGCGGTTGGCATTCATGGTGGCGGATACGGGAGTGCGGGTGGTGCTGAGTGAGGAGCGCTACCGGAGTGCGGTGGCCAGCGAAGGGATACGAGTATTGAGTTTGGATACGGAATGGGGCGACGTGGCGGAAGAGAGCGGAGATGGATTAGGGAACGAAGCGAAGCCCGAAAATTTAGCTTATGTGATTTACACCTCGGGTTCGACGGGGAAACCCAAAGGGGTGATGAACACGCACGCGGGGCTGTGCAATCGACTGTGGTGGATGCAGGAGCAGTACGGTTTAGGGGAAAACGACCGAGTATTGCAGAAGACTCCGTATAGTTTCGACGTATCGGTGTGGGAGTTTCTTTGGCCGCTGATGACCGGAGCGCGGCTGGTGATGGCGCGACCGGAAGCGCATCGGGACACCCGCTATTTGGTGGATGTGATTGAGCGAGAACAGATCACCACGATGCACTTCGTGCCCTCGATGCTGCAAACATTCGTCGAGGAGAAAGGATTGAGCCGATGCGGGAGTTTACGACGGGTGATCTGCAGCGGAGAGGCGTTAGGTGTGGAGTTGCAGGAGCGATTTTTTGCGCGGCTGAGAGCGGAGTTACACAACCTATACGGGCCGACGGAAGCGGCCATCGATGTCACCTACTGGGCATGTGAACGGGGCCAGAAGAGCCGGACCGTGCCCATAGGACGACCGATCAGCAATCTACAGATTTATCTATTGGATCCCTACAGAAACCCGGTACCGGTGGGCGTGCTAGGGGAGTTGCACATTGGTGGAGTTGGGCTGGCGCGTGGGTATTTGAATCGCGCGGAACTCACGGCGGAGAAGTTTGTGGGCAATCCGTTTCGCAAGGAACCGGGGGCGCGACTGTACAAAACGGGGGACCTGGCGCGGTATAGCGCGGATGGAGTGATTGAGTACGTAGGGCGAATCGATCATCAAGTTAAGATCCGTGGTTTCCGTATCGAGTTGGGAGAGATCGAAGCAGCGCTCACCGAGCACGAGGGGGTAAGCGAATGTGTGGTGCTGGCGCGGGAGGATGCGCAGGGGCCAAAGCGGCTGGTGGCCTACGTGGTGGCGAAGAAGCAGGCCGCGCCGACTGTGACAGAATTGCGTAAATGGGTGAAGGAGAAGTTACCGGAGTATATGGTGCCGGCAGCGATCATGATGCTTCCGGCGATACCGGTGACGCACAACGGTAAGATTGATCGTCGGGCGCTGCCGGCTCCGGACTCAGTGCGACCCGAACTCAATCGAGGCTACGTAGAGCCTGGCATCCCGGCCGAGGAGACCCTCGCACGCCAACCGGCAGTGCTGGCGATTGAGGTACCGGAACGCATCGAGGGGACAAAACCTCAAGCTGAAATGCAGTACGCGACGCTGGCCTCACAGGATACAGCCGTTCCGGCAGACAACGCTGAAGAAGAATTGATTGCGATTTGGGAAACGGTGCTCAACACGAAACCGGTCAGGGTGGATGATGATTTTTTCGACTTGGGTGGGCATTCACTTCTGGCCATAGAGCTGATGGCGCGGATTGAGGATGCGCTTGGAGTGGAATTGCCGCTTGCTTCCCTGCTGGAAGCTCCGACCGTACGAGGCCAGGCGCGCCTCGTTAGGAAGTATCGAGGGAATGGCAGCGCAGAAGATCACGGGAGTAAACAGCGGCCCATCGTGCGGCAGCTTCCCTTCTTCTTCCTTGGCGGCGACCCTACGTTCCGGGCACTTTCGCAGCGGTTGAGTGAGTTGCGCGAGTTTCATAGCCTGGGCTTGCGAGCGTCATTGGTTGCTAAGTTGAAAGATCCGAGTTCGCTTGAGGGCATCGCAGAGCAGTTTGTGCAAAGCATACGGGAGCGCCGTCCGAAAGGTCCATACATGCTGGGCGGATGGTGCGCGCATGGCTTGCTTGCGCTCGAAACCGCGCGGCAATTGAGTGCGCAGGGGCAAGAAGTGGCGCAAGTTGTGTTGCTGGAGACAGCGAATCCGGTGCGGAGAAAACAGTACAGCGGGTGGAAGCGAAGGATCGCGCGGGCGCAGCTGAAGTTTCATCTGCTGAAATTTGAGTATGGTTACCTGCAGCAATTGAATTCTACTCAAACCAGAAACTACATCGCGGGGCGGGCAGCACAGAAGTTGGCAAGAATCAGGCAATCCTTCCGCCGCGTGCTGAAAGCCGCAAAGCTCTATCCGGAGTTGGATGATCCAGGGTCAGGGAACCCGCTCGACGTGCTGTATGCGGCAGCGGCGAAATACCATCCGCAGCCATTTCAGGCACCCGTGGTTTTAATTCGGAGCACGGAGCGGACTTTTGGATTTGGGCATGTGCTGGATCTGGGATGGACGGAATTACTCGGAAGCAATCTGGAGATCTGCGAGACTCCAGGCAACCACTACACGATCTACATGCAGCCGAACGTGGACACTCTAGCGCATAAGATGAACATTTGCCTGCGACAAGCAGAAGAGCGCTCAATGCGGACGAGTGATAAGATCAGCCGTTAGTCATTTCGGCTATGGCCAATTCCCTTCCCTGGACGTCTGCCCCACGACTGGCGGCGCTTGCCCAGCACGAATTGCACGTGTGGCGGGCGACCTTAAATGTGTCCCCCTCACTAACGTGTCGGCTTGAAAGCACACTGAATGCGGATGAAAAGGAGCGGGCAGAAAAGTTCTTGGTCCCGCAGGCTCGCGAGCGCTTCGTTGCGTCAAGAGGAATCTTGCGCCAATTATTGGCGACGTACTTAGAAATTGAGCCCGAGAAGGTCGAGTTTGTGTACGGACCGCAGGGGAAGCCTTCGCTTTCGCCGGTTCATAACTCGAAGGTTTGCTTCAGCGTCTCACATTCACGAGAAATGGGGTTGTTCGCGTTTGCCAACTGCGGTGAAGTTGGCGTGGACATTGAACAGGTCAAGCCTGACTTCAGGGGCATGGAGATTGCGTCGCACTTCTTCTCGAGTGAGGAGATTGCGGCGCTCGCAAAGCTACCGCCGGAACTTGGAGTCGAGGCATTTTTTGGATGCTGGACGCGTAAAGAGGCCTATGTAAAGGCTCGTGGGCAGGGGTTGAGCATTCCGCTGCGAAGCTTCACGATTAGCTTCGCCGATAGCAAACAATTGCTGCGGGATGAAACAGGAGTGGCGTGGAGTTGCTGTGCGCTCGAACCGGCTCCGGGATTTGCGGGAGCGGTCGTCGCGGTAGGCGAAAATTGGAGTTTAAAATGTTGGCAGTGGTCCGCCGGAGTGGGGAGCCTCGATCGACCAAACGCAAAGACTTCTGTCTAAGTTGAGACTCATTGTCAGTTCGCTGCGCTCCAAAACATCAGAAACCACGTTTCAGCATTAAATAGGGTATCAGGGCGCATTCTACGATCCCCGGGACAGGATCCTCCTTATTGAATACTGCTTCGATATGGTAGCTGCGCAGCGAACGCCAGAAATCGCCGAAACGGAGGCGCCCGGCGGCAACATCACGCAGGCCGGTAGGAACGTCGGTCAGGAGACGGACCCAGGCGACACCGGGACGTCCGCGGCACTGCTCTACGGCACCGGAAAGCTGATCACGATATAACAGACTGGGAAAATCGACTCCGGCATGGGTGCCGAGCGTGTGGTATCCCCAAGTGCGAGCATTAATGTCCAGCAATTTGAATTGGCCGTCTCGAGGGTCAAGCTTGAATTCAACTTCAACCAAACCGTAATAATTGATGCTGCGAAGGAAGCGGCTGGACAGCGCCTCAAGAGCAGGCAAGTCAATCGTTTCGACGAAGGTACTGGCTCGGCCAAAGTCATGGGGATGCTGGCGTCTGCGACGTGTGACCATGCTGCCGATCGCTTTGTCCTCCTTGAAAAACGCGCAATAGCTGAACTGCTGACGACCGTCTCCGGGAATCATGTCCTACGCTAAGAGGACGTAGACGGTCTTTCCCCGAGCCAATGCACGCGGGAGCGACGACTAAGAACTTCGACCTCGGCACCGACTTCGTGAAGAAGGGCGACGGATTCGAGGGCGCTCTGGCCGGCACCGATAACGATTACGCGCTTATTCGCAAAACGAGAAAGGCCCGGTCCCTCCGAAGTGTGGGTCACGAGCGCCGCAGGAACATGGTCGAACGCAGGCGGGCGCGCGGCAAACGCACAGATGCCGCCGGCAACGATGACGCGCGAAGCAGTTACGTCGGTGCCATCCTCAAGTGTGAGTTGAAATTTTTCGCCGTGAGGCTCAATCCCGCAGACCCTACGCGTGTCTACATCAGGGACTGCGGCACGCTGATACCACAGACCGTAGTCAACAAAGCGCTCAAGGGCGATCGGGGCGGCGAGATGATTCCCGCTGCTTACCTTGTAAGCGTCCAAGGTAAGCGTGGCGTTGGGGTCGGCAATGTTAGATGCGGACTATGCGGAACGAAGGAGCATTCCGGAGGGCATGGCAGTCCGCCGGAAACGCATCGGCTCTCCAAAGATCGATACATCGAGCCCCTTGATCTGGCGCAAGTGAGAAGCGGCGGCGAGTCCGTAAGGCCCTGCCCCAACGATGGCAACATCGAGTTTATGGCCAGAGAGGTAGGCAGCCACGGAAGCTAGGCAGGCGGGCTTTGCTGCGAAGCCGCAAAGGTCGGGATCTCGTGAGCCTGGCACTCAGAATCGAAACTGTAGACGACGCGGTTGTCCTCTAAGTGAGCGAAGGCAACGCGCGCGCGCTCCTGTTGTGAACCTTTGATTTGCCAAGCACTTCCCTCTTTAACCAGCCGCATTTCATTCCTGCTTCTCCACCAATCATTAAGCTGGCGGGGCAGAGAGAGCCACATCTTGGACTGCTGACGAAGGTAAGCGAGGCGCTCTAGAAGGCTGGAGTAGACATCGCGGGCACGCTTCTCGAGCAAGTAATCGGGATGGACAATGAAGCTGATCAAACCGTGTTGCTCGAGAACAAGTTCGATTTGCTGCTCCCAAAGATCCATCGAGTACTGGCGGAGGATGTTGAATAGAGTGTAGTCCTGCGTAGCTACCACGGGAATTTCCAGAATCTTGCCAATAAAGTAAGGCTTGGTCGTGCAGCAGCCGCCGCGCTGCGGATCGAGATGGCCTACGTTGGGCACGGACATGTCGTACGAGCAATCCAAGAATTCGTACCAATCTAGATTTCGATACAGAACGCCTGAACGATAACCGACGGAGCGAAATTTTCTCCCATAGTCGTTGATGCGAGCCACACGGCGGAGAAATTCCTCACGATTGCAAAAAAGATCACCGTCATGGTTAAAATCGTGAACGTTTATCTCGAACCCGCGTTCGCGAAGTGTGCGTAGAAATTCATCGGAGACTTCGTAGCGCACTTCCGGAATAACTTGAAAGGAGGATTTGATGTCGAAAGTGTCGTCCAGATCCATGAGTGTGGCGCAGAAGTCACGCCCGGCGGCAGTCTCGACATCATGGGTCATTGTCGCGCAACTGGAGTATCCGTCTGGCCAAAACCAGATAAAGGGAATGGGTTGGCCGGAATTGGCGCGTATGGCGCAGGCCATCATTTCATCGAGCAGGCGATCCACTGTTTGGTCAATCGGCCAGCCCGGGAAACTAGCTCGATCCCATCCGCGAAGGGCCATGCGCTGCAGATGTTTGCGTACGGAGGTCGGCAGGAAGGGTCGCATAGCGTAATAGGTTTTGCGACCGACGGCGCTAGTCACGGACCTGCGCACAACGGGCATGGCCCCGTTGTAGCGCTCAAAGCGCAAATTCTCCACGAGCTCATCAGGGTCAAAGGGCAGAACGCAGGCATTGTTCTCGATGTGGATCGCACTGAGAACATCGTCAAGCGCAGCGGACGAGTCAGAGCTCGTTTGGCCAGCGGAGACTCTGCCATAACACGTTAAATCTCGACCAATACGGAAAAAACCTGGATCCGAAGCGAGCTCCCCGCTGAGGCGGAAATCCACGTAGTTTGCGGGGCAACGGAAATACTCCAGGAATTGCTTGTTCATTTTCTTGCTGTGCGCTCAGCCAATGTGACGGTAAAGGAGCCTTCCGGTCGCAGCGAGCAGGGAGTCGGGCATGATGGAAAAGACGCTCCTGGCAAGACGTGTGCCCCATCCCGAATTGAGATGGAATGCCTGCCGCGCGGGAAGGCGATAATATTCAAGCGGTGTGCTCACCGCACCCCAATTTTCTTTAAACGTCACAAGGCCGCCATTTTCTTGCTCTGATCGGCCTAGATCGAATTTCACGACGCCGCTTCTCTTGGCGTCCTGAATGGCTTTCCAGAACAGAAGCGAGTTGCCGCCGAGATTATTGAAGCGAGAATCGGAACATCCATATTTGTAGACGAGGACGTTCCTGTATTGCAGAGTGATGATGCTGGCAACTGGCCGGCCGTCCTTTGCGGCAATGCGGATGAGAACGCGGTCGCCAAGACACGCAACAGCATTGCGAAACCACACCAGGGGTTGCGGCGGCAGACCGTGGCGGCGGCGCGTGAGTAACAGCAGGTCATAGAACTTTCTGAGAAGCGCATCCGAGCGGCCTTCCTCGTAGGTCAGCTTCTCGCGTTCAGCGCGTTGGATTTTCCTCTGCACACAGCTCTTATGGAAGTTGTGGAACAGCGTGTCGAGGCTCGGCGTAAGATCGAGCACCTGCAGGGAGAACGATTCGCTCTTGGTAAGATCGCGCGTTCGTGCGACGCCGTTCGGGGAAAGTGGACGAAGCTCAATGTACTTCCAGTGTTTGCGATGGCGCGAAGTTCTCAGCCAAGTCGTCAACTCGGCCAACTCAGCCGAACTGGCGAGAGGTTCGCAGTGATCCGAGAACGGGAGAGAAACCAGACGGCTGCCGCTAAGCCAGCTGCGAATGCGGCAGAACACGACGCCATTGGAGAGCTCTGTTGCCGGCGGCGTGGTTGTGTAGACCACCGGCTCATAACCGTAGGTGCGGCGCAAGGCCTCAAGCCACTGCGTGGTGTGAAAAACCGAGGCATCGGGGTGGCGATCGACAAAGCTCTGCCAGCGCTGGTCTTGTAATGGGTTGAGTTTGTAAATACTCAAGGGACCTTCTCAGACCGTTGCCGGCATCATGTTCTCGCCATGAGCGGTGTCGAAGGGTCGTGAATTTTTGACTGTGCGGTACGTATTGGCGAGAACTTCGCGGTACACGTCCAGGAGCCTCTGCCCTGCCACCGTCCAGGTGCATTCAGTCGCGGACCGCAAGGCTTTCGCTTTTAGCTTTGCGAGAAATTCGCGATTTTCGTACAAGAACGTGATGTGCTGGGTAAGAGCATCGACGTCCGCAATGGCATGAACAAGCGCGTTGTCCATGTGCTTGCAGATATCCGTGCATGCTTCTGAGACGAGCGGAACGCAGCCGCTGCCCATAGCTTCGGCGCAGACAAGCCCAAAACCTTCTTCGATGCTCGGGAGGACGAGGATGTCGCTCTTGCGCATGAGCTCCGGGATATCGTTGCGGTGGCCGAGCACGCGGACACTGGGATGTGACATTTGCACCGCCAGCTTCTCTCGATACGCGGGCAGAAATTCGCCGGCAATGAGGAGAATGCCATCGCGATGAGCCGGAGAGCGCAACCACGCGTCGAGGGCGAAGTGCAGTCCTTTCCTCACAGCGCAGACACCAACAAAGAGAACAGTGAGTCCGCGATTGGAGGTCGGGGCGGGGGCAGCGTTTGGATAATACATGCTCTCATCGTAGCCGTAGATGTGGCGCGCCAATTGCGCGGCGGAGAATCCACGATCGAGAAACGTTCGCATGGTGAACTCTGACGGACACAGGAGCTGATCCGCGAGGCGATACTCGTCCTCTTCTTTGCTGAGCACATCGGGCTTGTAGGCGTGCTCGTGGCCGGGGGGGAGGCTCACGCCGATGCGCTCGCACTCCTTTTGTACCACCTCAAAAGCAAAAGCGGTGTGAGCGTTTGGCCGCTCCAGTACGGACGGAATCCCTAATTGTTTCGCGGTCTTCAGGGTTTCCAGGGCGCCTAGGGGCCACGTGTGGACTATATCGAACTGGCCTTGCAAGTGTTTAAGTCGGTGCGCCACTACATGATCGTGCAGAGCGAAAGCGCGCATTGCGCCGATCATTTTGTAGGGGATGCGCATCTTCCCTCGCGCGAGGGTCGGCTGAACCCTTATTGAGGAAGGAAGCGGCTGGTGGATCGCACCAGGAAAAACGGTAACTTCGGCGCCTGCGTCGACGAGACCTTTAACTTGCTGCCAGGCGATGTAGCAAATGCGGCTTGCGCCGATCTTGTGGGGAAAACTGTAAAGAACTCGGACGCGCTTCGATTTTGGTTCAGGCTTCATATATGTTTTGGAAGAAAGACTCACGCAGCCGTGCCGGTAGCGGAGTAGCAAGGCGGCTCCGGTGAAGGCTGCGGCTGAAGAGCCGGTTTGCTTTTCTCCAAGAATTCGCGATGCCAAAGCTCGAGCACGATGAGATCGAATATCTCTTTAGAAAAACCTCCCGAGTTCAAATCGTCGGAGAGCATTTGCTGAACGGCGCTCTTCTGAAAGTAGCCTCGATCCGTAGTTTTGGAGTCCAAGAGAAGGCTGTAAACCCAATCTTTGAGATCTACGCGAAGCCATTTCTCGTATGGAACCGGGAAGCCAGCTTTTTTTCTATTAAGGATTTCGCGAGGGACGCGACCGGAAAGAGTCTTCTTGGCGATGTACTTGGTGGTGAAACCGCGCACTTTGAAGTTTTGCGGCAAAGAAGCTGCAAATTCCAGAATCTTGTGGTCGAGCAGAGGCACACGAAGCTCGATCGAATTGGCCATGGTCATCTTATCGGCTTTAATGAGTAGATCGTCGGGGAGCCAGGTCTTGGTGTCGACGTAGAGCATTTTCCCAAGAGGCCCGGCGCGATGGCCATTGCGGAGGTATTTTGTAGCGGCATGCGAAGAGACCTTCTTGTCGACGCTTTGGGCGAAGTCGTCGGAATAGAAGTGCCGCCATTGGCGATTGAAAAAGCGCGAGGGAGATGATGTTCGGCTGTAGTAAGAGTCTTCCAGGCGTGAGCGTAGAAACTCCTGTGATTTCGCTGACGAATCAGACGAAGCGAAGCGCGCGAACACGGAGAGGCTTGCTGCGAATAGCTGACGCATTGGCGAGGGCAGGCCGTTCAGGCGTTCGAGCCACACGCGGGTACGATAGTTGGAATATCCCGCAAACGCCTCGTCGCCACCTTCCCCGGAGATCAAGACTTTTACAAACGGTTTGGCGAGCCTGGACACGTAATACAGTGCCACGGCGGGAGGTTCGCAGACGGGCTCTTCCATGTGCCAAATATAGTTCGGCAGGAACTCCGCGAATTGTAGGGCATTGATTGTGGTCTCGTGATGCTCGGAACCGTATTTCTGCGCAGCCAGACGAGCATATGGGCGCTCGTCCGGCGTTTGTGGATCAGAAAAGCCGATTGTGTAACTGCTGATCGGATGAGAAGTTTTCCCGGTGGCAAATCCCAGCATCGCAGTGGAATCAACTCCACCGCTTAAGAGAAAACCAACTGGCACGTCACTAATCATGTGAAGCGCGACGGATTCTTCGAGAAGATGCAGGAGGCGGGACTTCGCCTGGCGGAACGTCAAAGGCGCGGGCTCGAAATGGAGATCCCAATATTGGCGTTTGTAGGATTTTCCGGCGCGAAAGGTGAGGGAATGTCCAGGTGCCAGCTTGTAGACGTTTTCGAAGAGAGTTTCTTCACCTGGAGTGTAGTCAAAGGTGAGAAACCTATCGATCATCGGTCGGCGGACGTCCGTTTTCATTTCGGGATCGGCTAGAAGGGCCTTGATTTCCGAAGCGAAGACTACTGAGTTCGGCGATTGCGAATAATAGAGAGGCTTGATTCCGACGCGATCGCGCGCGAGAAAAAGTGATTTGCTGCGGTCGTCCCAAATAGCAAAAGCGAACATGCCGCGCAGTTTTTCAACGCAGGCCTCGCCTAACTCTTCATAAAGATGGACGATTGTCTCTGTATCGGTTTGTGTCCTGAATATGTGGCCGCGGCCGAGTAGATATTGGCGAAGTTCCTGGTAATTATAAATTTCGCCGTTGAAAATAATGTGAACGCTGCCGTCTTCGTTGGACAACGGTTGATGACCGCCGCTCAGGTCAATAATCGAGAGGCGACGGAATCCGAGACCAACGGGACCGGAGACGAAATACCCGTCGTCGTCCGGGCCGCGGTGGCTGATCGTATCCGCCATGCTCTTGATGAGAGCGGGCGCAACGCGAGCCTCAGGATCAAAGAGAAGTTTGCCGCAGATTCCGCACATTTAGGATTCGCCTCGAAGGGATAGCCCGCATCACTTCAGAAAAGTCGGTGAAGCGAGCGAATACGAAACTCAGCGCCAGATCGTTTCGCGGCCCCAAAGCCGACCAAGTTGCTGACGACGGAGGAAACCAATCGTTTTAAGGTCATCAACTTGAGGGATTTGCTTCAGGTACCCGCTGAGAAAACCGTAGAGCAGACCGAGCGAGCCGATGATAAAAGGCCTCTTGCGTAAGCGTACGCAACATTTCGCCAGCATGAACAGCGGGTGATAACCGCAGACGTAATTCGCGCGCCCGTTCTTTACCAGTCCTGCCCAAATCCCGTCGGCCGTTCCCGTGTAGCGATGATGGAGAAGATGAAGTTCAGGGAAGCTGTGTGTCCCCCAGCCAAGCATGTTCGCTTTGACTTCGTCCATGGTGTCCCATCCCGGGGCGGGCCAGAAGCCACCGATAGCGTCCCAGCAATCGCGGCGATAAATCTTGGTCGCGCCTCGCACATGGAACTCGGGGCAAGGCTCGAATCGTTTGGCACCATTTTCTATGTAACAAATGACTCCGCCACCGATACCCAACTTGGGCTCGCGCAGAAACTTGTCGAAGCATTTTTCGAAATAAGTGCTTTCAAAAGTCAGGTCGCCATCCATTTTTACAATGAAGTCCCAAGCACTGGTGCTCAAAGCCTTGAGCCCATCATTAAACGCCTCTACTACGCCACCACCGGCTTTGCGGAACCCGCGATTGACGCGATGAACGGCGCGAATCCAGGGATATTGAGCAGCGTATTTATCGATGATGGCGGCGGTTCCGTCTGTCGAGCCATCATTTACGATCACCCACTCGGACGGGCGGACAGTTTGGGCAATCATGCTGTTTATCGTAAACGTGAGATAAGCTTCCTCATCTCGAACAGGCGAAATAACAACGTATTTTGCAGGGTCAGCGTTCATGACGCCTTGCTCTGAAGGGTCAGCGAAGAGCTGAGCTCTTCCCGCCGTACGCGGTCTACATTGCTGGAATGGGAGACGCGACGCGCCACGACATCGCCGAAGTATTTCTCCCCTTTGAAGATTTGACTCCGAACCTCTTTGGCATCCATCCATCGCCCGGAAGACAGTTTGGTGCCGCACGTGTAATTGAATTCGTAGCCCGCGGCGAGCACCGGAGCGTCGAAACAGCGTTGCGCTACTTGCGGAACTTCGCGGTTAAACTCAAAACTGAGAGCCCTAGGTTGAAACGACATGCCGCGAAGAACATGATCGTCAAAACCCTCAACATCGATTTTGACGAAAGCAGGAACGCCGTATCGGGCGGCCAACTGGTCGAGCGTAACTACG